>Ga0268285_1001136_pt1 | contig 13525 bp, 10 predicted proteins | sample saktaG_2_FD_190144 | JGI IMG/M metagenome (GOLD analysis project Ga0268285, IMG submission 190144) | Saline water microbial communities from Sakinaw Lake, British Columbia, Canada - sak_2013_06_06_120m | ecosystem: Environmental > Aquatic > Non-marine Saline and Alkaline > Saline ... | reverse complement strand
ATAATAATTATAATTGCTCCAATAAAGCCTAATTCTTCACATACTATTGAAAATATATAGTCATTTTGTGGCATAGGGATGTATTGATATTTTTGCCGTGAACCTCCAAGCCCTAAACCAAAAAAACCACCTGAACCTATTGCATAAAGCGATTGCAAGGTTTGAAATCCCTTTCCAAGAGGGTCAGAAGCTGGATTTTGCCAAATACTAATTCTATTTGCCATATACTGTGTGTTTGTAATTACATATATAAGAACTCCTGTAGCCGCCACCGTTAAAGCCACAAAAAATTTAAGATTTGATCCTCCAACTATCATAAGTATTAAACCTACAAAGCAAACAAGAATAGCTCCTGAAAGATGAGGCTCAATAATAACTAAACCAGCCGCAATAAGTGTTATTAAACCCGGTATTAAAATACCATATTTAAAGGTTTTCATTTTACTGTAATTAACAGAAATGAAAAGAGACACTAAAATAATTACCGATATTTTTGCCAATTCAGATGGCTGAAAATTAAAAACACCCAAGTCAATCCATCGTTTAACTTGATCAACATCTCTTTGACCAATAAATAATACTAATATTAGTAATGCTAATGTGACAAAATATATTGGATAGGCAAAAGCACGAAGCATATTGTAATTAATTTTTGAAATACCTAACATCGCAACTAAGCCAATTACAGCAAATATTAATTGCTTTTTAATATAAAAATAACTATCATTATTTGTAAAAAAAGCATTTGCAAAACTCGCAGAAAAAACCATAACAAGACCAATACTCAAAAGCATCATTACAACTATGATAAAAAACATATCAAAATTTGCACTTGAGAACCATTTGTTAAAACCTTTTCTAATGCTAAGACTAATATTATTTCGTTTTTTTTGCACAATGCCACCTTCTCGTTTTAAAAGATATTATACTAATTAGTAATAATGTTACTGACAGATGAAAACCCAAAAAATGCTACTATACATAGTATTGCCGTTATAGCAGTAAAGACATACACTATTTTAATCTCTTTCCAATTAGAAAGTTCAAAATGATGATGAATTGGGCTCATTTTAAATAATCTTTTACCTTTGCTTAATTTAAAATACGCAATTTGTAGAAATATTGACAATGCTTCAATAATATATATTAAGCCTGCAATAAATATTATTAAAGGAATGTTGAGTGCAAAAGCCAAACCACAAACAGCTCCTCCTAAAAATAAAGAGCCTGTATCACCCATAAAAATTTTGGCAGGATAAAAATTATATACTAAAAAACCTAATAAGCCACCTACAATTGCCATACTAACTATTGCTAACCCCATTGCTCCGACCGAAACAGCAAGTATTGAAAGAGTTGCTACCACAGGTATTGTAACCGAAGCCGCTAATCCGTCTAAACCGTCTGTCAAATTCACACTGTTAACCACACCAACTATAGTGATGATTGCAAATACATAAAAAAACCATGAAAATTCAATTGTTTGATTTATAAATGGGAAAAATACCTTTGTTGATAAATAATTATTTGCTATTAGAAAAGTTAAGAAGGCTATTGCCGTAAGAAATTGTAGGACTATTTTTTGAAAAGCCGTTAGCCCTAAATTGCGTTTTTTTACTACCTTTATGAAATCATCCACAAAACCAATTAAACCAAATAGTAATGAAAAAACCACAACTGCTATGGGACGAAATTCTAAATTAAATAAATCATCCATTCCAAAAATTGCAACTGCTAATATAATTCCTGTTATAAACATAAGTCCCCCCATTGTTGGGGTGCCTTGCTTAGACTTATGCCAACTAGGGCCTATATCTAAAATCTTTTGTCCAAATTTTAATTTTTTTAGAAAAGGAATTACTACAGGTCCTAACGCAACTGTAACTCCAAAGGAAATTATCATAGCCAAAAAAACTTTTGTCAACTTATAATCAATCCTTTCTTTTAAAAATAAAAGATAATGGCTTTGATACCGCAATTATTCATTATTCACTCGGAACGCATAAAATGCGTTCCCTACCCTATATCCTTTATTCCCTCTAAATATTTATTCATACAGTCCTCAACCTTCATACCTCTGCTACCTTTAAATAATATTACTTTATCTTTTCCTTTCATTTCTTTTAACTTGTTTACACAAAGTAAAGCATCATCAAAATGAAAACACCTATTTTTTTTCATTCCAGCTTTTATTGCTCCTTCTATGTAATATTTTGCATTTGTGCCGAAACATAATATATAGTCTGTCTTTTTAACAGCAAATTCTCCAATTTTTTTGTGCATTTCAATAGAGTGTTCTCCCAATTCTAACATATCAGATAAAACGGCTATTTTAAATGATTTTTTCATATCTCCTAATACATTTAATGCCGCCCTCATACTTTCAGGGCTCGCATTATAACAATCTTCAATTATTGTTATGCCATTATAATCCTTTATGTTTTGTCTCATTACAGGATTTCTAAAGAAAAGCAAACCCTCAGCTATTTCCTCAAAGCTAAGTCCCAATGATAGTCCAACACATACAGCTGCTAATGCATTGTATACATTATGTAACCCTAAAACATTTATTCTTGCAAAGAATTCTCCAAATGGGCAAACAACTATAAATTCTGTGTAATTATTTCCATAAACAATATCCTTTGCTCTATACTCGCATTTTTCATTATTAATGCCAAAACAAACTAAATTGTGTAATATTTTATTCTTGTGTGAAAATAACAAAGGGTCATCCCCATTTAAAATCATCACTCCATCTGACATTAACCCATTTTCAATTTCCATTTTAGCTTTTAATATATTATCTCTTGAAGACAATTTTTCAATGTGAGAAACTCCAATATTAGTTATTACCGCAATATAAGGTCTTGCTATGTGGGACATTAAGGATATTTCTCCTAAATTAGTCATCCCCATTTCAAAAACAGCTGCTTCAAAAGAACTATCTAAGCCAAAAACCGATAACGGCATTCCTATATCGCTATTTAAATTACCCTCGCTTTTCAAAGTTTTATACCTTGATGAAATTACTGCAGCACAAATTTCCTTTGTTGTGGTTTTTCCTACACTACCTGTAATTGCTACAATAGGTATATCAAATTTTTGTCTGTAATGTGAGGCTATACTCTGCATTGCCCTCAATGAACAACTCGTTTTAATTATTACCCCATTATTTGAAACAATATCCTTTTCAACTAATGCGATACTTGCTCCATTAGCAAATGCGTCCTCTATATAATTATGTCCGTCAACTCGTTTGCCAATAAAAGCAACAAATAAAGAACCTTTTTTTACCTTTCGGCTGTCAATAGACACACTATTTATAGAAACATCTTGTCTGCCACAAATTATTTCTCCACTTGAAGCTCTTTCAACTTCATCTGCTGTCATTATTTCCATAAACACTAATCCTCCAGTTTAGTTGTTAGTAATCAGTTGTTAGTAGTTAGTAGTTTGTATTATAATTAATATTGAACAGCGAATAATTTCGGCTGTCGCTTTTGGCGACCAAATTAACTATAAATAATAGTTCTTTTACATAAATTGTTCATTGTTCATTGCAAAATTGCTTCATGTAAAACTTCTCGTTCATCAAAATGTATTGTTTTATCATTTAGTATTTGATAAGTTTCGTGTCCTTTTCCTGCTAACAGAATAATATCGCCTTTTTTGGCATTATTAATTGCATAATATATCGCTTTTCTTCGGTCAATTATTACCTCATATTTTGTTTTTGTATCAACCATACCCTTTAAAATATCATCTATTATTGCTTTAGGTTTTTCTGTTCTTGGATTATCGGAGGTAACAATTACAAAATCAGCATAATCACAAGCTATATTACCCATAATTGGTCTTTTTGTTTTATCTCTATCGCCACCACAACCAAAAAGAACAATTAGCCTACCCTCTTTTGGTATTTCTTTGAGTGTTTTTAAGGCATTTAACAAACCATCCGGAGTGTGAGCATAATCTATAATTACACTAAAATTCTTAAAATAATCAACTGTTTCCATTCTGCCCTTAACACCTTTGGCAAACTTTAATATTTCGGTTGCCTTTACCACAGGCAGACCACTTGCATATGCAATTGCTATACTACACAAAGCATTATAAACTGAAAATTGACCGGGAATACCAATAAAAGCATTGAATTTCCCCTCGGGCGATAATAAAGTAAATTTTGAGCCAATAGCTGTATGCACAATATTAATAGCTTTAAAATCAGCTGGTTTTTCTATTCCAAAAGAGTAATGGAATTTTGCTCTATTCATAAAATCGTTAGCATAAGTGTCATCTGCATTTATTACAGCCTTTTTACAAAGAAACATTAACTTTAATTTTTCATTTAAGTAATTTTCCATTGTTAAATGATAGTCAAGATGGTCTCTTGATAAATTTGTAAAAGCACCTACCTCAAAGGTAAGCCCTGCAACTCTATCTTGAGCAATTGCTTGAGAGGAAACCTCCATAACTATATGAGTGCATTTTGTATTCTTCATTTTTAATAGTAAACTTTGAAGTTCTGAAGGTTCTGGTGTTGTGTATTTTGATTGTTGTATTCCTTCTCCTGTTAAATTTTCAATAGTCCCAATTAATCCAGTAGTAAAGCCTGCTTGGCTTAAAATATATTGAGTTAAATAGGTTACAGTAGTCTTACCATTTGTTCCTGTAACTCCAAATAACTTAATGTCCTTTGCAGGATTTTTTAAAAAATTACTCCAAATTAACGAAAGTGCAATTCTTGTATTTTCTACAATTATATGTGGCAATAAAACTTTAGTATCATATTGAGCAAGTATTGCAACGGCACCATTCTCAAAGGCTTGATTTGCATAACTATGCCCGTCTACCTTAGTTCCCACTAATGCTACAAATAAACTACCTTCCTTCACATCAGAAGATTTTGTCGCTATATCAATTATATTAATATCGTCCTTTGGTAAAACAACATCAATCCCTTTAAATAATTCACTTAATAACATTAATAACACCACCTTATTAGAGATCAGAGGTCGGAATTCGGAAAAGAAACAAGAAGCAAGAAAATTCACAATTGTCATTTGTCAATTATTTATTCATCATCAATAATCATCTTCATATCCACTGTTACAGTCGTTCCAGGCGGAACACTACTGCCTATCGCAGGTATACAAGCACTCACTATCATATTTGAAGTAGTTCCACTTGATGAAAACCTAATATTTAAGCCTGCATTAACTAAAGTTGAATTTGCTTTAGAAGCTGTAAACCCATATATATTTGGAACAATTACATTTTCTGGAGGTGTGGAAGTATTAGTATATAAAATTACCGTTCCACCAGCGGGAATTCTTTGTCCCTTTGAAGGAATTTGATATTTTACCACTCCTTCACCGCCTACAACCTTGCTCTTTAAATTCATTGCATTTAATGTTTTAATTGCATTAGAAGATTTTTGAGTAACTAAATCAGGCACTATTGCTTCGCTCTTTTTAACCTCTTCTTCTGTTAACTGTGGCTCATAACCTAAATAAGGTAAAACATCAGAAAACAATTGCTTTACTATTGGTGCTACAAGTGTTCCTCCCGATGTAATATATCCACCCGGTTCATCAAGTAAAATTAAGGTTGCAATTTTTGGGTCGTCGGCAGGAGCATAGGCTATAAAGGATGCTATTCTTTTGCTTCTGTCATTTGCTTCAATTTTTTCGCTTGTGGCAGTTTTACCTGCAATTTTATATCCATTTATTTTTGCATTTCTACCTGAACCATTGTCCACAACGCTTTGAAGCATTGCACTAATTTTTTCTGAGGTTGACTTTGAAACAACCTGTCGGACTACCTTAGGAGCAAAATCTTGAACTATATTACCGTTACTATCTTTTATTTGTTTAACAAGATGCGGTTGCATAAGTTTTCCACCATTTGCCAAAGCGGCAATAGCTGTCATAAATTGAATAGGTGTAATCTTAAATGTTTGGCCAAAGGAACTAACAGCAAGTTGAACAGGCCCCAAATCATTAGCGGTAGGAAAATAATAGCCCCTTTCTTCTCCGGAAAGGTCAATGTTAGTTTTTTCTCTTAATCCAAATGCTGTAACATATTTAAACATATTGGTGCTTCCAATTCGAGCACCTATATCCATAAATACAGGATTACAAGAATTCTCAAATGCTTGTAAAAAGGTTTCACTGCCGTGACCGCCGTCTTTCCAACAACGAATTCTTCTGCCTCCAATTAATCTATAACCATTACAATAAAAAGTTTCGTTATCACTTACTAAATTTTCCTCAATAGCTATTGATGCAGTAATTGCTTTAAAAGCTGAACCAGGTTCATACTGTTCGGTTATATTTTTATTTCTCCACATTTCATTTAATGCTTCGCTTTTTTTTGATTTTAGTTCATCGCCACTAAATGTCTCTAAAAATTCAATAGTTTCAGGATCTGTAATTGTAAAAGGTGCATTCAAATCAAAATCGGGTTTTACTGTCATTGCCAAAATTTCCCCCGTTTTAACATCAATAACTATTCCAGCGGCACGATTTGCAACTTTGTTGTCAATTCTTGCTGTTTCAATATATTTTTCTAAAAAGTGCTGAATAACCTCGTCAATTGTTAGAACTAAAGAGTTTCCGTCCTGTGGTTCAATAAGCATTTCATAGTCAAAGGGTATTTCATTTCCTCTTGCACTAGTTGCTGTAACAATTCTACCCGGCACGCCTTTTAAATATTTATCATAATACTCTTCAATTCCTGCAAGACCTTGATTATCACTACCCGTAAATCCAATAATATGAGAAGCAAAGTTCATAAATGGATAATATCTCTTTGGGTCTTCAGCAATGTTTAAACATCTATATAAATTATTTTCCTTTATTAATTCTCTAACCTTATCTGCCATAGCCTTTTCAATTCTTCGGACAATTACTTCATAGCCGGTATTTTTATTGCATAGTTTTTCTACCCATTCCTTTTCAACATCAACAATCAAAGGCAAATTATCAATAATAATTTGTTTTTGCTCGTCATTCTTAATTGCCGAAGGAGCAACATAAACCATATAAGCAGAAGCACTAATAGCCAAAGCCTTGCCATTTCTATCAAATATAGTTCCTCTTTTTGGAGCAATTGAAATATCTCTTGTTTGTTGTTCTATTGCTTTTTGTTGATATATTTTATATTCAACAATTTGTAGCATAATAAGTTTATAAGTTATTATAGAAAAACCAATAACTAATATACAACTTAGAACTACAATCATTCTTTTATACATAGGTCTTGTAGGTCCTATAGCCACTTAAATTGCTCCTCCTTCTTGAAAAATAGGGAGATAAGGCTGGTCAATTCCTTACTCCCTTCTTTTTTCTCTATATAAATATACTTGTATTTTAACTTAAAAATTCCAAAATTATTGAAAAACCTCTTGAAAGTGCATTTAATATTCCACTATCCTCTTTTTGAGCAATTGACTGGAACTTATCTTCTGTAGGCAATGAAATGTATTCAATTTGATATCTTTCAATTTTCTTTAAACCCAATTCTTCCTTTGCTCGTCTTTCAATTTCTCTTAAATCTGTTCTTTTTTCAAGCAAAACATTTAAACGCGTTTCTTCACTATGTAATGTCTCAAGTTCTTTTTTAATTTGAACAGATTTTGTGGTGAACTCATTTAATTGAACATCGTTATACAATTTAAAACTAACTAAAGAAATAATTAATAATGCACATAAAAAGAAGGACGCATTAAATCTTCTTTTATTATTGTTATTTATTTCATTTTTTTTCAATTTAAAGTCATCCCCCTTTCAGAAGTCAGAAGTCAGAAGTCAGAAGTCGGAAGTCGGAAAACTGAAATTCTATATTCTAAATTCTAAATTACTCTCGCTATTCTTAACTTTGCACTTCTTGCTCTTGGGTTAATTTCAATTTCCTGTTGACTTGGTATAATTGGTTTTTTTGTGATTATTTCAACCAAAGGCTTATTATTGCACACACAAATTGGAAAATCCTTTGGGCAAATACAGCCCTTTGCTAATTCATTAAATGATTTTTTTGCTATTCGGTCTTCTAAGCTATGAAATGAAATTATTTCAATTCTGCCATCACTTTTCATATGAGAGATTAAATTTTCCAAAAGTCTTGTCAACACTCCAATTTCATCATTCACTGCAATTCTAATTGCTTGAAAGCTTCGTTTAGCAGGATGTTGCTTTTCAGCTCTTGCATATGAGGGCATTGCACTTTTTATAATATCTGATAACTGTGTTGTAGTCTCGATTTTTTTCTTTTGTCTTTCATAAATAATTTTATTTACAATTTTTGAAGAAAATTTTTCTTGTCCATACTCCCAAAGAATTTTTTTTAGTTGCTCATAACTATATTCATTTACAATTTGCATAGCACTTAATGTAGACGATACATTCATTCGCATATCAAGTGGTGCCTCTTTTGTATAGGAAAAACCTCTTTGCTCATTGTCAAGCTGATAAGAAGAAACACCTAAATCAGCCAAAAAACCATCTATTTTTTCAATATTTAATTCTTTTAATATAGCACTTATGTTTTCAAAATTGCTTTTAATTACTTTAACCTTACTTGAAAATTCACTAAGTCTTTGCTTGCAAATTGCAATAGCATCATCATCTTGGTCAATTGCAATTAGTAATCCTTTTTGCCCTAATCGCCTTACTATTTCTATTGAATGCCCTGCTCCACCGGCAGTTGCATCAACATAAATTCCATTAGGTTTAATATTTAACCCCTCAATGCATTCATTAAGCAAGACAGAGGTATGCGAAAAATCTAATATTTGAACCATTCCCTTCAAAAAATCGTTACTAAGGAATGAAAATTTTAAAACATTAAGGACGAACTCTTCGTCCTTCAAAAAAAATAATAAAGGAGAATTATTATATGAAAAGAAGAGATTTGTAAAAATTATTATGCTGCTACATTAATTAAAAGCCGATTTTTTCCATAGCGGTTGCGATATTATCAGCAGTTAATTCACTACTTATTGCGTTCCATTTATCTCTATCCCAAATTTCAACTCTTGAAGACACGCCAATTACAACAACATCCTTAGATAAAACAGCATATTCTCTTAAAGCCTGAGGAATTAAAATTCTTCCTTGTTTATCTAACTGTGCTTCAAAAGCACTTGAAAAGAAAAACCTCTGTAAGTTTCGAGCTCCTGCCATTTCTAATTGAGCAATTTTTATCTTAAAATTTTCCCATTCGGAAATAGAATATACAAACAAACTATTATCAAGACCTTTTGATACGATGAAAGTGTCCCCTAATACTTCTCTGAAGTTTGAGGGAATACATAGTCTGCCTTTATTATCAATATTGTAAAGATATTCACCTATTAGCATGCTATTCCCTCCTTAAGTATTACTCCACTTTTCACCACAAATGCACACTTTTCTCCACATTTACACTTATTATAGCACTTTTTTTTAAAATTGCAAGAGTTTTTTTAATTTTTTTTTAATTTTTTTCTTATTATAAAAAGCAAAAAAATAAACCACAATATGTAGGGCTTTGATAATAAATCACCCTATATATTGTGGCATTGAAAATGTGAGTAAAAAATATTTTTTTTACCATCCCCATATATTAACTTTATAGATGTTTAGAAAACTTTAATTTATCAAAGTTTAATGCTTATTATCTTTTTACATCTATTTTATGAACTGTAATTTCTCCTGCTTTTTCCAAAGAAAACTTTGCAACAGCAGGTCCGATTATTGAATAAATAAATGTTGAGCATAAAATTATTACTCTTATTTGCGGAGCATAATCGGGGACAACTGTTCCCGCAACTACAATCAAGCCCAATGCAACTCCTGCTTGTGGCATTAGCGTAGGGCCTAAATATTTGCATATTTTATCATTTTGCTTTGTAATTTTCCCGCCAAACCAAGCCCCAAGTGTTTTCCCAATGACACGCATTATTACATAAGCAAGCCCAATTAATCCAATCCCACTCAATGCAGAAATTTCAAATCCTGCACCTGAAATGACAAAGAATATCATAAAAATCGGAGGGGAAAACGATTCAGTTATTTTTGCAATGCTATCAATATCTTCATAAATATTTGCAAGCATACCACCTAATATCATACAAGCTAACAAAGATGAACCGTGCAAAATTTGTGCTGACCAATATGTAATTAACATTAATGCAGTAATAATACAAAGTCTATTTGATGATTTTTTGAACCAACGAAACATCAATTTCATTACAATACTAAACAAAGCACCCAAAATAAACGATATAACTATTTCATAAATAGGGCTTAAAATGGAAAAGAATATATTAGTATCGCTATTTGCGGACATCATTTTAACTATTGTAGCAGCAAAGCCAAAGCCAATTAGTGCAACGGCGTCATCAAGTGCCACAACGCTCATTAACATTGAAGTTAGCGGTCCTTTTGCCTTATATTGATTAATAACCATTATTGTTTGAGCAGGAGCAGTAGCCGCTGCAATGGCACCTATTATTATGGAGAATTTTACATCAAAACCAAATAAAATTAAACTTCCTGTTACTAATATAATTGCACCAAAAGATTCGGCAATAGCAATTATTATTGGAGCCATTCCAACCTTTTTAAAATAACTTAATTTTAATTCACTTCCTATTAAAAATGCAATAAATGCTAACGCAATATCAGATATTATTGAAAACCCATTTACCATATTTATTGGTATAAAATCAAAAAATGATGGTCCTAATAAAAGTCCGGCAATTAAATAACCTGTTACATTTGGGAGTTTCACAAACTTTGCGAGCCTTCCAAAAATTAATCCACTAAAAAGTATGACAGCAATTTCAATAATGATTTTAATTTCCAATTTCAAAAATTCCCTTCGTATAATCAATTGGCACGCTAAATACTACTCCAGTGTCTTTAGCACTAAGGTCTCCCACAACACTTTCAATGGCACTTATAACTTCTGACAGTTGATTGTCCTGAATAACTGTAAGAATAATATTGTTTTTTTCTCTTTCTGGATTTAAAAACACTCTAAGCGAACCTAATAATGGAATTTCATCTTCATCGTGGGAACTATTTAATAATCGAGCCATACCAGCACTTTCTATCACGGTCGCACCGCATATTTTTCTATGAGCAAACTCAGTTAATAGATCATCTAATTTTTCTGTTTTGTTTAATACAAAAAATAATAGTTTCATAGTTTCCTCCTAAAGTTTTATATAAAATATTTTGTAAAATAATTTTTTTATCTACTCATTTGTCAAATATAAACTTGTTGTTGTAAAAATTTGAGTTTTTGTTTAGTTCATTGAACACCTCATCAACACCATACCTCTCCATCAGAGTAGGCTCTCCTGAAAAAAGGTTTGTTCCCAATCCTAACCTATTATTCTCAATTATAATTCCTATACTTGCCAATGCAGTGGGAAACATATCAAAAGTTGCAAAATCCCTATTTTTAATATATTCGCTATTCACTGCTGAGTTAATAAATGCATTATAAACGGTTCGCGTATAATTTTCATCCAAATCATTAAAGAACTCGGGATCCATACTCAAATGATCTCCTGTTATGACTATAGTAGTATTTTTATAGAAATCCTGTGTTTTAATCCACTCAATAAATTCTGATATCTGGCGACTTGCACAAGCTATTACATTTGCATACTGTTTATCAAAATCATTCCGATATAAATTACATACATACCCGCCAATATGATGGGTATCTACCGTCAACATTGTAAAATTAAAGGGCTTATCCTGCTTGGCAAGCTTAATTATTTCTTTCTTTGCATATTTGTAAAGTATTTGATCTTCAAAGCCCCACCACACTTTATAATCTGAAGGTATTATACCATCGTCAATCGCTGAATAATAATCAAGCACTCTATAATTGCCATGTTGCTCAAAAAAATCTTTCCGTCCTCCGAATTCTGCATCAGAACCTACAAGAAGCGTTTGGTTATAACCTTGTTCCTTTAAAATATCACCGAGTGAATATGCTCCGGGTAAAAACTCACTATACTTACCATAAGAATTTCCTTCAATGGGAATCTTCAAAGGAATTCCACAAGTATTAGAAACCATTGCGGCTACTGTCCAGCCCGTTCCGGGTGCTTGCAAGGCTCCACCTAATTTACTTGTATTAGAAAAACTAATGTTTTCATTGGACAACCTTGTCAACTCTGGCATCAAATTTTCAGGCTGTGCACCTCCAAATTCCTCAGACATATAAGTGTTTTCAATAGATTCCATATATATATATATCAAGTTTCGCTTATTTTCCGGAAAGTTTATTTTTGCAGTTTTAGTATCTACAAAATTTTCTGCAATAAATGAGGAATCCTCATATGCATAAAAACAATAATTTATTATGTCTATTTTTACCGCGAAAAATACAATGCTAACTAAAAGAATTATTGCTGTAAATGATACAATAAATCTCTTTATTAACTTAAAAGGGGAAACTCTTAATGCTAACTTTTTACTAAATATAGAAAGTTTTAAAAGCACTTCTTTCTTCCAGTGAAAATTAACTACAAATACAAAAAGTACAACTAAAAGAATAGAGAATACTATGCACTGCAAAATAAAACTATATACGAAACTTTCATTTGCCCCTTTTATAGAAAGTTTCATCTGGAAAAGAATTTTCTCTAAAGTAACTAATCCAAAATTATTTTTCATCCATTCTGTCGAAAGCAGAAATATGAAAGATAAGAAAAGCATAATAGAAGAAATAATATTTCTTACTATATTTTTAATCTTTTTCTTTTTTGATAACTCTATATGTTGGTTGTAGATGTGTGAAACCTTAATTCCTACACTAATATTGCAAGATAACAACGCCATTATAATCGCCAATAAAAGCGAAAGAGAAATATACTTTAATGAAAAAAAACCGCTAAATGAAAGGGCTCCTATATCAATAAACCCATAATCGTAAAATAAACACAAAACTATTATCACAATACAGTTTATTAACAATGTCCAAATGCAATATTCAAATAAAGTACCAACAATGCTCTTTTCTTTTTTCTTCAAATAGCTTCGCAAAGCTACTGCAATTAACGGTGGGAAAAACATACATAAAAATTGAAACATAAAATTCTCCTTTTACCTTAGTTAATAATATTATATAACATTAAAATAATTAATGGTTTTCTTTAAATCTCACTTTTTAATATTTCCGACAAAGAAACATCTTCCCAAAGCACTCCTAAATCCTCTCTGCCCATATGTCCATATGCGGCAAGATTTCTGTAAATTGGTGCTCTTAGCTTTAATCGTTGTATTATTGCGGCGGGGCGAAAATCAAAATACTTGTTAATCAATGCATCAATTTTACTTTCTTCAATTGTATTTGTGCCAAAAGTATCAACTAATACTGAAACTGGATGTGCAACTCCAATAGCATAAGCAAGTTCAACTTCACATTTGGTTGCTAATCCTGCTGAAACTATACATTTTGCCAAATGCCTTGCGGCGTATGCACCTGAACGGTCAACCTTTGTTGGGTCTTTTCCAGA
>Ga0268285_1001130_pt1 | contig 13551 bp, 16 predicted proteins | sample saktaG_2_FD_190144 | JGI IMG/M metagenome (GOLD analysis project Ga0268285, IMG submission 190144) | Saline water microbial communities from Sakinaw Lake, British Columbia, Canada - sak_2013_06_06_120m | ecosystem: Environmental > Aquatic > Non-marine Saline and Alkaline > Saline ... | reverse complement strand
TGAACCTCCCCCGCTTTACCGGACACCAAGATAAGACTATAATAAAAAAATTGGAGGTTCAAATAATATGAAGAAAAGACAATACACTCAGGAATTTAAGAAAGAGGCAGTTGAGTACAGCCTAACGTCAAGGAAAATCGTAGAAGAAGTTGCCCGGGATCTGGGAATTTCACACCATAATTTAACTCGTTGGCGCACCCAATACCGTAAAGACGGCCAACTGGCCTTCCCTGGTCATGGCAAAGAAAACCTGACTCCCCAGGAGGAGGAAAGCAGAAGGCTCAAAAAAGAACTTATTGATATTACCCAAGAGCGTGATATACTAAAAAAAGCTTTGGCCATCTTCACCAAAAAACCGTAGACCACTATCGGTTCATCCGGGGATACACTAAATTATTTAGTGTCAAGAAGATGTGCCAAGTCCTTAAGGTTTCCCGGTCCGGATATTATGATTGGGTAAAATATCCCCTAAGCAAGAGAAGGATGGAAGATATGAAATTAAAACAGAAGATAACCGAAATATATACTAACAGCCGTAAGACCTATGGTAGTCCCCGTATCCACCAAAAACTGTTACGGGAAGGTTATGCTATTGGTAAAAAACGGGTGGAAAGGTTAATGCAGGAGCTTGGTATCCAGGCAGTGGCTAAAAGAAAATACAAGGCCACCACCGATTCCAGACATTCCCAGCCGGTAGCCGAAAATCACCTGAATCGCCAGTTTACACCAAAGAGACCCAATCAATACTGGGTCGCCGATATCACCTACATTTACACCAAAGAAGGCTGGCTATACCTGGCAACCATTATGGATCTTTATTCCCGTAAAATTATCGGCTGGTCATTAAGAGAAAGGTTAACCAAAGAATTAGTTATTGCCGCACTTCATATGGCCATCAAACAGAGAAAACTTTCTGTTGACTTACTTCTGCATTCAGACCGTGGTAGTCAATATGCCAGCGAATTATACCAACTACTTCTTTTAAAAAATGGCATACTATGTTCCATGAGCCGTAAAGGTAACTGCTGGGATAATGCCGTGATGGAGAGTTTCTATCGTACCTTAAAAGTGGAATTGATTTATCAGAAAACCTATGAAACAAGAAGACAGGCTCGAAGAGATGTATTCGAATACATCGAAATCTTTTACAACAGAGAAAGATTACATTCATCCATAGGATATTACAGTCCGGAGGAATATGAGAAAATGATCAAAGTATCTTAACTGGGTGTCCGAATTATCGGGGGAAGACCATAATTTGCCCTCTTTTATTACCGATTGTCTTATGGCCTCATGGCAGCGGGGACCACCGATTAGAAGTCTTATTCCTTCTACTACCTCCCGATAGGAAGAAAAACCGGAAAGAAAACACTCTATCCTGGCTCGAGATAGACTGAGGTGTTGGTTTTTAACTATACTTAAGGCCTCATCTAAGAGATAATGGCTTTTGTTTTCCTTGTCTTTATAACGGGTGCGAGAATAGAGGATATCACCGAAACGGGTGAGAAAGTATTTTTCTCTTTTGCCGGTGTTTTTAAGTTTCCCTCTTTCTCTCTTATTACGCAGGTAGCTATCTACATCGGTAATAGCTTTTTCAAATACCTTGCGGGCTATATTCTGTAATATTTCAAAGATCATATCTTCTATGCTATCAAAGGTTAAATCCTTTATCTCTGTATTTACCTTGACCTCGGGGAAGGTTATTGCTATAGTATCCATGGGTGTAGCTTACCTCCTTTTTTAAAAAGGGTTTATTTTGTATAGGTAAGTCTACACCTTTTTATTATTTTTTTGCAATCCTTCTCTTGTTACTTGTCTTATTATTAACTAAAGAAAGTATTATTAATATACAATATTTTTCTTCTAACTACCCCACTAAAGTTTACACTAACAACAGTATAGCGATATAAACCATAAAAACAGCGGCATTTATTGATCAGAAAGAGAATTTAATATTGTATGGACAGTAGGCACAGGTAAAAGTCATATGGCAACAGCAATTGGTGTTGCTGCCTGCAATAGAAATAAGAGGGTTAAGTTTTATCGGACGGCAGCACTTGTAAATGATCTTCTAGATGCAAAAGCAGGCGGAACCATAAAACGATTATTAAAGCAAATAGAAACAACAGACTTGTTGATATGTGATGAATGGGGATATATCCCCTTTGAAAAGGAAGGCTCACAATTATTGTTTCAAGTAATATCCCAGTGCTATGAAAGGAGGAGTTTAATTATTACAACCAACTTGAAATTTAGTAAATGGAATGGCATATTCTATGATGAGAAGCTAACCAGTGCCATTATTGATAGAGTCATACACCACAGTTATTTATTAATATTAACTGGTAATAGTTATAGGCTAAAGAATTCAACCATTAATAGTTAAAAATGGAAACTGGGGTGCTAGAAAATTAATCTTCCGAATGCTAGAATTTTTACTTGCCAAAAACATGGTATCAAGAATCAGTATGTCAGCCAAGGGTAATCCCTATGACAATCCTTTTGCTAAATCATTTTTTAAAACCCTCAAACAGGAGGAGGATACCTATGACAATATGAAATTTATGCTTATGTCATTGAGAGAATTCCTCGTTTTATTATTGATGTGTATAATATAAAGAGATCGCATTCCTCTTTGGGCCATCACCTCCTGAGGAATACGAGAGGTTATTGGCTGACGATGTCTCTCAGGAAAGTTTGATAGCTTAGACTGAAAATGTCTAGTCTGAGGGGTGCACTCCATATAATTTATCAAAAGACTATGGTATTAGAAAGAGATCTTTATCTATATTAATTCGGGGTTAAGAAGTATCTAATCTAGACTACGAAACTTAAGATGTTTTGAAATCCAACCAATCACAAATACAGAAGCAATTAAAGCTAGGCCGACAATATCAGTTATAAAGTCAGACTTAATCATGCATAACGCGGCACCAAATAATAAAGCACGCTCGGCAAGACTAATTACCCTATCTCTTATCCAACCCTGTAGGCTCGTAGCTAGGGCTATAGTACCTATAATTGCTGTCGCAAAAGCCATTAAAATTCCACTTAACTTCCCTTGGCCGATCAACGTAGGTCCATAGGCAAACATGAATGGAATCAAATATGCAACCGCTCCTAATTTGACTGCTATAAACCCAACCTTCATTGCATTGGCATTGGCTAATCCAGCACCGGCATAAGCGGCAAGAGCCACTGGGGGAGTTATCGCTGAAAGACAAGCGAAATAAAGAACAAAAAGGTGAGCAGCTAATGGAGTAATTCCAATCTCAATAAGGGCTGGCGCAACAATCGCAGCACAAATGAGATAGCTAGCAGTCGTGGGCATACCCATACCAAGGATAAGAGCAGATACTGCAGACATAACCAGCACTAAGAAAGTACTCCCACCTGCTAAGGAGAGGATTGCTTCACTGGCTTTGAACCCAATTCCGGTCAGAAAAAAAACTCCAATGATAAGACCAGCGCAGGCACAAGCGCTTATAACAGTGAGTGAGGTTTTAGCCCCATCACACAACGCTTTAACTATTTTAGAAAGTCCCATGCGGCTTTCACGTCTAAAGGCTGTTACCACAAGGACTGAGGCTATTGCCCAAAGTGCAGATCGTATTACACTTGTCCTTAAAACAACAAGAGAAAAGATAAGTACTAATATCGGGGTCACAAGATATCCTTGGTCTCTTAATAGGCGTCTGAGGGAAGGAATTTCCTCTTTTTGTAATCCACGGAGTCCTAGCTTTCCAGCCTCCAGGTCTATCATTACATATAGCGATATGAAATATAGAATTGCTGGTATCAATGCCGAAACTGCTATTTTAAGATAACTTATGCCAAGAAGTTGCGCCATGATAAAGGCAGCCGACCCCATGATTGGAGGCATTATTTGGCCTCCTGATGATGCCACTGCCTCTACAGCTGCTGCAAATCCCGACTTATAACCAGTCTTTTTCATCATGGGGATTGTGATGCTCCCTGTTGCAATGACATTTGCAACTGAGTTGCCAGAAATTGTGCCAAATAATGCACTTGAAAATATCGCGACTTTTGCTGGACCGCCGCGTTGACGTCCAGTAATAGCAGTAGCTAGGTCAATAAGAAAAGGTCCTGCGCCTGCAGCGTAGAGAAATGCACTAAATAAAACTAAAAGAAAGACATAATAAGCTGATGCATATAGAGATACACCAAAAATAGCACTTGTGCTTGTACATTGGCTTATAATGGTAGGCCAAGAGTAATCTCTGTGCCCTAAAATTCCTGGGAGGACATTTCCATATCGGGCATATAATAAAGAGAGTATTGCTACTATTGGAAGAATTAATCCGAGAATTCGCCTAGTAATCTCAAGGATCAACAAGATTATTATAACACCGAAAATCAAGTCCAACTTAGTAGGAGCCACAATTATGCGGTATGATATTGCGTTTGCCTCTATAATAAAGTAAATCGCAGCCATCACTGCTAGAATAGCTGCTGCTATATCCCAGAATGATTGTTTATCTTGGGGAGACCTGGAAGTAGCTGGATAAAAAAACAAAGTAAGAACGACTCCAAAAACTAGGTGAAGGTGAAGGAAAACCCAAGGATCAATAGGATTAAATCCGAGCAGATATATATGAACCAAAGACATTATAATGCTTATAAGTATTACTGCTTTACCAAAAAGCCCTTTATTATCTCGAACCATATTTCTTACCTTCTTTTTATTATTTTCTTATAAATCTTATGAATCTAAATCATCTATTACCTTATATGTGGGGACATTTTCAAGGATATTTATTAACTTTTAAGCAAACTTAGTGTCTAGTAATCTATCTATGCATTTTTAATCAGGGGGCAACAAATTATCTGGTATTTCAATTCCTATTTCCCGATAATACTTCAGCGCACCAGGGTGTAAAGGAATAATAGAATACTTTATAGCTTCGGGAAAAAGCTGTTTAGCAACAGGATTTACCTTAACTAACGCATCCTTATTATTAAAAGTTTCCTTAACTAAATTGTATACCAAATCATCCGGAAGATCTGCACTAGCCACCATTATATTCCAAAAAGAAACAGTCTGAACATCTTCTTTTACATCCCTATATGTGCCTTTGGGAATGACGCCTGCAGAAAAATAAGGATATTCTTTTATTATCTTTTCTAAATCTGCATCTGACAATCCTATAAAACGTACCTTGTGTGTTGTTTCCAAATTAAGCATAAATGGTCCGGGCAAGCCAGTAACAGTAATATTTACATCAACTATACCATCTTTCAATGAATCAACTTGACTAGTCATAGATATCATACTAATTTTACTCGGTTCTATTCCTAGAAGTTTCAACACTGCTTTTCCTGCAATCTCACTAGTGTTACCTGGAGTGCCTGTGGTAACATGCGCTCCTTCAAGGTCATATATGCTCGAATAGGGATTCTTTTCTAATGTATAGATTTGCATGAAACTAGCATGTGAAGGAAAAATCGACCTAATTTTATCATGCTTCACTCCCTTTGCCCAGTCAAGGCCATGCCAACCCTGGTATGCAACACCGACAACTGCATACCCAAGATCCATTTTCCCTTGTTGAATAAGCTGGACATTTGTGGCTCCTCCTCCACCTTCCTGTACTGAGATATTTACTCCACTAAGCTTTTCTCCCATGATCTTAGCCCATCCTCCACCTAAAACAAAATATGTTCCTCCAGAAACAGAAGTTCCTAAAGTTAATCTTTTGGTTGAACTTCCAGCTGCTGAGATTGACAAGAAAATAGTTAAGATAAATACAAGCACCAAAATTGTTATAAGATGAAAATTCTTTATTCTCATTATATTTTACCTCCTTAAATATTTAATAATTAACTCTGAAAGTAATTAGAAATATCCTGAAAATGCCCCACAAATATAATATTATCGTCCACTGCCACAATTTTTTGAATCCCAATTTTATATATAATTAATAATTTTCTGTACTTGGTTCAAAAGTTGAGTCAAAGCTTGGTTGATAGTGTCTCTTCTGTGCTGTACCTGGCTACAATTCTCTTTCAGCCTAATTTTGGCATTGAAAATCATTCTTTTAACTTCTCTTTTTGAAGGTCCTCCGAGCGAAATATGACCATTCATATAACTATCAGGGGCAAGTATTGACCTAAGATTTAATGCATCGTAATAGTTTAGTTTTCCAAAATCTTATTTTTGAAAAAAAGTTAATAAATTTCTGATATTCCTTTGGACTCCATCTCATTTTTATGATAAGAAAAAATTATGGATGAGACAATGACTCTTCAAGGAGTGTTACTTATTTTATAATACAAATCTTCAATTAAAAATTGAAAAATAAGGGATGACTACAATTACATCAGAATAACTTTCATATTACCTATAGATAAACCTCTTTGTCATTACCTAATTTCACAATAACTATTTTACAAAATTAGTTATTTCACTAACAAAATCCTTGTTACTAAAACCTAACTTATCAAGAGATAATCCAATATCCCTAAGATCTACATCCATAAATAATGAAGCAGTATTTATTAGGCTATCAATATACGGAGTAGTTATTTCTAGTCCTCTTGCTAAGTTAGCTAATGGGACTAATCCATATGGAAAGTCTTCAAAAATATATCTATGATTGGTTAAATCTTTAGGGGCTTTCCCTGTTTGGTAAGGAATATTATTATGGATGCCATCATAAATTTTTTTCTCTTTGACTCCATACCATCTTAATAATAATTCTTGTACAGAAGATAATTTTAAATTTAATTTTTCCCCAATTTCTAATCTTTCATTATCTATTTTTTGAATAAAATGGGCAACTCTTTTTGAAGTTCCATCCGGATAAAAAAAGTGATCTTTCTTTTCCTCCATAATCCCAGCATTAAAAAGTGTAATAGATGGATGAAACATAGGATTTATATTGTTCAAATCTACTTCAAGAATGTTTTCCCCTTTTAAAGAATTTGGGTATATTTTCTTAACCGTGTCATATAATTCTTCTGTTCTTGAACTCGACAACGCAGCTACTTTAACAACCTTTTTAATACCTCTCACATCCAGTTTACCATCACGAATACATCTAACTGCATATGGCAATATTTCGTATTCCCCAATAATTACATCTTTTTTTACTTTATTTTTTTCGAATATATTATGAAATTCAAAAGCTCCCCAATAGCCAGGAATCAACAAAATCATCTGGCCATCTTCAACAAAATCAGAAATATCCGCTGCAACTTTATGATGACCCCAAGCTGTTGTAATAACAATTATTAATTTACAATCTTTTATGGTTTCCTCAATATTTGAACATATTACAATATTCTTTGCAAAACCACTTAATTGATTAGTTAATTCAATACCGCCATTTTTAGCTATATTGTCTAATCTGTTCTTGTTAATATCATAGATTCTTACCTCATTACCTGATAAAGATAAATGACCTGCTGCAGTTTGTCCTCCATTGCCAACTCCAATTATAGCAATTCTCATAAATATCCTCCATTTTTTATTAATTTTTAAACTTTAACATCTTTTTTTAACAAATTTTCAATAAAACGACACCACTCCCAATATTTCAAAGTACTTTCATATTTCCATATATACAACTCCCCCCCTATAATCTATTCTCTAAATTTCATTCTCATCAATTACTAATTCATAGCCAACTCCACCTTTTTCAGAATTGTTAGGAAAAAGACTGAATATTTCCTTTCTATGTCTAGTACAATGGGTTGGCACTATCAAAGGAATCCCATTTAATAATTCGTACTCTTGAAAATCATGGAATCCTCCTATTAATGCATATACCTTTCCAATATCATTGGCAGAATTTAATATGTTGCCTATTCCTGAATGACCACAACCTACAATAACTATTACCCCTTTACGAGATTTAATAATCAATGACTGTTCCTTAATTAATATTTTTTGATTTTCTTCTTTAGGAATAAATATCCCTTCTATTTCTCCTGTAGAAAAAATATTTCGACAAATTTGTACACTTTTTTCAACTGCATAAACTTTTTTTCTTAATTCTGTTTGTTGAGGCCCCAACCTATTAAGTAAATTTTTATAAAAAGATTTTGGAACAAAAATTTTAGGATTTGGGTTCAATGTAAGATAACGAGCAAGGCCTCCTTCGTGATCACCATGATTATGTGAAATGAAAATTATATCTGTATCTTGATAGTCTATTCCCAGTAATTTCATATTTGTAAGAAGCATATCTCCATCCCAGCCAGTATCAAATAATAGATTGTTGCTTTGAGTTTGAATGAAACAGGAAAAACCCATACTAGACTTTAGCCCCTTGTACTCATTTAAAATATAATTATCATAAACGATTGTGATCTTCATTTCCCGTTATCCCCCCTTTTTCGTCTTCTATTTTTTGAAGTAAAATAGATAAAATATGTATTTCATTTATTCATTTAATACTTTATTAAAGTATACTTTTTCACATTTCCTTCATTTAAATCAAACCCTAATCCAGGTTTATCAGATATTTTAATATAGCCATCTTTGTCTATGTTAATCGGTTCTTCTAACATTGCATCTCTTGTTGCTGGCGTCCAGGCAGGGGGATGATAATTATATTCCAAATAAGGTGCATCGATTGCTCCGGTTACTTGCAAAGTTGCAGCTAAAGCAATACCAGGACCCCAAAAGTGAGGTATACAGCTTTTTCCAAAGCTATCTGCCAAAAATGCAATTTTTTTAACTTCCAACATTCCACCACATATTTGAACATCTGGTTCAACAATATCTAATGCTCCCTTCTCTAACAATATTTTATAATTTTGCCATCCAAACATTCCACCTCCTCCTGCAATAGGAATATCAACAGATTCACAAAGCTTAGCACTTATTGTAGGATTATTAATATGAGGTAATGGCTCTTCTAGGAATTTTACATCATATTCCTCAAGAGTTTTAGCAAGTTTTATAGCTGAATATAAATCATACGGGTAATCTGTATCCCAAGCTTTCATCAAATCAACCATTATTTCTAAATTATTTCCAAATTCATTTTTAATATTTTTAATAATTTCAACAATATTTCCAATCTCCTCATTTCCCCATCTTGCGCCAAGATGTAATTTTATTGCTTTAAACCCAACTTCATATACCCTTTGCACAAAGCTTATCCATTCATCTATTCTTAATAAAGGATATGGTTCAAGCATTGATGCATATGCTTTGACTTTACTTTTTTTTGCTCCTAATAATTTATATACAGGTAAATTTGCTTTTTTACCTAAAATATCCCATAATGCCATTTCTATAGAACAAGGACGAGGATTTAAGCAAATTCCTGGAGCTTGAACAGTTAAATATTGTGAAAATTTCTCTATATATGCTGGATCAATAATCTCATTAATTAAATAAGGTTTCATGATTTTATCCACGTAATTTGTCCATCCCTCAGCCATTGCAGGATATCCTCGTTGACCACCGATTCCGACTATTCCATCATTAGTAAATACTTTAACCATAAACATGCTTAATGATTTCTCAGGTTTTTTGAAATTTGCAGCATTAAAATCCTCAGGAAAAGGTACTTCTAAATAGTAAGTTTCTAAATTTTTAATTTTCATTACTGTTACTCCTTATTATTTTTAAATATTATCTAAAATCTGCGTCTAAAATATTTACGCAGATTTTTTGTTATATTAATCCAAAATCATTTAAGTTTCAAGATGAATTTATAAATCTACATGCAAATTTCAACCGGAAAATACACCATATTTCACTCCAAAAGTGCACCACTATCTGTATAGTGTTACAGACGGTGGTGTAGCCAATATCAAAGCCCTCTTTTTGTTAGGACTCATGGATGCCGATCTTCTTCTTATATTTGAATAGATGGCTTCAATTTAGTGGTAAAATTAAGAAATAAAAAAAGTCCTGTCCATGCTGTCCAAATTAAGAATAAATTGGATTAATCGAGTAAGAGATAAATGATTAATTCATCTACCGTCCTCTAAGCCACCGTACGTACCGTTCGGTATACATCAGTTCGTTAGAAATTGGTTACTTGCGTATATCTTTCTATAAAACTTAGGTATTCAGAATCCTTAAGCCTCTTAAGGGTTTTAATAAATAGAGCCCTCTATTTATTAGATCTTCCAGCAAAATCTTAAAAAAATGAAAGATCAATATTCATTTTTATGATAAATTAAGACTACTAAGATAGCGCAAGACTGCTTTCTTAGTTTTTATAATATGTTTTCTTATTAATTTTTCAGCCTTATCAGCTTTTTTTGATAATATAGCTATATATAATTCTTTATGTTCATTAAAGGATAAATTTATTCCACGCTCAGGTAAAAAGATTGAGGTCTTTAACAACATTTTAATTTGATATTGCAGATTTTTTATAATTTCAAGAAGGCGTTCATTGCCACTCAATTCACATAATAATATATGAAAACATATGTCAAGTTTACTATATTCATCCGTATTTTTACTTTTAACATGAAATTCCATCTCATCAATTATTTTTGTGATTTTCTGTATTTTTTCATCTGTAATATTTTGAGTGGCTTTTCGAACTGCTAACCCTTCTAACATTTCTCTTAAATCATAAATTTCCTCTGCATCCTTATATCTAATATGTTTAATTACAAAACCACAATTAATCTTTCTCTTTGCTAGGCCGATTTTTTCTAATTCTATTAACGCCTCTCGTAAAGGGGTTTTACCGATATGATAAGCTTGCATTAAATCATTTTCTACCAACTTTTGTCCTTGATAAAGCTTGCCTATCATAATATCATTTAACAAAATATTATAAACCTTTTCAGTTTTATTCATATATTTAATCCTTTTTATTTAGTAAGCGTTTTCTTAATTATATATTATTTTGTACAATATAATATATCATTCTTTATATTAAATGTCAAATATTTTTTAACTTTTGTCATTTAAGAATCAAAAGTGGACTAACCTGAAATGTTAAAAAGATGTAATTTAGAACTAAACCCTAAAGAGAAAAGAGGTTCTAAATTATGTCCAAACAACTACATAAAATCTTTACTGATAATCAGGTTAAATCACTTTTAAAAAGTTATCTGGATAAAAAATCAAGATTAGTTATATCTTACAAATGCTTAGAATTAAAAGAAGTAGATTCTTTGAATTACTAGCAAAATATCGTAAAGATCCGGATAGCCTTTCTATCCAGTATGAAAGGAACAGCAGTAATTTCAGAATCAACCGAGAAATTGAAGCAAATATTATAAAAGAACTAAAGATAGAAAAAGATTTAATCAAGAATAAAGATATACCGATTAAGTGGTATAACTACAGCTATATCAAAGATCTTTTAGAACAAAAATATAGCCAGAAGGTATCTCTACCTACCATCATCGACCGGGCTAAGAAAAATAATTTTTATTTTTTAAGGCCAAAGAGAAAAGCCAATAATTAAGAAGTAATAACTAACTACCCGGGGGAACTGATTCAACATGATTCTTCTCATCACCAGTTTTTCCCTTATGCTGAGAGAAAATGGTATCCGATTACCTCAATAGATGATTACAGTAGGTTAATCCTATATGCTTGCTTAGTAGAAAGAGAAACTACCTGGGAACATATTAGAGGATGTTCTATTAAAATATGGATTCCCTCTGGCCTATTATGTAGATAGCCATTCCATCTTTAGGTTTGTACAAGATAGAGATTCCTTCTGGCGAAACTATTACCAGCTTACCGATGAGGCTAATCCGCAATGGAAACAGGTTTTGGAGGACTGCAGGGTAAAGGTAACCTATGCGCTTTCTCCGCAGGTCAAGGGTAAGATTGAAAGACTCTATAGTTGGATTGAACTTCCCCCGCTTTACTGGACACCAAGTTAAGAGCTATAATTAAATAATTGGCGGTTCAGAAGATATGGAAAGAAGTCGAAGGGCATATAGTGAAGAATTTAAGAAAAATGCAGTCGGGCATAGCATGACATCAGAAAAGACGGTAGAAGAAGTAGCCTATGACCTGGGGATAGCCCATAGTAATCTAAGGAGATGGCGTGCCCAATATGGCAAAAAGGGAGAACTAGCCTTCCCCGGAAATGGGAAGCAAAGGCTCGCTCCACAAGAAGAGGAGATCAGAAGGCTAAAAAAAGAGCTTTATGATGTCAAACAGGAGCGAGATATATTAAAAAAAACTATGGCCATCTTCACAAAAAACCGTAGATTTATTCCGGTTTATCCGGGAACACGCTGATAGGTTCAGTGTCACGAAGATATGCCAGGTGCTAAAGGTATCAAGGAGCTCATATGATAACTGGCTGAGGAGGCCAACAAGTAGACACCAAAAGGATAAAATCCTTATAGAAAAGATGCGGAGGATTCATAGAGAATCATATAGCACCTACGGGATACGCAGAATAAAAGCTAAATTAAATAAAAGTATCTCCTGTGGTAAGAATAAAATAGCGAGGTTAATGAGAGAGAATGGCATATATAGCCGTCTAAGAAGAAAATACAAGGCTACTACCCATTCAAACCATCGCTTACCTGTTGCTCTCCCAATCTTTTAAATCAAGACTTTACCGCAGATAGACCCAATGAAAAGTAGGTGGGTGATATTACCTGTATACCCACAGATGAAGGTTTTCTGTATTTCTCAGGTATCGAAGATTTATTTCAGAGAAAAGTAGTCGGCTGGTCATTAGGAGACAGGTTCACCAAGGAACTGACCATAAAAGCCTAGAACAGGCAGCAGGCAGAGAAAATCCGGATGATGGCTTAATCTTTCATTCTGATAGAGGGTCTCAATATGCCGCTTACGCCTTTTAAGAAGTATTATGTAAGTATTGTATCCGGCAGAGTATGAGCCGTAAGGGAAATTGCTATGATAATGCCTGCATGGAATCCTTTTTTCTACTTTAAAAAAGGATATTATCTATGGTAGAAGATTCAAAACAGGCAAAGAGACTAAACTGTTTATCATTGAATATATTGAAACTTTCTATAATTGCCACAGGCTTCACTCCGCACTGGGAAATATGTCACCAATGGAATATGAAAGTCAATATTATTACCGGAAAGAGGTAGCCTAACCATGATGGTTAAAATAATGAGCGATTCTAAGAGAATTAGAGAAAAAGTACACTTTTATGTGTCTGGATTAGCGGGGGCAGTCCAGTCTTGAAATATCTTTTGTTTTTCTGTATAATTAAGGAGTAGCAAAACTCCCGCATTTGATGTAAGATTTTTTGCTATGAATTCAACTTTATCAATCATGTGATTAAGTGCTCCTTTTCTTTGGTTATTAGTAGGTTCGATACCACTAATTCTACCACATTGAGGGCACTTTTTATATATATTTGATTCACCTTTTGGGTGAAAAGTTGAATTCTTTGTAAACCTTATATAGCAATGGTTTAGGCCTGTTTTTCTAAAAGCTCACGCAGATTCTCGGTTTTATTTCTTTGCCCGATATGAAAGAAAGGACCATTTTACTTGATGGTTTTTCCAAAACCTATGCCATAACCGGTTGGCGCTTAGGTTTTGGGGTGATGAAACCTGAGTTAGCAACGCATTTACCTGTAGTAATAATAATTG
>Ga0268285_1001129_pt1 | contig 13564 bp, 2 predicted proteins | sample saktaG_2_FD_190144 | JGI IMG/M metagenome (GOLD analysis project Ga0268285, IMG submission 190144) | Saline water microbial communities from Sakinaw Lake, British Columbia, Canada - sak_2013_06_06_120m | ecosystem: Environmental > Aquatic > Non-marine Saline and Alkaline > Saline ... | reverse complement strand
TGCACGAATCATCATATTCTGAGGGATACCCATGTTATAATCAAACCAAGTACCACCGGTATATTGCCAGCTTCTGAAATAGGATGGTCCGTTTGTATCGATGCCGATTAAACTGCTGTTTGAAGCTTCAAACCAGCCAACATAGAAATCGCCGTCTTCAATGATAATATTGTATCTCGGATCATCGGGAAGTGTGATAACGTTCCAATCACCGGCAACTTGATCGGCTATCGGAATCATATAGATCGGAGCAATGAGTTGAGTGCCGGGCTGACCATCTACTCCGTCATCATCCCATGCATATACAATGAGCTGCTGATTCACTTCCCAGAGGTAATATTTAATTCTGATAAGTTTAACAGGGTACTGATCAGGAGTTATTCGAACTGCAAGACAGTTTCCTGTTGCACCTGCGTGGTAACCCATTTCTGCTGTGCCGTCATCATAAGCATATTCAACAGCAGATGCGATCTCAACATATGCAGAAGCTTCGTTGGAATAATCACTCTCATCCATTCCATACACAGCGGTAACAACATAATAATTGGTAGCACCAGTTACAGGATATGTATGTGTATAAGTTGTATCATCAGAAGTAACTGTACCAACCAAGTCATAAGGTCCACCTGACCCCATGGAATGATAAATATTGTATTCGCTCAGGTCATCTATAGTATTATTACCACAGCTGTATACCATTTTGGTAACTTTACCTGAATTTTCAATATAGCCAGCAATATTCCAGTTATAATTAAAACCTTGAGTCGAAATATCTTCCCAGCCACCAAGATTAGTCCATATCCATAGGCCATTTTGAGCAGGACCAGCATCGTAACCCGCAGGATAACCATTTGGTTGTCCTGTATCAACTTGATTCATATGATAACCAATCCAGTATGTTTGTGAAACATCAACATCTACGGGTGTATCAAAAATAATTTCATTCCAATCACCGATGGTTAATCCACTCACAGCTTGCTGAATCTCTACAGTACTAGCCATGGGACCTGTCCAAACTGCAACTTCATATGTTGTTGTTTCGGAAGTTGGAAAGAATTTAATCTTGGTAATCTGACCACCATCATAGGGAAGCATATCAACTGGGGAAAATTTACTGGCTGCATTCCATTCACCTGGATCACTTAATCCGATTGAACCGGCATTTGTGCCATTATCCCAGCGGATCCACCCTTCCAAACCACTGGGAGGAGGACTCCATCGTAATTGAACAGTTAGATCAGGAAGGGCTTCAGCAGTAAGATTTTCCGGGGGAAGAACCGGAGCAGGAACATAAGTATATTTAAACATACCACCTGTAAACTGATCCAAGTTAAATGCACCGGCATATCCACATTCGACATTAGCCCAGTCTGTTGCCAGGAATTGAGTTCCATCTGTTCCTGGGTATATCTCCCAGCTATGTCCACCGTCAGTACTATATGAAGCACCCCTAGCGCCAGGTGTATCGGGATCTGCTCCTGTACTTACATACATATTGTCAGTTCCCGGCACATAAGACATATCGTTAGTATAAACTGTTCCTGTTAGACTAACTAATGTCCAGTTCACGCCACCATCAGAAGTTTCATAGAGTGTGCCAGTACTGTATTGACCTTTATCCTGTAATAAACCGTTCATTGAGTCTTTGAACCAGATGTTCACATAAGTAAGAGAACCTACAGGACTGCAAACAGTCCAGTTATAACCTTTGTTAGTAGATTTAAAGACACGACCCTTATTTGTTCCACACCAGATTGTATCTCCAACTACATCGTAGTAGCCGACAATGCCAAACTCGCCTGTTAATGGATCTGGAATATTTCTGGAAGGAACACGAGTCCATGTTGTGCCACCGTTAGTAGTTGTGTACAGTTCATAATATCCATCTACAGGGTCTCCTTGAGCAAAACCAATATTCTCATCCCAGAAATGAACGACATTCGGAAAGCTTGCAGCGTCTGTATACATGCCTGCATCACCCTGACGAGTCCAGTCAGCACCACCATCAGAGGTATAATAAATACCCTGGAGGTTAGTTCCGGAAGACTTATACATTGGAACCCATGCTTTATTAGCGTCCAATGCAAAAATCATAGAAAGTTCTAATCCCGAGGCATTATTAACTTCACCAGGTGTCCATAATTCACCGCCATTTGTAGTTTTGGTAAACTCTTGAATAATCGCACCCCCAGCTGAACCATCATATGCTGATGCCCAGATGATATTCTCATCTAAAGTATGCATATAATGAATACCGCGAGAAGGCTCTGTAAAACCCGATGCTTGTTCGATCCAGCCATAATTTCTACCAGACTTCCCCAATTCATTAGAATTAGTAATTTGTACATATTGAGTTGGAACTTCAGGGCGTGCAATAACAACAGAGGTTGATAGAAAAACAAAGAGTATTAGCAAACTAATCGTAAGATTTCTTTTCATTGTATCTCCTTTCTTTTTTCATATTAATAAATAATGAAATTTATCTTCTTTGATTTATTTACCTGATGTTATGTCAAGCAATATACAATTTTAATTTATTAAATCAGCTGGTGAGCTGACTACTATTGTTGCATTTTTTATTTTCACAATCTCGAAGCCTTCAACAGGATTACCGTCTCTATTTACCAATTTTAAATTTTCAATAGAAATACTCGCTTCGCCTTCTGCAATACCTTTGAAAGATACGGAAAACAAAACACCACTTCCATTCACTGGTTGATTATTTAAATTATTAACCAAAACAATTCCAATATTCAAGCGTTCCGCTTCCTGTTTTGTGTATGTGATCGGTTGTAAATCATCCCAAAAACTACCAATAATGAAATATTCTTCAGGGACTTCGATTATATCGGAATCAAATACGATTTCCGCAGTGATTCCGAATAGATCGGATACATCAATAATATTAATAAAAAGTTGAACACTTTCACCAATACTGATTGTGTTTTCTGCTGGAGTAATCGTAACAGATAAATTCTCAGATGGACTTTCTAATTTAGAACAAGAGAATAAAACAACGCATGTTATAATTGATATAATTAATAATAATTGTTTCTTTTTCATCATTACCTTTATTTCATTAGTATCATTCGTTTTATTGATATAATCTTGTCATCCAATGTTAATACATATAAGTAAATACCGTTCCCAACTCGATTATTATTCAGATCTCGACCATTCCAGTTAATCATATTTTCACCGGAATTTCTACCGCAAAGATCTAATTTTTTTATTAATTGCCCTTTAACATTATAAATACTTATATACCCCGACTGGACATTGTCTTTCAACGAAAATTTGATTGTTGTTGTTGCAGAAAATGGATTTGGATAAGTTCCATTGAGAACATTTTCTAATTCTGGTTCTATTGTATGAAGTTTGATTCTTCTTGCAATAAAATTTTTTATAATAAGATCAGACTCACTATCACCGAGAGAATTATATATTTCAATAAAATTTCTTTTATAAGAGTCAATATCTACCTGCGGATTTTGAATATTTAAAGAGGCAGAATGGCTTTTTCCCATATTCAATCCTATAGCAAGGACATCGCTGATATCAACAATTCCATCGCCATTACAATCTGCTGGAGCTGCTGCCTCATCCTCCCATAAAGCAGGAAATTCGTTAGCCATCCAATTATAGGAAATATTTTCTCTTGCATCTCCAGTTGAACGGAAATATATACCAATGGGAATAATGTCAAGTGTATCCACAATACCGTTATTATCTGTATCTCCCGGCCAAATTTGTGGATAAATATTTATATAATCCTCCTTATTAATTGTGGAAGTAGAATCATTTTCATCCACAATGCTTAAAGATACTGAATATCTACCGGAATTTTGATAAATATGAATTGGATTTTGTTCTGAGGATGTTTGTCCATCTCCGAAATTCCAATTCCATTCAACAATTTTTGCACAGACGTTTGTAGATTGGTCTGTAAAATGGATTATTTGAGGAAGTGTACCAGAAACTTCATCTGCAGTAAATCTTGCCTGAATCTGGGGTAGGGTATCAATAATAGCTCTTATCATGAAATTCTGAGGAATACCCATATTGTAATCGTACCAAGTGCCACCCGTATATTGCCAGCTTCTGTTATAGGAGGGCCCGTTTGTGTCAACACCAATCAAGCTGCTGTTTGAAGCTTCAAACCAGCCAACATAGAAATCGCCGTCTTCAATGATAATATTGTATCTGGAATCATCAGTAAGTGTGATAACATTCCAGTCATTAGCAACGAGATCGGCTGTCGGAATCATATAGATCGGACTAATGATCTGAGTTCCTGGCTGACCATCTAAGCCGTCATCATCCCATGCGTACACAATGAGCTGCTGATTCACTTCAGTGAGATAGTACTTAATTCTTATAAGTTTAACAGGGTACTGATCAGGAGTTATTCGAACTGCAAGACAGTTTCCTGCTGCACCTGCGCGGTAACCCATTTCTGCTGTGCCGTCATCATAAGCATATTCAACAGCAGATGCGATCTCAACAAAAGTGGATGCTTCGTTTGAATAGCCACTTTCGCCTGCATCATAAACGGCAGTGACTGCGTAATAATAGGTATTTCCAGCTTCTACAGTTTTATCAGTGAATAAAGTATCTGCGGTATTTCCAATAGGATCATCATTATAGTTTCCTCTCTCTAATCCACGATATACATTATAGCTGTTTGGAGAAGTGACTGTCGCCCAGGTTGTGGTACATCGAATTCCCCATTCTCCATCAGGAAGTTGATTTGCTGCTGCTACGTCCGCCCATGTAGCCCATGCACCGCCAGTTAAAACATAACTATGTTCACTGGGGACAGTTGATTCATCAAGCGCACAGTCAACAGTACTGAAGCACTCAAAACCAAGAATAAAGCTGTTCAAAACGATCCAGTTATTTGCAGAGACGTCATAAGTAGAAGCAGCACCTGCTATTGTAGTAATGGGCATTGTGTAGGTGGGTGTGGAAGAATAGGAAGCGCCTTCTTTTTCATACACGCCAAGTGTAGTAGGACCGGCTAGATCTGAGCTGAATACAGTGAATTCCAATATCTGACATTCTCCGCCGACAGGGAAAGAAGCACCCATATAACCTGAACCTGAGGAGAAAGAAATTGCAGTTTCAAAGGATCCATCATCCCATTGCATTGCACCACCCATTCCTGCAGGAGCATCCCAATCGAGGTCAACAAAGCCAGTTTGTTCGTTGTAATCTGCGATCAGATTTGTTGGTTGTAAGACATCTAAAGTTGCCAAGACCTGAAAATTATCAACATGGAAACCAAAGGTTGTCGGATTATCAGCATTGGTATGCAGTCCAATCCGAAATTGAACGGTTGTCCCACCAAGTGCAGACATATTAGAATATCCTGGCCATCCCTCAGAGAAGGTAGTCCAATCTGCAATGCTACCCGTGTAGACATAATTTGTACCATTTGGATCACCAGTAGGATTACTTACAGACCACCAGTTACTCCATCCGGTTCCGTCATCATGTCGGACTTCAACGTAGAGATAATCACAATCCGGGAATACACCAGCATCGAGTTCTGTTTGTACATACATATCCCAGGTTATATCTACATCTTCTGGAAGATTAAATTCCGGTGTGATGTAATAATTATTCATATTGGGATTATAGGTTCCTGTATTGGGATCAAAGCAACCAGCTGCATGAGTTGGTGAAGGGGCTGCAGCATCTTCATAGATGTGCCAGAGCTGTCCGCCCTCAGGAACATTTGAGAAGGTATCAAAACCAGTGGCATCGTCACCGGTATTATAGAATGAAGCAAGTGCAATATTATCAACAAAAACACCGATCAGTGCAGGATCATCAAGAGTGCAATAAGCAGGATCAGAGGCAAAGGCAAAGCTGATGATCACATTTTGACCAGACCAACTGCTTGGAATATTGAATGTGGTCGATGTCCAACCAGAAGTTGAGCCACCCCATCCGGGAATACCGGGATCACCAGTCGGGCTTTCACCGTGTTCAAAACCGAAACTGTACATACTGGAACAGTTATAGGCAGGAGTACAATCTGTAAGCACAACTGCATCGGCATAATCCTCAGTAGCAATGTGAATTCTTACATTGAGACCATCCCATCCATCCCAGGGAGCTGTAGCGCCTGCTGGATCTTCAATTGCACGGAATTGTTGAAAACTCAGTACATTTTTTGCACCGTGAGGTAAAAGAATTTCAGGGGTATCCAGAACCTGATACCAGTGATCGAGATAGCCGCCTGTAGTTCCCACATCAGGATCACCCATCCACCAGGACATTCCTGAGCCGCCATAAGCGTTATAGGTATCAATATGCCACATTGGAGGAGTTGCTGTTGCATCCCATGTAGTCCATCCAGGGGCACCTGATTCAAATTTTTCAAAGAAAACATCAGTCAAATCCCTGCTTTTAGCCGTAGCTGGAACCATTGGTGAATCAGTTCCAGAAATAACAGGTTGCTCATTAACACGATGTACTTTGACCCTTGGAGCTTCTGCAAAAGCAATACCGGTCACAAGTACGAGAAGAGCAAAAACTGATATTACCTTTTGCATCTTTTATCCTTTCAAATCGTCATATTTATAAGACGTTGATTATTTTAGGTATTTATTCCTTTAATAAAATAAAAGAAGGTTGAGTCAAGTTTTTTAAAGCACAAACTTGCATACGCCTTACATATTTTCTTATACATAGCAACTCTGTAGGAGAGAAGAGTAAGATCAAGCAAGCATAAGCCGTACGTTCAATCCTGTACATTCTGATCTCGATTCGTCGACGAGCTCGAGTCTTATTATGAAACATGTTTTTTCATTTGGAGTAGCCGACTCCGTCGGCTTAAGTGCAGAATGCTTCCATATCGTTTGGTTCGATGCGCTCAAAAAAAAGAAAGGGAAGAAGGCGGACCTTCTTCCCTTGATTTATATGAGTTTCAACGCGAGTTACTTCATCAAGATCATCTTCTTTAGGAAAGTCCTGCTGTTAGTCTCAAGCTTGTAGAAGTAGATACCATTTGCAAGCTGTTTACCGTTCGCAGTACCATCCCAAACAACCGTATGTTTAGCATTAGGATCGCGGTCTTCATCGAGCAATATCCCAACTAACTGTCCTTTTACGTTGTAAATAGACAGTGTTACATGAGATCTATCTTTCAGACTGAAGTTGAAAGTTGTGGTGTTGAACATTGGGTTCGGGAAGTTAGCATAAAGTTTGGTCTCTTTTACAGGTTCATCACAGGCAGAGCTATAATCAACATACATTGTAACTGGTACGGTTATTACTCCGACATCAGGATCAGATACTATCTCGATATCAGCGGTCTTGACTTCACCTTGTGTAAGTTCAGTAGCATCGAACATTACAGAAATAGGCATAGAACCACCAGCTGGAATTGTTCCAAATAACGGATCGACAATAATCCATGGGGGTGTACCAAAGTCAATGACCATACGGATGTTCCAGTTATAATTCAAAGAGGGTACCAAGATATGTAATTGATCCCATGGACCTGGAGCAAGATAGATCCAATCTCCCTTGCCAACTACAGCTGGACCAGCATCACAACCTGCGGGATATTGTCCAGTTAAGTGTGTAGTTTCATATCCAACCCAGTATTCATTACCGGCAAGCAATGGAACATTAGTGGTAAGGTCAAGAATATTCCAGGATTCTGCAACGATCGAACCAAACACATCTTGTGAGTATATTTCTGAACCGGGATCTCCAAATGAACCGCCTTCCCAGATCTTGAGCGTCAAAGCAGAACCTGTATCATTGATGTAGAGTTCTACTCCTGTGATCTCGTAAGTATCATAGTATATACCGAGTTCATCTGAAGTAAATCTGGCTGCAACCATGAATGTTCCACCTGAGGTAAGACCGATAGCATCATAATTTTCTCCGTCATAGTGAATTATGACTTCATCCTTCGTGCCATCTGCCTGGAAGCCGCTACTGTTACCAGGACCTGTTTGAACACCGTTTTTAGAAACAACTGTGCCACCGTTTGAACAATTGCTGTAGTCTGTAAGTACTTTTCCGTAGTCATACAGTGTGATGTCGAAGTTCATTTCCCCGTCACCATTATTATAAATGGTGAAGTAGGTTGAATCAGTTGATCCAGGAGGTACAATAACATTAATACTCAACGGATCAACCACCATGATAGGAGCAGTCAGTGCAAAGTCTTGTGGAGTTGTCTGATTAAGAACGATCGGCACATCAGGTACTACCTGATAGTTATAACCAACAGCAGTACATTCGACAGTGTAGTAACCCACCATCATATTGAGGATCTCATAGTAACCATTTACATCAGTGTAGGCTGTATAGGTACCAGCTATGATCTCAGCGCTGTCGATTGGTGCTCCACCAGTTGCTGCAGTAACATAACCATTAAGATTACCATATTCGGGCTCACCGACCATTAATGTAACAGGAACTGTCACAGTACCGACATCAGGATCAGATTCAAAGAAGATATCGCAAGTATGAATTGTTCCTGCAGGATCTTCACCAGCATCGAAGTAAACTGTTACTAATGAGTCGCAACCAGGAGGAACAGTACCGGAAGTAGGATCAATTCTTATCCATGTTGCATAAGGTCCGAGTTCATAACCGAACAGTATGTCTGGTGTGCCTTGTGCTAATCCACCAAGTACCCATGTTCCAGGAACAATATCTCCTGAGGCAAACAAACCGCCAGCTATATAAGAATTTACACCAAAATCTGCATCGACATCATGGGTTACACCCGTCAGTGTCAATGTGTTCAGATTATACTGCTCTATCTGGCAGCCAGCACCGGTTGTCGTACCTGTAAAGATCCAGAGATACGGTCCACCAGCTGATACATTATCATAAGCAGAACCATACATGCTTGGAGGTGTCGGAATAGTATTTAGAACACTACCAGTTCTGCTGATAAGCGTGAGGGTCTCACTCCAGTTGTTTACCCAGAATGCATCACTGTCTGAATCATAAGCAATAGAACGGACAGCTACAGGTGATGAGATAGTTCCATAGTTGTTACCATCTTCATCAAACTGATAGATTGTAGTTCCAGCATTGGAAGCATAGAAATACTCGCCGTCAAATGCCATATCTCTCAGACCGGCTGTTCCGGGCATCCAGGTTGGTATCCAGCTGCTGATGTAGTTACCGGCAGCGTCAAATTTGAAGACGTTTCTGCTCGCGTAACCCCATTCGGAAACTAAGAAATAGCCATTACCAAATCCAGCACCGGCGATACCTTGACCGCCTGTAGGTGTATCAACATCATAATTGAACAGTATATCCCACATATCCTCAGTAGGTTCAGGAGGAATGTAAGAAGACTGACCAGGATCAACCTCTGCAAGGAATGATGGACCAGCTACGCCTGTGTAGCTGTTTTCAATCATACTGGCTAATAACTCAGTTTGATTTTCAAGGGATGCGCCCCAGTCAAGCGGAGCGTCACCATTATTGGTTACTGTAATATAGGTTGAATCAGTTCCACCAACAGGTACTGTTGCATCGATGAAAGTAGGTTCGATATCCATAGTAGGCATACCAAGTATTACATCAAGTAATGTGGTTTCACCAACCACGATCTCTACATCTTCTACTGTTATCGTACAATAGGTAACCTTGCTGAATGTTACATCATACAAACCGACTTTCATAGGATCTATAGAATAATATCCATTTTCATCCGTGTATACTGTGTTGTAGTCTGCAAGGTCTGCGTCAACTGCGACACCTTCTAAGGGAACTAAATCTCCATCTGTGACCACTCCTTCCAATGCACCGTATTCAGGTGGCACTGGGGCATAATCGAACAGTACGTCATAGATGTACCAGTAATCGAAGTTAAAGGTGGTTCCACCATGAGAGCGGAATTTGAGCTGTACTGACTGTCCGGCGTATTGACCGGTATCGGTATAGACCCAATCGGTTCCACCTGTAAAACCCCAGTCTGCTGTGGGATCATCCCATGACCATAGAAGATCTTCACCACCATCATGGATAAGCCAGATCTCCCATACTTCACCATCACTTGAAGTGTAGTTATTCAGATACATACTAACAGTAAGGTCATAAACATCAAGTGGATCTGGTGGAAGATCGATCTCAGGTGAGATCAATGACATGTCGTAGTTAATAACTGCAGGACTCCAGTTAAGAACTGCATAGCCGGCTGACCAGCCCCAGTTGTTAGGAGAACCCGCAGTTGTCCAACCGGTTGTTGTCCAGTTAACATCAAATGGTTCGTGATAGCCACCACCTGCTGCAAGCGGAATTGCCGAATCGGTATTTGAAGGAGCGGATTCGCCGGCATCATAGACTGCGGTTGCCCAGTAGGTATATTCTGTACCAACTGCAACGATGTCATCTAAGTATTCGGTGTTGTTTTCACCTTCAACATAGGCAACGAATCCTTTAGTCACTTCATAGACATTGTAACCAAGAAGTATGATATCACGAGTAGTTCCATTTCCAACCAGCTCATTCCCTCTCTTTGGATCAACATAATGTTCAAGTGTTCTTGGTGAAGAACCGTTAACGAACATCTCTTTTGTCATACCATTTGTAGGAAATGTTACTATTTGTTCTTTAAGATCATTAGTACCACGAGGTCCATTTACAGTGGCTCGAATCATGAAATCCTGATAATCTGATACAGCCCAATCTCCACCACCTGTAACATAGCGAGAATAACTGCGGTTAACCGTAGGTAAAGTTTCATCAATAGCAGTTGGTAAGCAGTTTGGATAAGCTCCACCTTGGATATGAGCTATATAGAAATCACCGGCATCAATGGATATTCCGAGAGAACTCAAATCAACGTCGATAAAATCGTAGTGAGTTGGGGTAACAGTTACTCTGCCTAACTCAGTACCTGGTAATGCACCGGTACCGTCATCGTCAAATACTGCTACTTCAAATGGCTGTAACAGCGAACCTACAGGCCAAGAACCATCATAAACATTCATGTCAGCACTAATGATCGTGCATGGATAACCGTCAGGTGTGAAACGCACTGCGTTCATATTACCGGCATCATACCATGCGGTAGCATTTTCTGCTACACCATCATCGTAGACTATTTCATACTCAGTTCCGCCACCGCCACCGCCGGATGGTTTATCCCAATCAAGCTCAATAGCTTCCTCAACACCAGTAGCTGAGAAGTTTTCTGGCACGGGACCATCAAACAGCATAGATACATTGAGCAGCGTTATCCAGTCAGGACTTACGTATATACCATACGCTGTATAAGTTGCAAATCCATCTTTTTCAAATACAACATCATAAATACCTGATGCAATCTCATCAAATGAATAGAAACCAAGAGAATCCGTATAGGTTACAAAGTTTCCAGCTGACACTTTTACACTATCGATCGGTTCGCTGGTTACTTCAAAAGTAACTGTACCTTGCAAGCCCTGTGCTTCTACTTGATAGAAGAAAGTAAGTGGAATAGTCACATCTGATGCACCATAAAGAAGAGCGTTATTATGAACGATAATATCTGCAGTGTAAATTCCGGGTTCTGTAAGTCCGGTTTCATCGCAAGTTACAACACATGTTTGTATTGCTCCCTGTCCAATGCTACCTGCAAGAGGTTCTACTGAGCACCAAGGCGTGCCGGTTTTTACCATTACATCATCTACACAAACTCCCCAGCCATATCCCGAAACACCTTCGAAAGCAATATAGTATGTACCGGAGGGGTTTGGAAGGTTAATAATTCTTTCTGTCCAAGTTGAAACTTCTGTTGAATATGATTGTAATAAAGTCCAGGTTCCTGCGGCAGAAGTTTTATAATAAACATTAAGAATATCCTGATCACCCGCCCATTGAACTTGCGCATGCCAGAAGCTGAGAACATAATCTGTTTTTCCACCCAAATCAAGTTCAGGTGTTATAAGCATTGTAGCGTATGGAGTATAACTGCCACCATAGAATAAGGCATTAAAGTCACCAGTGTGTGCAGTGGAAGGATGTCCAGAATGTCCTCCGTTTGTATATGCCCAATCTATTGTACCGTTCACATATTCTTGTGACCAGTCGGGGGGCAAATCACCACTTTCGAATCCCTCATCAAATAAGGTTACAATACCTGGAAAATCAATTTCAATATTATAAGCGAGATCATCACATCCGGTTACGCCTGTATTTTCGATAAACATATCGACTGAGGCAGTTTCTTTGCTTGCAACAATACCTAATTGTAATGAATCAGGTGATACTGCAATATCCGGAGATGGAATAAGTTCCAGAGACATTGCATAGAAGCATGTATTTACTCCACGCCCTGTATCCTTCTTGTAAGGACCATCAAGGATATTATCCCATTTACCAAGAACAAGGTAATAGGTTCCATCAACAAGGAGTCTATGTTTTAGTTGTTCGCTTCCACCTGGACCCCATTCATCAGCAAAGTCAATCTCGGTGGAATCTACATCAACGAGCTTGATAGCACCGTCAAATAGAAGTTCATCTGGAGGTAATATGAAATCACAAAGGATTATGTCTCCTGCTAAACCGGAGAATTCGTATATATCAATATCTTTATCGGCATAGTCAGGATTATAGTAAATTTGAGCACCTTCTGTAATTTCACCATAAGCCCAAGGAGTAGCATCTACAATCACATTATTAGGTTCATACGGATCCTTAGGATGAGCAGTTGTTACTACACCTGCTTCATGATTTACTAGAGGGTTTTCTCTGGATTCCACATAGATTGTAGAGGTATTCACATCATCTTCAATAACACTACCATCATCAGGGATTTCTACAGAAGCAGTAAATGTTCCCATTTCTCCAGGTTCAATATCAAGATAGTCGTCAGAGAATGTTACAGGCCAGCCAGATGGGGGAGGAGGAGGACCGCCACCACTTGTTATATCTACATCATCTATATACCAGCCTGGATACTGAACAGAGCCATCAGAACCAAGGTGCCATCTGAAGCTAGCTGTTTGTCCAGCATAAGTAGAAAGCTCAAATGTAACCTGCTCCCAGAATCCTTGGCCGTGTCCACAGAATACAGGTTCAGGGTACAAAGGATTAGATGAGTTTGATGTACCAGGATATCCTCCAACAGGTTCGATAACAGTCCATGTAGCACCACCATCAGTAGAAATCTTTACATTTCCACCGTCAAATGACGCTTCAGTATCATACCAATGCCAAAATGTTAGTGTGGGTTCATCACTTCCAATTGCTATCTCTGGGCTGTCTAAGGTATAATTTGCATTAGCTTCATAATCACCAGATAGATTAGTAGCCCAAACATTTACACCAGAATGTGCATTTCCAGGACCGGATGTTGGGCTGCCCCATTGCCATAGGCCTGTTCCAACATATCCGCCGTCATCACTTTCAAAGTCTTCTACATCTTTACCACGGGTTTTTGAACCAGCAAGAGAAATGTAATAGCGGTCTGCTTGAATACCGGTATTATAAATATCAATATCATACGCTACCGTTGCTCCGATAGAATCATAATCAGATTGTGTATAAGGATCAAGATAGAAGTTTATAGGAAGATAAGGTTGTGGTAACA
>Ga0268285_1001125_pt1 | contig 13591 bp, 15 predicted proteins | sample saktaG_2_FD_190144 | JGI IMG/M metagenome (GOLD analysis project Ga0268285, IMG submission 190144) | Saline water microbial communities from Sakinaw Lake, British Columbia, Canada - sak_2013_06_06_120m | ecosystem: Environmental > Aquatic > Non-marine Saline and Alkaline > Saline ... | reverse complement strand
GTTTTCTTTTGCTTTATGTGACTTTTGCTTTTCTCTTATTCTAAATTACCGCTTTCTATCACATTTCGCAATTACCTATTAATTGATAATTAATGTGTCATTGCGAGAGAAACGAAGCAATCTCATATGCTCCTAATTTTCAATTCTTTATTTAATTATTCGGGCAATTCGTGAATTGCCCCTACTTTTTGCCTAACTTTCAACTTTCAACTTTCAACTTTCAACTTTCCACTTGATAATGCCCTCTTTTGTGGACAAGTAAATTAAAATAAATTCTTTTAGCAAAGGCGACAACCTACCCTTTTAATTTTCACTTTCAACTTTCAACTTATCTAATTATCAATTAATCTTCCCGCCAAAAACCGTCGGTAAAATTACACAAAGCACTGTTGCAGTAAAATCCACTTCATTACTACTAAGAATTACCTTAATATAGCAAAACCTTTTTGCATCAAGTCTTTCCAAAAAGGGCTTTGGATTATATTGAGTGTTAAATGTAAAACTCTCAAAATTTAAGTGCACAAAGGTTGATAAATTAAATACTAATTCCGCCCCTTGCTCAATATCTCCTGTTTCTGTTTTATAACTTAAAGAAATATAAGTTTTATCCTGTGGCTTTAAGGAGATGTATATTTTATTCAAATATTTATATAAATACTCTTTGCCAAAATCAAAATAAGGCATTTCCCAATACGCATTTATTGCCATCTTGTCTAAATCCAAGTTAACATAATCATTGATTAGTTGGTTTTGAAATCTTGATATTTCCCCGTTTTTATTACCAAAGTAAAGCATTCCATTAATGCTTAAAAATCTACTTGCATTAAAACCTGAATATTTATAAAAAGTATCATTCCTATAATTAAAAATATAGGTAATTCCTTCACAATGAACTATATATTCGCCATTTTCAGCAAAATCGTATGTAATTGCCTGAGATAAATCAAGACCTGAAAGTGCCTCGCTTATTCGCAAACCAATATTTTTTACATTTCGCTCATCACGAACATTTGAACTTGTTAATTCAAATATTCCTTTGCTTAAAAATACAGGATTATTATTAATAATTCTTACCATTCCATAAGCAATATTGCCAATATCCGAATTTAAAGCATATACAGGAAAACGAATATTATCTGCATCCTTGTAATCAATATAAGAATAGTAAATGTCCTTCTCAGTAAAAATGATTTGCCTATCGTATTGACGAACAATATCAGTAATAGCATAAGCCCTTGTTCCAATATCGCTATAATTTGTTACAGGGAAATACTCGGGATTTGAAATACAAGACCAAAATCTGCGACATTTATTATCTAAATTTCCCCACAAAAACAAAGCCACATCATTAGAACCGCCATAAAATACACCAAATAAATTATTGGTAATTATCGCACGATTTCCACTAATTGTTTTTGTCCAATAAACAGTTACAACATCTAAATTTGAAGGTGCTACTGTAAATGTTATAGTCCCATTTGTAGTATTAGTAGTGTAGTTTGAAACCACTGAGCCATTGACTAAAACACTATCCACACTTTCAATAGAAGTTTCAGTCAAATAATAAATAGTTGCCGTGCCATCCGCAGTAAACTCCATACACTTTTTACCGGTTAACAAATTGACCTCTTCATACAGTTCTCCACCGCTCCCGTCAGGGCTAACTCCAATTTTTACCTTTGGTAAATAACCTGGGACTGTGGCTAATGTGGTGCCATTATACTTGTAAAACTCCTTGCTATTGATAATATAAAGGCAGTTTTCCCAATAAAACAAATAAGCATTATCACTATCGCCAGAGACACTGCCAATTGTAGTCTGAGTTGTTTCCTCGTCTTCAAGAGAATAAAGATTGCCATTTGCTACAAAATAAAGCATATTATCATTAGAAGCAATTTTCCCATACCACATTCCCCTAATTAATTTGCTTTGTCCAACACTTTCCGATATTACCTCAAACCCATCCCTTTTTGTAAGCTTAAAATTATCAGTAATGCGAAAATTGCACATATCCGGGCTTTGCCCTTTTTCAATAGTAAGTTCGCCTACGCCATCGCACCTTAGCCCTAAAAACTTATTTAATTCATAAATTGCTGTCCCAACGTTTTGGTTAATAAAAGCCATAAAAATCACTCCTTTTTTCAAATTGTTAATTAGTAAATTTCCTCAATCGTTTCCATAATCTTATAACTAACAATACTTTTTAGTCTTATTTTGTTTTCGTTATAAAGCGAAAGATAATAATTAGCCTTTGAGGGATTTTCGTCAAGCAATAAATTACCTGCTAAAAAATAAGGCATTGTTAGCATTACCGCATTGTCATCAAGTGAAAAAACACTTGTTTGATTAGTAAGCCCAGCCGCTGATGCTTTATATGTAAGCCTTATTTTGCCTGTCCACCAATTAGGCAAATTAATATACCCTTTTCCAATTGAACCTATTTCACAAAATAAAAGATTTTCATCTGAAATAATTTCAATAATTTCGATGCTTAATAAATCCTTAGGTAGTGCAATCCTTTTTTGTTTTCCATCTTCAGAATAAGCATTTTCATTTGCACAGTCAATAACCTTTTCCTTTAAAAACTCCAAATCTAATAATAATTCTCTTTGCCCTATATCAAGTAAATTTGGACATTTTTTTAAAAAGGAATTTACTGTTTTATTGTTTTGTATTAGCCCATTTTCATCAACATAGTCAATTAAGACCATAGCCGCTAAAAATACATCATAAACCGTAGTGCTCATAATTAATACCACCTTTTCATTTTTTTGAATTTAGGGGCGAGTTTTAATACTCGCTCGTTTTCTTTTCTCGTTCGGGAATGAAAGCCCAACCCTATAAATTACATTTGCACAATACATCATATATTGTAGGGAACGGTTTTAACCGTTCCGCTCCTTAGATAAATAATCGGTGTAATTTCATTTCGGAACGGTTAAAACCGTTCCCTACAATCCTAATTGTCAATTGCCAAAGTCAATTAAATTGTTTACGCTTCTGCGCCTAATGTTAATTTTAGAACAACAAGTTCATTTTCTCTAACAACTGCTCCGCCATAAATATGCAATCCCTTTACAGCATCAGCAAATAATCCTTGAGGTCTGTAAGCTTCTAATTTTTGCATTTGACCAATAAAGGCAATAGCCTTTTTAGTTCTTGCATAACAGTGATGAGCCTCAGCAACATCAACATAAATTCCATTAGTCATATAAACTTTGAAATTATCAAACATTCCAACAAAGCCATTGCCAAAATCATTGTCATTTGGCGTTGTTCTTAAAACCTTAGCAAGCCAAAGTTTTTGATAAACTGCCGGTGAAACCTCTAAGAAAAGTTCCTCATTCATTGGAACATCGTTCTCATAAAGGGTTTTAGCCGCATTTGCAACTATTTCTGTAATAGTTGAGGAATTAACTGAAGTTTCTGTTATAGTAGTTCCTGCGTCTGCATATAAACTATAAACAAAATTATCAGCATCCTCAGAAACAACCGCCGCCGCTTCCTTCATACAGGAATTCATAATATTTGGTGTTGCTTGTAATTCATCTACATCATCAACTAAGAAATTTACATATTTCATATTGTCAATATCAATAGAGGAATTTGCTCCATCTAAGGTTTCAGCCGCATCAATAGTAGTTCCGGGAGTGTAATCCTTTACTGTTGGTCTTTTGGTCCAATTGATATTAACACTCTTGCCAAACTCAATTGTATCCTTTTCAAAATCCCTGTTACAAAGCATTGCACCAACGCAATAACGGTCTCTTTCTCTCTCAATAGCCTTTGCCCAAACATCGCCTTTAAAATTTGTGTAAGCCATAATTCATTTCTCCTTTAATTATTTTTTATTCATTTTGCTCCAAAAGGTCATAGATTTAAGTGCCTTGTCAAGATTGCTTGATAACTCGCTCTTGCTAAGTGAATTTAATTCATCCTCTGTATAAACATCATCGGTATTGACATTTCCAAAGCCGGAAACACTGCCGGTAGCAGTTTGTTTATTTTGGGCATTTGTAATTTCCACTTTTCTTGAAGACTTTAATTCATTTAACTCATTTGTTAGCTTTTCAATCTCGCTTTTTTGGTTGAAACTTTCATAAGCATATGTTAGTGGAACACCGCCTTGATAAGCCTCTAATACTTCCTGTGGTATGTCAGTAGCATTAACAGTGGGGTATTTTTGAAAAAATGAAACTAATTCATCTTGGGAATGGTCCTCATTTTCTAAGGCTTTGTCGTAGTCCTCATTTGTGGACATTAAGTCGTCAAGTTGAGCCTTTACCTTGTCATAATTAAGCCCCTTTTGTGCAAGCAATTTTGCATTTTCCTCGTCTAATTCAAGTTCTTTGTGGTTAAATTTAACCATAAGCCTAAACGGCTTGTCTACTGATTGACTTGTGTCAGCCTCGTTATCTTGCACTTTTTCTTGGTCTTGCTCTTGCATTTGCTGTTGACTTAGCTCTTGATTTGTGCTATTTTTAAATATTTCCCCACCATCTGTTTGTGCCGTGGTTAGCACGGTTTCATTACTTTGCATTTTTAATATCTCCTTTTTGGTTTGGTAACCAATATTTTTTTATAATTATGGCATTTCGCCAAAATTAACTTATTTGTCATTTGTCCGTTCTAACTTTTAATTCTTAACTCTTAATTCTTAATTATATCGCCCTCTTTTGTGGACACTACACTCAAACAAACACCTTCAAAAAGCCCTACTTACTTGATATTCTACAATAGTTGACTATATTATAGCACATTAGCCCACAGTTGTCAACATATATTTCAAAAAGAATTGGTTTTACCTATTCTTTTCTTTAAATCTTTAAAATTAAATATATAATGCTTTTAGTTATTCATAGTTGTTTTTTGAATTATACCCATCAAGTATTATATTGAGTTTTTTAGACATTTCCATTGCTTGATCAATACTCATATTAACCACAATAGTATCAATTATTTCTTTACCAACATTTTCATTTTTTTCGTTAAATAATGGTTCAGCATAATCCATTTTAAAACAAAAATCAACATCTGAATCTATAATATTAACCATATTACTATAAAAATGTGTTTTGCTCATATGTACACCTCCATTCATATATTAAGATTAGCCTTTTATCAAAAAATACTTGATAAATTGAATCTTAATTATATTTTATCATTGCAAAATCGGCAGTTATAATATTAATATTTGAATGTTCTTATTTTACTATATTATATTATAAAAATCAACAAAAATTTAATATTTACAAATTCTCTCTAAACTTTAAGTAATAGCTTTAGTTTTCCTAAATTCTACATAGAATTGTATTTTATGTTTAGAAAATGTTAATCGTTGCCTGTTAATTGTTAATTCTATCGGTCGGTTCTTGAACTACCACTAAAACCCTAATTCCTCATCAACTTTCAACTTGTTAATCTCTCAAAAGCTATACAGCCAAACTTACCTACAATAGTTGACTATATTATAGCACAATAGCCCACAGTTGTCAACTGCTTTTCCAAAAAGAAATGGTTTTACCCATTCTTTTTTATGTATGCCCATAATCTATTTATTTTCTCCATAGGTTTAAGATTGTTTGCTTTACAAAAGTTTTGCATCCATTCTTTTTCACTTTCGGTATATGGATCTCTCCAAAATCTTTTTATAAAATTCTTCAACTTTGAATAAAAATTCATCTTTAAATTAGATAAATCATTTATGGTATTAAATAGATTCAATAATTCTTCTTCAGTTAATGTCCCCTCTAAATAATCTAATAACAAAATTTCATAAAATGCAAGTGGAATAACATCAGAATCTATTGTTCTCATTAATGTATAATGAGGTCCTCTTTCTTTTATATCATCAGTTACTAAACAAATACATCCCAAAGTTTTTGCCAATGCAATTGCATACACTTCACCAAGATCGCTGCCTTCGTATAATATTTTTTGATCATTTACATAAAACATAAACGAACTATGCATACCAATTTTTTTAAGATAATCTTCAGTAATTAACTCAATTTTCCCTTCATCCACATCTTTATCAAACAATTTTAAGATTTCATTATCGGCATGCTTTTTCAATTCTTGTTCACGAATAAATTCATACACCTTCAACTTTTCAAATCTATTAAATAATATACTTTGAAGATTGGCTTTATATAGGTCAATAATAACATTGGTGTCAAGGGATGCATCCATTAATTCATCCCCCTAATTAAATCATCAATACTTTCCTCTTCTTCAATTTCTTCAGGAGGATAATCAAAGTCATCAGCTTTTAAGTCAATATAACTTAATGCATCTTCTAAAGCTTTCTTTGAAATTAGTTTTTGTTCATAATTAAATAACACCCATTCTAAAAAATTTGCAGGCACTTTTTTAATTGATGTAGCCTTACATAAGTCGGGATTTCCACCTATCGCATTCAATAACTTTGAAACTGTTATTTCTATTTTATGCATTGATAATTTATTTTTTATATTATCATTAAGAATATCTAATTCATTTAATCTAACAAGAACTAGTTCAAAACTAACATTAAAAGCAGTTTGAATTCTTGCAATATCAAATCCGTCCCAATTATTAATACTTTTCCCCTGTAATTCAATCCTAATAAACTTTTGAACTTTTTCAAAGGGCATTAATAGACAGCGAGCAAAATAATAAGCCTCTTTTTCAACATCATTATTTTCTTCAATTTTTTCGTCAGTAATAAGTGTTAAACCTTGTTCTGATAAATGTAATTCTTGATGCCCTATTTCATGAGCCACAGTAAAAATTTCCCTTGATAAAATTAAAGAAGAATTGGAAAAAATAATTCTTTCTGAATCTTTAATTAAAGAAAATCCTAAAAATAATTTTTCTCCAATAGGATATCTTATACTACGATATCCTAATTTCTCTGATGCCTCAAAAACATCTTTAATACCATAGTCAATTGGATTAATTTCATTTCTAATATTATCAGTAATTTTTTCAATTTCAAGTTGCCTGCTATTATTCACCTATATCAACCTGCCTAACACTATTATATAACCTTTTATGAGCAAAGAAAATATCTATCATTTTGTTAATAAATTTAAATTCTTTTGTTTGATCCGAGCTATTACTCCCTCTAAATACAGGCTGTGTTTGGACAACATTATTAATTGAAGATGTAATGTCTTCAATTTTCACATCCAAAACATCAGCAATATTAACTAAACTGGCATATGAAATATCTTGCACGCCTTTCTCAATTCTTGCATATTTTTGCCTTGAGCAATTCATCTTTTCAGAAACCTGCTCCTGAGTAAATCCTTTTGACTCCCTCAAAGATTTAATTTTTCCTCCTAAAATTGAATTCATTTCAATACTCCCTTTCAATAAGATTATACTACATTTTATATAAATGTCAACAAGAATGTTACATTTTTATACCATTATATAAATATTATTTCATAATTATGCTTAATTATACTTGTTATGTTGCAAATTAATAACATTATTATAATTTAATTTGCTATGTCCTTACTAAGCATAACCTTAATTGTCCACTGTTCGCTGTTAATTGTTCATTCTATCGGGCGGATATGGAATCCGCCCCTACTCATTCCTCATTCCTAACCCTTTACCCCTAATATTAAATAAAGATTATAGTTTTTTTACCTACATTTTCAACTTTCAACTTTCAATTTTCAACTTTCAAAGTTCCTAATTATAATGAGATTGCCACGCTTACGCTCGCAATGACAACTAATTGTAAATCCTCAATTCTCCTAATTCCTAACTCCTAACCCCTATCTCCTCAATTAGCTCCTTCGCCTTAGGCACATACCCCTGTGGCAATCGCTTTAAATACTGCACAATATCAATATTACCTGTTGCCAAAAGGTTATCAAGAGTTTTAGTTGAGGCAATTTCGCTCCAATAAGATGATGCACCCACATCAATTTTTACATTATATGAAACATTTTTAAGCCTTGTGTAATCTAAAACTATTGTTTCAAAACCCTTGTCGCTCTCTATTGTAATTTGTCTGTTTACACTATACTTATTTATAATAAAATCAAGCCAAATTCTTGCCATATCCTCAATAAATTCATATAAATTTTGCTTTATATTATCAAGTGGAATAGCGGCACTTTGCTGTAATGCCACAATTGCAGAAGCATTATCCGGTCTTATATGTTGACCTAACATAGCATCATTAGCACCCATACTTTCGGTTGTGTATTGCATTGCTCTGTCTATTAGTGCTATTACCCCGCCGTCCATTCCTGCCGGCTCTAAGTAAGTTGCCACATTATTTATATCCCCATTTACTCCAATAGCACTGCCAATAGCATTATTCCAACCGCTAACCCTTGTTTTGTCGTAAACTGCCTTTGGAAATGCAGTGTCCATCATATGCTTCATTGCCATAGCAAAAACTTTATTAATAAATATTTGATTTGGCACTAAACCGGTTCCCAAAGCCTGTCCGTGATAACTATTTTTTCGCTTTGTCCAATTTGAAAATGCAATTGGATAAAGGCTTAAATTTGTGTTTACTGCCTCACGAATTACGACTGTCTTGGTGGACTTTGTCCAATAAATTTTTCCATCTGAAGGGTTTTTCCAATACTTAATTAAAAAAGTGGTTTTGCCGTCTAATTCAAGTTCGGCTCTATCTCCCAACTGCGAGGAATTATCACTATCAGGTAAAATATCGTTAATTTTTGCTTTTGAAACTTTGTTTTGCAAAGCCTCGTTTTTTAAATAATCGGTCATTGTTCGCCCTGCAATTAATATGTAGGGCTGTTTTTGCACATCGCATTCATTTACATTGCCAAAGAATACATTTATTCCGTCCACACATTCGGTTACAAAATCACCTTTTATGCCATTTCCACCGTCAATATTTGCATCCCAATATGTATGTGTAGCCATATCGCCTGTTAATGCGGCATCTAAAAGTAAATGTCTAAGTTTTGCATCAATTCGGTCCTTTTCCCACTTTTGTTCGATGTGCTTTGAAATTGCATTAGCCATTTCACTATCAACTGAGGAATACAAAACCTTTAAGGGGGAAGACAAAACAAAAGCAATAATATGGTCTGTAATCCTCTTAAAGATGTTAAATACAGGAGTGGGCAAATTGTTTGCTTTTACTCCAAACCATTGGTCGCCAACATAAAACCTCTCATTTTTATCGCAATTCGCCTTGTAGGAAATGCGATTGTTGTAATCTTTGCCGTTTTGGTATAACCGCCATTCATTTGTTAAATTGTTAAACATAGTTTTTTGTTCCTTTCAAATTTTAATGTCAAAGGGTAAGGGGAAATTAGGAATTAGGAATGAGAAATGAGGAATGTAATACTATTTCGCATTAGAAAAAGCAGAAAAAACTTTTTTTAATCACAGCAAATGCTGTGCAGTGCAAATAGCACTGGCTCATAGCATTGAACTATATTATTGTGCTGTTGGCACTGTGCCACTTTTAGTGGCACATAGAAAACATTTTCGTTGTTTTCTATAAATAATTAGTATAAGTATCAAAGCCATTTTCTTTAATTAATTGTGAATTTTCATTCAACTTTCAACTTTCAACTTTCAACTTAATAAACTCCTAATTAGCATCGTATGCCATTAATTCTTCAAATTCTTTATTTATTTCCTCTTGTGCTTTTATTTCTTTATTTTTCTTAATATTAATGGCTGGAATTTTGCCGTTTCTTTCATATTCCATTCCATCATTTAGCCCACACTTGTAAACTCTCATTCCAAAAAAAACAGATAAACCGCAAACTAATAAATAAATTGCCAAAAGTAATATTGTAAACATTGTTTCACCAACTTTCAGATAAGGGGTAGGGAACGCATTAATTGCGTTCTGAGCGAATTGTGAAATAGCAAATGAGTTTCAAGCCTTCTTTGTAAAAGGAGGTGTCGCCAAAGGCGACGGAGGATTATAACTATTTTCTTGATCTAATTTTGCATTGTGAATTGTTATTCATTCTACATTCCACATTAAAATTAATTAATTCCTAATTGTCCTTGCCCACTATTGTAATCTTAATATAGCACATATGTTTACACTTGTCAACACCTTTTGTAAAATTATTTTAATTTTTTTATAAAATTGTAAATTGCAAATCTTTTTTTAATACAAATAATTACATTCTTCCACTCTTCACATTCTTCACATAAATTTAATTCTTTAGAAATCACAACTTCCTTAGTCGTTAGGTTAGTTTCATTTATCTTATTGAAACATTCAATGCAAAAATCAGCCATTCAATCACCCCTTTTGATTATTATAGTCCATATTTGGATAATATTCAATATGTAAACTATATTTTATAATGAAATGGGTGATTTTAATGATAATTTGTACTCCTTTTTGGGAAACCATAAAGAAAAAAGGTATAACCACTTATGCTCTTATTAATAAACACGGCTTTAGCAGTCACACAATTCATAGACTGAGACACAACGGGGGCATTTCAACATCTTTGATTAATGAATTATGCGTTCTGTTGGATTGCAAGGTTGAAGATATTATTAAGTACATTCCCGACAGTAAATAAATTAAAATCCCCCACAAAAAAGTGGGGGATTTTATATTAATTATGCTGTTAGTATAGGGGATTGCTGACCAATATTTGGACAACCTCTTATTCTGCCTTTTCTACCTTGACCAAAACTTTTGCCACCCTTACCCATTCCTGAGAATGGAACTATGCCTTTTTCTTTACGGATTTTTTCCCTATTGTCAATATTTGCTTTCATTTTGTCGCCTTGCTCACTTGTAATGGTGCCATTGGCAACCATAACATCAATAGTTTCCTTTTTCAAAGCAATCATTTTTAAATGCTGGTCTTCTAAATCCTTTTTCTGAGCATCGGTTAGCTTTAAAGTATCAATTTTTGGCATAGGTTTTGGTTTTAAAATTTGCCCATCTATGGCAGAATTGCTATTTGCAGAAACATCCGCATCATTTGTTGCGGCAAAAGCAGTTATTGGTATTAGCAATGCGGCAACAACTAAGCAAACAATTAAGATTTTTTTCATAAGAAATTCCTCCTTTCCTTCAGCATATTAATATTATATCCACTAATTATGTTAAAAATATTTATACATTTAAAATTTAATGTAAATATTATATAAACAAATTTAAAATCCCCCACAAAAAGTGGAGGATTTTATATTAATTATGCTGTTGGTATAGGGGATTGCTGACCAATATTTGGACAACCTCTTATTCTGCCTTTTTTACCTTCGCCAAAGCCTTTTTCACCTTTTCCCATTCCAGGGAATGGAACTATTCCTTTTTCTATGCGATTTTTCTCCACATTGTCAATATTAGTAAGCATTTTATCGCCTTGCTCCTTTGTAATAGTGCCATTGGCAACCATAATATCAATAGTTTCCTTTTTCAAAGCAATCATTTTTGCGTGCTGAGCCTCCAAGTCGCTCTTTTGTGCATCAGTAAGATTTGGCATTTCTTTTTTAGGAGGCATATTTGGTTTCATATTTCCATTTTCAAAAGGATTTTTTATCATATTATCAAGATTTGCATACATTTTTTCGCCTTGTTCATTAGTAATAATGCCATTTGAAATCATTAAAGTAATTGTTTCCTTTTGTAAAACAAGCATTTTACCTTGTTGCTCTTGCATTACCTTCATTTGTTCTTCAGTCAACTTTGAAACATCATTTTTTGGTGGCATATTTGGTTTGATAATACCATTTCCCATTGGTGGAAAAGGAACTTTGCCTTTTTCTAAACGATTTATCTCCATTTTATCAATTTCAGCTATTTTTAGGTCGCCTTGCTCTTTAGTTATAATGCCATTTAAAATCATTAAAGCAATAGTTTCCTTTTGCAAAGTAATCATTTTAATATGTTGGTCTTCCATAATCTTCTTTTGTGCATCGGTTAGATTTGGAACATCAATTTTGGGCATTAGATTCGGTTTTTGAAATTGTTGCCCTATCGGCGGAACATTATTAGCAACAACCGCACCTTCGTTTGTCGCGGCAAAAGCAGTAATTGGTATTAGTAAAGAAGCAACAATTAGGCAAATAATTAGAATTTTATTCATAAAAAATTTCCTCCTTTTGTTTATGATATAATTATTATAACCTTAATATATGTCTAAACTATTAAAATAAGTATTATAAAATGTTAATTTTTTGTTAACAAAAATATATGTTATTATTTTTTTGCCCTAATATCTTCTCCAAAGAAAAAAAGTGTAACAAATTCGCCCACTAATCGTGATATTATTCTTTCTGAATAAATATCGTTTAATTCATTATTGTCATAATTTGTGCTAATAATCATTGGTCTTTTGGCCACTAAGCGAGTGTTTATTATATTATAAAGTGCACTTTCTGAAAATGCGGTTTTAAATTCTGCTCCTAAATCGTCAATAATAAGCAAATCACAATCAGAAAAGCGGCTTATTTCATTTTCGTTGCTTTCTTTTCCAAAACGATTTTTTTCAATTTTCAGTAAAATATTTTGAGCAGTGTCATAAATAACCCAGTTTCCTTTATCAATAATTACTTTTGCCATAGCAGTAGACAAAAAAGTTTTCCCCAAACCGGTTTTGCCCATTAACAATAAATTTCCACTGCCTAACGAAAACTTTTCGGCATATTTTTTTGAAAAATCGAATATTTTTTCAATGTTTTCTTTTGAAGAAACACCATATTTATTATTTTTTTGTTCTAAATAATAATCAAAATTGAAATTTTTAAAAGTTTGCTCGTTTAAAAAAGCTCCTAAATTTGAGCGAGAATAACTTTCTTTCCTAAGTGCTTTTTTAAAGCAATTACACATATTAATTCCGTTGTAGCCCCTATCTTCACAATGCTTACAATCAAATCTTTCTTTTAGATAACCAAAAGAATATCCCTGCTCAGCCAATAGTTCCTCTTTAACAGCTTGAAGTTCTAAGCTCTTTTTTTTATATTGTTTCATCAATTTTTTAGGGTCCTTAGCAGTAAAACTTTCTCTAACAGCATCTATAGAAATGTTTTTTAATTCCCTATCAATTTCAGCTATTTTAGGAATTTGAGCATATATTTTTTGAGTTCTTTTCTGATTTTCAAGCCTGCTATTAGTCCTTTTTTCCTCAAATAGTTCTAATACAGCAGAAAACACACCTTTTTCGTAAGACATTTATTTCACTCCAAATATTTAATGGAAAAAGGAAGTTGAGAATTTTCTTTTTCCTAACTCCTATCGTTATGAACTATATCCCAAGATTTTTTAAAACTTTCATCTAAATTATATGACGCTTCTTTATTTTTCTTTTTTGAGTAATGCGAAGGCTCATTTTCTGCTTCCTTTAAGGTTTTATATCCTTTTTCATTCCAAGCCCTTAATATTGTGTTCATATAGGAAACCCCGTATTTGCCAGATTTCTCTATTGTCAACTCATAAGCTCTTTTTATTATATCTAAATCAAAATTATAATCAGTAGTCCAAGTGAAAATGTTTTTCTTTTCGCTTTCAGTTAATGCTCGTCCCCCTGCTCCAATGATGGAAACAATTTTTGCTTCAAGAGTTTTTTTGTATTGAAGGTCTTTTATTTTATTTTCAGCCTTTTCCAAACTGTCAATT
>Ga0268285_1001124_pt1 | contig 13594 bp, 12 predicted proteins | sample saktaG_2_FD_190144 | JGI IMG/M metagenome (GOLD analysis project Ga0268285, IMG submission 190144) | Saline water microbial communities from Sakinaw Lake, British Columbia, Canada - sak_2013_06_06_120m | ecosystem: Environmental > Aquatic > Non-marine Saline and Alkaline > Saline ... | reverse complement strand
GCACTTGCTCGGTGCGTTCCTAAGGGTGGCTTGAGGACTATGGCAACATATGTCCCAGATAGATGATTGTCTAACACAGAACCCGGCTTATAGATTTACTCATTAAAAAGAGTAGCAACATTTTTTGTTGCTACTCTTTTTTAGTTTATTTAGTCTTTTTTTGCCAATAATATTATTGGTGATATTTAATGTCAAAAAGATTTATTGCAATTTATCTTTTTATCGTCTTGCTCGTCTTGAATAACTCTCAGTATATTTTTTTAAGAAGCATAATATCTTCGTTGTTTTTCTTTAACCATTCCTTTGCATCAAAATCCTTGCTAACTTTATTTTTTTTAGATTTAACTGATAAATCTTCTAAAGTTTTAAATGATTTTATTATTTCAAACCTTTTTTCTATGGAACTATCAAAGACCTGCAAAGCTACATATTCTTCCCAATATTTTTCTCCGGCATCAATTCTATCGGCAATTATGGGCATAGCAAGCATACCATATTTATTAACAGCTTTAATTTTTTCTTCTGTTGTCATATCGCTGGTTGCAATTTTTTCTATTTCCGTTGGCAACTCAGCAATTTTTTCTCTGATTATCTTGACAAAATAAATTGGTCTGCCAGAATCAGGGTCTTTGGAATACTCACCACCATTATATCTGCCTAAAGCATCCTCAGCAGATATAAGATACCATATTGCCGATATGTTAAATGCTTGATTTTTAACTGTCTTGTTTTCAATACTTTCCATAAGTTGAGGAATCGCTCCTATTCCCAACTGAAAAATCTCTTTAAACTCCACTTCATAATCTTCAATCGTGGGATAGGATGATTTAAAACCGGGGTCTATAGTAGCTTTGTTTGTTATCAAATTATCAATTTTTATTATCTCCTTTTTAATTTGTTCTGCACTTGTCTTTGGTGAAATCAATGAAAGAACTAAGACTAATAAAACTGAGATTGCAATTATCGGTATAAATAAAATGCCTATTTTTTTCAATGTTGTAATGTTCATATTTTTTCCCTCCTATTTAGTGTAATAAGCAATTGGGTTGCCATATGTTGACTGAGAATAATAAGCATAAGCACTGATATGCTCAACCAATTCATAACTTCCAAGCTTAGCTGTAGCAATTCCGCTTGAGTTTTTACTGAAATGACCAACACTTGCTTCTGTCCCATAAGCAACAACACAGTTACTTGTTATGTATGGAATTTTGGTATAACCTTGACTACTCATATAAGAATCTACCTGAGCCAGTGTGGGATTTCCCCACCACCATTCCCATACCCAATCATTAGTAATCCCCAAGGCGTAGGCCAGACAATTATATGTATCCGTATAGTTTCCTATTTTTTTAAAATCGTAAGTCAAATTTGAGTAATCCTCCATTAATGGATAATTTGAATTTTTACTTACAGTTCCAATTAATGAACCTTGCCTATATACAGAAAAATAACAAGCAACATCTGTAAATTTATTTGGATATTCATATACTTTTACAAAATAAAGCCCAGGATTTAATGTAATTGTAATTCGTGAATAGTATGTGTAATTACTATTAATGTCATCATTGCTTGTAATATAATTACCATTTAAATAGCACAGTTCTAATATTGTATCTCTAACTACGCCATTTGGTGCATTAGGCTGTGCAGTTTCAATAATATAAGTTGCAGTTGAATTAACGGTAAAACCCATTTTCAAATTACTTCCAGTTAATACTTCTCCTCGAGCTTCACTTGAGCCATAATCTTTTGTTAAATTAACTACAGTTTCAAAAACCCACTCATCATTATCGGTTGTTGGTGTATAATAATATTGCTTAACATCTGCACCTGCGTCATTACTTGCACCAACAACTGCCATAGCCATTGTTCGTTCACTGCAAGCTGACATTAATTTATATTCTCCACTACCCAAACTAACAATATTCCATTTAGATGATAAAGTATTCTCATTATTAATATCTACATTTGAAGCCTCACTAAATGTTCCGTTTACATGCAAATTCATAGATGTAGCATGTTGTGGATGAATCTTGTATAACCCCTCTGATGATATATACTCTACTTTCCATTGTTGATTTGTTCCACCATGAAAACCCCATTGCCAAACATTTGTTCCGTTGGAAGTTCCTCTCCATGCCACATCTAAATATTTCCCACTTTTTACATTCTTAATATAATATATCCCATTGTTTAATATTCCGCTTGTTTGAGGAGTTTTATTAATATTTGTTTTTTGTGTATAGCCTCTTTTATAGCCACCGGTAATAGCATACTCAATATAGTAAAAACTACCCTCTTTCCAAAAAACATCAACATATTCTTCCCAAACTGCACCAATATATAGTGAAGATGTTGAGGCACAATTATATACATATCTATAACTGCTTGAACTATTAACACTTACATATCCACTAAAACCGGTATGTGCTAATGCACCAAAATTAATTATGCTTGTTAACAAAATTAAAACAAACACAAACGAAATAACAAAACTAAACTTTTTTACAATACTTTTTTTCACAAGATGTCCTCCCTTATTATATTTCTTTTATAAAAATTAGTCAAGCACTAATAAACGCAAAATACACCTCCCTCAAATTTAATTAAATAGTAATATATGTAGCAATTTATCTAATTGCCTTTATTTTACTATAATGCTATTATACCCCCCCCCATTATTCAAATGTCAACTTATTTCGTTCGTCAAATTCTTCTAAAATACGACAAAAACAAATGCACTTGCTCGTTGCGTTGTTTAAGGTTTGGACAACTTTTGCAAATATGTGGGTCGCTTTCGCATTCTCTATATCCGTATTTTATTCATTGTGCTATTAATACAGCAATTTTTATAGCAAAAATCCGCCTTAACGGCGGACTTTGTTTTCAATATCAATGGAGGATGAGGGCATCCTCCCATTTGTTTTTGCATATTTATTATTAAAACGGGGTAAAATCAATTTGTCCTGTTGAAATGTCTGCGGCAGTGCAAATTATTTTTATTTGGTCACCAATATTGTAAACTCGTTTAGTTCTCTCGCCAACAAGGCAAAGCCTATCTTGATTAAAAACATAATAGTCATCAATTAAATCGGAAACTCTAACTAAACCTTCAACTGTGTTTTCTAATTCAACATAAAAACCAAAGCTTGTAACAGAGGAAATTACCCCATCAAAACTTTGCCCTATGCGAAGGCTCATATACCAAGCCTTATACATATCCTCAATAGCCCTTTCGGCAGTTAATGCTCTAACTTCAGCTTGTGAGGATGATAGAGAAGCATCCACCACGAAATTTTTTAAATTATTTTGCTTATTTTCTGTCATTTCTCCGTTAATAATATACTTTAAAATTCTATGGCAGGCTAAATCGGGGTATCGTCTTATTGGGCTTGTAAAATGGCAATAATATTCTAAACTTAAGCCAAAATGCCCTAAACAAATTTGGCTATACTTTGCCTTTGCTAAAGAACGAAGAGAAAGCATAGATATTACTTTTTCATATTTGGTATTCATAAAATGTGAAATTATTTTTTGTAATTGTGCAGGATGAATGCCATTTTTTATGCTTTTTGCAGAATACCCTAAAAGACGGACTACCTTAATTAAATTATTAATCTTATCAATATCAGGCTTTTCATGAATTCTATAAATGTATGGTAATTCTTGAAAAAACACAAATTTTGCAGTAGTTTCATTAGCTAAAAGCATAAATTCCTCAATTATTTTTTCGCTTTCGCCACGAACTCTGTTTATTATTTCAGTTGGCACTCCATTTTGGTCTAAAATAACCTTAGATTCATTTAATTCAAAATCTAATGAGCCTCTTGCAAATCTTTTTTTTCTTAATTTTTCCGCTAATTCAAGCATTAAATCTAAATAAGGCAAAACTGCCTCATAAGACTTTGCCAATTCCTCATCATTTGTCTTTGAAATAAGGCTATTAATATCTCTATAAGAGCATTTTTTTACAGAACGAATAATACTATCCTTAATAATAAAGTCTTTTACATTACCATTTTGGTCAAGTTCCATAATAACTGACATTGCAAGTCTATCCACTTTTTCATTTAAAGAACAAACACCGTTTGAAAGCTGCTCTGGCAACATTGGAACTACCTTGTCGGCAAAATAAACTGAAGTCCCTCTTAAAATCGCCTCCTTATCAAGCGGACAACCTGATACAACAAAATGCGAAACATCAGCAATATGAACTCCTAATTTATAGCCGTTTTCAGTTTTTTCTATAGAAACTGCATCGTCTAAATCCAAAGCATCGTGAGGGTCAATTGTAAATATCGCCTCGTTTCTAAGGTCAAGTCGATTTATTAATACTTTTTCATCAATTATTTCTTTTGTTTTATTATTAGCATCGTCTATGGTTTGAGGGGAAAACTCTGTTATTATATCATTAGCATCTAAAATTGCTAAGTAATTAGCATCCTTAGTATAAGCATTTCCAAAAACTTTTACTACCTTTGCTAAAAAACCTTCCCTTATTGAAAAACTAACAATTTGAATTTTTACCTTGTCATTATTCTTAGCACCATTTAAAAATTTATTTGCCACTATTGTTTTATATAAAAACTTTCCTTTTGATAATATAAAATTATAAACTCCATTTTTCTTTTTTAAAACTCCGGTAAATAAAGCCTCTGCTTTTTTGATAACTTTATAAACCTCTCCAAATTGTCCACTCTTTGAGAGTTTAACCAGCACAGTATCAAAAGGTAATGCACCACCCATTTTTTCAACAGGAATTTTAACTTGATTTTCTCCTACTTTTATTAGCCCCGTATCGTAGGAAAAAATAAAAGTTCCGCTAATTAATTTCATATTTAAAGTTGTGGTTATTTTGTTTTTTTTGGTGTAAATTAGTTGGCCCTGCTGTTCTAACTCTCTTACTAATTCAAAAAGGTCAGTTTTGCTAATGTCCTCAATGCCAAGCAAATAAGCTAAATCCTCTATAAAAACAGGCTCAGTTTTAGATAAAACTTCAATAATTTTTTCCTTAGTAAGCACAAAACCACCCCTTTTTGATTATTTTTATCTAATATGAATTCATTATACCAAAATTTAGAATAAAACCATAGTTATTTAGAAAAATAAATGCCCTTTCCTACAAAAAATCAAAAATGCAGGCAAGGGCAATAAATTTTCTCTAATTCTTCATTAACTTTCAACTTTCCACTTAATAACTACTTTGTTCCAAATATTCTATCCCCTGCATCACCCAAGCCCGGAATAATATATCCTTGTTCATTAAGTTTTTGGTCCAGAGCCGCACAGTAAACTTCAACATCGGAATGGTCTTGTTCAATTTTCTTAATACCCTCAGGTGAAGCAATAATACACATTAATTTAACTGTTTTAGCTCCATAATTTTTAACAAATTGAATAGCCGCACTTGCTGAGCCACCTGTTGCTAACATAGGGTCTAATATTAATACATCTCTATCTTCAATATCGGCAGGCATTTTGCAATAATATTCAACTGGATTTAAAGTTTCCGGGTCTCTGTAAAGACCAATATGTCCTACTTTTGCGGCAGGTATTAATTTTAAAATTCCTTCCATCATACCTAAACCAGCACGCAAAATAGGCACAACGGCTAATTTTTTACCTGAAATAACCTTTGTTTTAGCAATGGTAATAGGGGTTTCGATTTCAACCTCTTTTAAAGGCAAATCTCTTGTGGCTTCATAGCACATAAGCATAGAAATTTCGCCAATCATTTCACGAAACTCCTTTGAGCTTGTGTTCTTATCCCTTAAAAGAGAAACCTTATGCTGAATTAACGGATGTGTCATAATATGAATTTTACTATTCATAAAAAATTCATCTCCTATAAAGTATTATTTTCTATATTTGTTATTAATGCTATTCTATTAGCGTGTCTTCCACCTTCAAACTTAGTGTTTAAAAAAACTTCTATAATATCAAGTGCCAGGCCATCGCCTATTACTCTGCCACCTAAGCAAAGAATATTTGCATTATTGTGAAGTCTTGTAAATCTTGTGCTAAATGTATCGCAACAAACAGCCGCTCTAATGCCTTTTACCTTGTTAGCCGCTATGGACATTCCAATACCGGTTCCGCAAATCAAAATACCTTTTTCATAATTGCCATTAGCAACCTCTTTTGCCAAAGGAAAAGCAATATTAGGATAGTCAATTGATGCATTATCAAAACTACCAAAGTCTTTAAATTCTATGTTATTTTGCTTTAAATATTCAATTATTTTTTGTTTTAAAGTATATCCACCATGGTCAGAACCAATTGCTAACATAAATTAAACTCCTTTGTTTTTTAATTCTCTTACTGCTTGTGGCAACCTTAAATATAAGGGTTTTAATTCATTAGAAGTAATACTTTTATCCTCATTAAATAATTTTTTAGCCAAAAGTGCAACTGAACTTGCCTTTTGAAATAAAAGTAAAGGAGTAGCCAAAGATACATTATTATTTGTTCTTATATGATTATAGCACAAATTTGCTCCATCGCCAACTAAAATAATTTTTTTCTTACTAAATTTTTCTAATTCATTGCTTAGTTCTTTAATAGAAATAGCCCTATCGTCGCAAATTCTTTCTATATTATTGCCATCACTCATAAATAGTGCATTATAAATCTGCTCACATCTTGCGTCCATTACACAGCAAATTAACCCATTATGCATAACTACATTTTGTGCTAAAGCCTCTAAGGTGGAAACTCCAATGCAAGGTTTGTCAAGAGGGGCGACTATTCCTTTAATTGTTGCAATGCCAATTCTTAAACCGGTAAAAGAACCCGGGCCAATGCTAACTGCAAATAAATCAACCTGTTCAATGCTAATTTCAGCTATTTTTAGCATATTTTCTATCATTGGCACTAATGTTTTGCTATGAGTTAAACGGTTATTAATAAAATATTCGCCTATTATTTTGTCATCCTCTAATAAAGCACAACTTGCCGAAACTGCACTTGTTTCAACTGATAAAATTAGCATTTTAGCACCACCTTTTTTAGAAGTCAGAATTCAGTAGACAGTAGACAGAGGTCAGTAGTCAGTATACTGACAACTGATAGCTGACAACTGATAGCTGATAACTGATAACTGATTCAGAGGTCAGAAAACAAAACTTTCAACTTTTTAAAATCCAAATAACTTAAAGTTATTTAAAACTAAAATTAAAGCAAAGATAATTACTAAAACTACTATTGCAACATAATCTATAAAAATCATAAAATATTGTTTTAAACGAGTTCTGCCTTCGCCACCTCTGTAACAACGACATTCCATAGCAACAGCGAGGTCCTCTGCTCTGCGAAATGCCGACACAAAAAGCGGAACTAAAATAGGAATTAAAGCTTTTGCTCTTTTTATTAAGCCACCACTTTCAAAATCGGCTCCTCTTGCCTTTTGAGCATTAATAATTTTTTCAGTTTCTTCTATCAAGGTTGGAATAAATCTAAGTGCAATAGTCATCATTAATGCAAATTCGTGAACAGGCACTTTTAATAACTTTAAAGGTGATAATAAATTTTCTATACCATCAGTTAAAAGAATTGGCGATGTGGTGTATGTTAATAGTGAAGTGCCAATAATTAATAGCACTATTCTAACTACCATAAATAATGCAAAAAATACCCCCTGCTTAGAAATTATAAGTGTCCACACAATAAATTTAAAACTCAATAAAGTTTCCCCTTGAATGTAAAAAATATTTATAAGCGTTGTAAATAACACTATAAAAAATAAAGGTTGGACACTTTTGGAAATTAATTTAAACGGAATATTAGAAATGGAAATAATAAATATTACAAAAAATAGCATAACCAAATAACTAATTACAGTATTAGCCATAAATAAAACAGTTATAAAGATTATAGTTAAAATAATCTTTACCCTCGGGTCAAGCCTATGTATTATTGAATTTCCGGGAAAATATTGTCCAATGGTAATGTCTTTTAGCATTTTGAACATCCTTTTTAAGTTGAAAGTTGAAAGTTGAAAGTTGAAAATTAAAGGTTTTATTATTTGTCATTCTGAACAAAGTGAAGAATCTCATACAGACCCTTCGTTTTACTCAGGGTGACAAATAGGTTGACTTTTTTTTACTCTCATTATCTCATCTGCCGCTTGTTTCACAGTAAAAATATTTGTTTTCACATCAAAGCCTTTTTCTTTTAAGCCTATGAAAACTTTAGTGATTTGTGGAATTGAAAGTCCAATTTCGCTTAATTCTTTTGCTCTTTCAAAAATATAGTCTACACTACCGAACATATGTATTTTTGATTGATTCATAACTAAAACTCTGTTAACATTTTTAGCTATGTCTTCCATACTGTGAGAAACTATAATTACTGTGCTATTGTTAGTTTTGTGGTATTGCCTAATATGTGCTAATATTTCTTCTTTTCCTTTAGGGTCTAAACCCGCTGTTGGCTCATCAAGAATTAAAACCTCAGGTTGCATTGATATAACTCCTGCAATTGCAACTCGCCTTTTTTGTCCTCCTGAAATTTCAAAAGGGGATTTTTCTAAAATATCCTCATCTAAACCCACAAATTTTAAAGCATCTTTTACTCTTTTATCTATTTCGCCTGCCGACAAACCCATATTAATTGGTCCAAAAGCAATATCTTTATAAACTGTTTCTTCAAATAACTGATACTCGGGATACTGAAATACAAGCCCAACTTGAAAACGAACCTTTTTTTTGTCTTTTTTTTGCCAAATATCCTCGTCATTAACAAAAACTTTGCCACTTGAAGGCTTTAAAAGACCATTAAAGTGAGATATTAAGGTAGATTTTCCTGAGCCTGTATGCCCAATAATACCTATAAAATCTCCTTTTTGCAACTCAAAATTAACCTTATCAAGTGCACATTTTTGAAAAGGTGTTCCCACACTATATATATGAGTTAAATCTTCAACTTTGATAATAGACAAAATTGTTACCCGCCTTTTTAAAAATTATAAATTAGTTCATTTTTCATTTTTTAAGTATTTGGTTAAAACCTCAATACATTCATCTGAAGTTAGCACTGCAAGTGGGACTTTTATATCTTTTTCTCTTAAAGCGAACATAAGTTCTGTAGTTTGAGGAACATCAAGCCCAACACTTTTTAATAGTCCTGCATTTTGAAAAACATCTTTTGGTGTTCCATCTAAAAGAACAGTTCCATTATTTAAAACTACAACTCTATCAGATAAAGTGGCTTCGTTCATAAAGTGAGTTATCAATACTATTGTAATTCCATCTTCTTTATTTAGTTTTCTTATAGTTTCAATAACCTCTTTTCTGCCTTTTGGGTCTAACATGGCAGTAGGTTCATCTAATACTAAACATTTTGGTTTCATAGCAATAACTCCGGCAATAGCAACCCTTTGCTTTTGTCCACCAGAAAGCAAATGAGAACTATGCTCTTTGTAATCATACATATTAACAGCTTTTAAGGCATAGTCAACCCTTTCTCTGATTATTTCGGTTGGTACTCCTAAATTTTCAGGTGCAAAAGCAACATCCTCTTCAACGACTGTTGCCACAATTTGATTATCAGGATTTTGAAATACCATTCCGACATTTTGGCGAATATCATAAAATAACTTTTCGTCCGAAGTATCCATTTCATCAACATAAACCTTGCCGCCCATTGGCAAAAGTATAGTATTAAAAGTTTTTGCTAAGGTGGATTTTCCAGAGCCATTATGCCCTATAATGCAAACAAATTCACCCTGCTTAATAGATAAATTAATATTATCCAGCACTATATTGGGCTGGTTTTCTTCATTATTATACCAAAAATAAAGTCCTTCGGTTTTTATAAATCCGTCCATTTTTTTACCTACAATCCTAAATCCTAATTCCTAACTCCTAATAACTACTTTGCCATCTTGCACTGCTTCCACAAGGTAGCATTAATCCGATGCTTTTTACTTTTAATCCAATTTCATTAGCTTGGCATTTACCTCTATATTTTTTGCCGACCGTAATCCCCAACATATATTCCATTGTGGAGGGAGAAAGCCCTGTTGTGTAAGAATTAAGTAAGAAAAACAAAGGCTTATCTGACATTATTTCAACACATTTATTCAAAAGCGAATATAGTTGTTGCTCAATTTTCCAAACTTCTCCATTTGGTCCTCTTCCAAAAGAAGGAGGGTCCATAATTATAGCATCATATTTATTTCCTCTTCTTATTTCTTTTTCAACAAATTTAATGCAATCATCAACAATATATCTAATAGGAGCATTTTCTAAGCCGCTTGATTTTGCGTTTTCTTTTGCCCAAGCCACCATTCCCTTTGCAGAATCAATATGACAAACTAAGGCACCCTCTTTAGCACAAGCTATGGTTGCCCCTCCTGTATAGGCAAAAAGATTTAGAACCTTAATCTCCCTATTTGCAGATTTAATTTTTTCTCTTATCCAATCCCAATTAACTGCCTGCTCAGGAAAAATACCAGTGTGTTTAAAATTCATTGGCTTTAAATTAAAGGTCAAATCTTTATATTTTATTTGCCAAACCTCAGGCAAATTGAAAAATTCCCATTTGCCACCACCAGTAGCCGAACGAAAATAATGAGCATTTGGCTTTGCCCATTCATTAAGTTCTTTTTTTGTGTTCCAAATAACTTGTGGGTCAGGTCTAATAAGAAAATAATTACCCCATTTTTCTAATTTTTCACCATTTGAGGCATCTAAAATGCTATAATCTTTCCATTCATTTGTCGTCCACACTTATTAATCAACTCTTTATAATAATTTCAAGACATTATATCATTTAATAACAAAAAGGTCAAACTCAAAATACTTTATAATGCAATTTTTAAATTGCAACATAAAGTAAAAAAATATTTGCTGGTTTTAGTAATGATTTTATTTGAATTTTGTGATATACTAAAAAAAAATTAATAAGGTAAAAAACTAATGAAAAAATATTTAGAAAAAATTAAACCTACATATATAGTTTTTGCATTGTTCTGCTTTGCAATTATTATTAAATATTTAGTTGGTGCTTTTTATTACAATGAAATGGATACCTTTTGGTATTTAGATTGGGCTAAAGGTCTGCAAAATGGTTTTTTTAATGCATATAGCCAATTAAAGAGCTTAGATTATCCACCAATGTATTTATATCCATTGTTTTTAATTGGTGCAATTTATAAAATTGAATTTATTGCTAATAATAAGCAACTATTAATGCTTTTGTTAAAGTTTTTTCCTATATTATTTGATATTTTGTGCGGATTATTAATTTTTAAAATAGTTAGCAAAAAAAGTTTAAAGTTAGCGCTTTTGTTTTCAACCTTTTGGCTTTTTAACCCTTCAATTTTTTTCAATAGTAGTTTTTGGGGACAAACAGACAGTATAATGATGTTCTTACTTATATTATCATTTTATTTAATTGAGCAAAAAAAGCCTTATTTAGCCACGATATTTTTCACAATAGCGGTTTTTACAAAGTTTCAAGTTTTATTTTTTGCTCCAATATTTTTGCTTGAAATTTTTAGATTTGATTTTAAAAAAATAATTAAAAGTGTTGTAACTGCCATAGTTACTTTTATAGTAATATTTGCTCCTTTTATGCTTTTTTCAGGACCCTTTTTGCCAATTAAAATTTACACAAGAGGGTTTGATGCCTATCAATATATAAATCTTAATAGTTTTAATTTTTACGGATTATTTGAACTCAACTGGGAAAAAGACAGTTTAAACATTCTCCCATTTTTATCTTATCATAATTTAAGTTTAATAATAACTTTAATTAGTGTATTATTCATCGTTTTTCTATATATTAAACTCGAAAATCCATCAATTTGGCTTACTTCATTTATATTAATGCAAATAATATTTATGTTTTCAACAAGAATGCACGAAAGGTATCAAATTATTGTTGTGCCTTTAATACTTATGGCATATTTTAGATTTTTAGATAAAAGACTATTAATGGTATTTATTTCAACCTCGGTGATAACATTTTTTAATCAAGCATTACTGTTAATAAAAGCAAATTATTTTAGTGAGCAATGGGAACCAATTTGGAACAGTGTATTATTTTACTTTTCAATTTTAAATGTAATTATATTTATATTTTCTATGGTCGTGTGCTTAAATATTTTATTTAAAAAAAAGGAAATGGAGAATTCAATTGAACAAGAATGATTTAGTAGAATTAGAAATTGAAGGAATGACACATAATGGCTATGGAGTTGGAAAACTAAATGGCTTTGCAATATTTGTTCCAAATACTGCTATTGGCGATAAAATATTAGCAAAAATATTAAAAGTTCACAAAACATATGCTTATGGGAAAATAGATAATATAATTTGCCCTTCAAAAAGCAGAATTGAAAATGATTGTGAGGTTTATTTAAAGTGTGGCGGTTGTGTTTACAGACATATTAGTTATGAGCAAGAATTAGAAATTAAAAGAGATTTAGTTAAAAATGCTTTTTCTAAAATTGCAGGGCTTACCTTAAATGTTTTACCAGTAATTGCTTGCCAAAATATTAATGAATACCGAAATAAAGCTCAATTTCCTGTGGGAATTTCAAATGACAATCAAGTTATGATAGGCTTTTATTCCCAAGCAAGCCATAATATTATTGACATTGAGCAATGCAAAATTCAAGATACTGCTTTTTCTAAAATAATTAAAATAATCAGAGAATGGATTAAGCAAAATAATATTAGTATTTATAAAGAGCAAACAAACAAAGGCTTATTAAGGCATATTTATTTAAGAACAGGCAAAAAAACAGGTGATATTATGGTTTGCTTAGTTATTAATGGGGATGAAATAAACAAAAAAACACGATTAATTCAGGCTTTAACCGAAAATATTCCTCAAATAAAAAGCATTATTTTAAATATAAATAAAAAGCCCTCAAATGTTATTTTAGGGCAAAAGTGTATAACAATTTGGGGTAAAAACTACATAGAGGATATTTTGCAAGATTTGCATTTTAATATTTCTGTACTTTCATTTTATCAGGTAAACCCCGAACAAACAGAAAAACTATATGAAAAAGCAATGGAATTATGCGATTTTAAGAGTAATGAAACAGTCCTTGACCTTTATTGTGGCATAGGAACAATTTCCCTCTTTTTAGCAACAAAAGCCAAACAAGTTTTTGGCGTTGAAATAGTAAAAGAAGCGGTAGAGGACGCAAAGAGCAACGCAAAATTAAACAATATTGAAAATGTAGAATTCTTTGAGGGGGATGCACTAAAAGCCGCAAATATGTTGGCCGAACAAGGTATAAAACCTGATATAATTGTAATTGACCCTCCGCGAAAGGGCTGTGAGAGTTCATTAATTGACACAATTGTGCAAATGAAACCTAAAAAAATAGTCTATATCTCCTGCGACCCCGCAACATTAGCAAGGGATGTGAAACTATTATTTGAAAAAGGCTATTCAACAAATGAAGTTCAACCTGTGGATATGTTTCCGAGAACAGCACATTGTGAGTGTGTGATATTGATGTCAATGTAGCCAGCTATCAAATGTCAATAGCAAAAAAAATATTTTTGAAATTTAAGCAATAGGAAAATAAGGTTTTTTATCTCTCAAGACAGCAAAAATAATATAACAA
>Ga0268285_1001122_pt1 | contig 13615 bp, 11 predicted proteins | sample saktaG_2_FD_190144 | JGI IMG/M metagenome (GOLD analysis project Ga0268285, IMG submission 190144) | Saline water microbial communities from Sakinaw Lake, British Columbia, Canada - sak_2013_06_06_120m | ecosystem: Environmental > Aquatic > Non-marine Saline and Alkaline > Saline ... | reverse complement strand
CCGGACCTTGAGATCATCGCCCCCGCCCGAGACTGGGGGATGAGCCGTGAAGAGTTGATCGCATACGCTGAAAAACACGGGATTGGAGTTCCCGTAACGAAGAAGGATCCTTACAGTTATGACACTAACCTTTGGGGTCGTTCAGCCGAAGCAGGACCTCTCGAAGACCCCATGTTCGAGCCCTCTGAAGAATCTTATGGGTTGACTCAGAAACCGGAGGAAGCGCCCGACAAACCCGAATATGTGGAAGTTGGATTCAACGAGGGAATCCCAGTTTCATTGAACGGTAAAAGTCAAAGCGGAATCGACCTTATACGAAACCTTAATTCCATTGCAGGAGCTCATGGCGTGGGTCGGATTGACTTGATTGAGGATAGGATTATTGGCATTAAAAGCCGGGAGACCTACGAGTGCCCTGCGGCCACAGTGATTTTTGAAGCGCACAAGGAGCTTGAGCGGATGACTTTGACTCGCGAGCAGCTTGTTTTCAAGGAGATTGTGGATTCCAAGTGGTCGCGTCTAGTCTATTTTGGGCTTTGGTATGAGCCGCTTATGATGGACTTGGATTCTTACATAAATCAGAGTCAGGCGCAGGTTACAGGGAAAGTCCGTTTAAAGCTTTACAAGGGTGGTGTTTCAGTTGTAGGGCGGGATAGTCCTAAAAGCCTCTATGACTTGGGCCTTGCAACATACTCTGGCAAGGATAGTTTCGACTCGAAATCTGCCTTGGGATTCATTAAACTCTGGGGTCTTCCATCCAAGCTCGCGGGCAGAAGACTCATTAAATAGTATACCATTCAACTCCCATAAGGTCTAGCAACTGAACCATAAACTCGAGTATTGCATACGGACCTTCAGCAGTTATCACGTTCCCATCCACCACAACCGGTTTTTGCACGAACATTGCTCCGTGTGAGGATAAGTTATCTAATGCGTCAGGCGAGGAGGATGTAGTCGCCTTCTTACCCTCCAGGATTCCTGCGTTTGCAAGGACTACGACTGCAGAATTCAATCCAGCAATTATATCCCCATGCGAGTACGCGTCTTTTATCATCGAGAGTATTGACTCGTTCTCCCAGAAAAAATTTTTAGACCCTTCCCCGCCAATCATAAGGATTGTTGTGTAGTGCGATGGTGATACTTCGGAAATGATTTTGTCGGGTTTGACTATCATGCCCGACTCCCCCTTACAGTAGCTGCTGTCAGTGCTAGCTATTTCAAAACTCACATTGGATTCATTAAAAATCTCTATTGATGCCGTCACTTCACCGTCGATAAAACCTGTGGGCGGAATGACGATTAAAACATCCATTGTAGAATGTACTTACCATTAATATTAAAAAAAGCTCATACTAGTCTCATAGTGTCGAGATTCCGGGGGGAGGTAGCCTCAAACTTGAACATGTCAGCGAGTGTCGTAGCAAGATTCATCGTCTTTTCGGCTTCACCGTGGACTATGATAACCCGCTTCGGTTTCGGCCTTATCTTCTTCGCGTAACCGAGAAGCTGCCTGCGGTCTGCGTGACCTGAGAATCCGTCAACCGTCACAACATTAAGCTTGACTTTAATAGCCTTAGTCTTACCCTTCACATCCAAAGCCACTTCTGGAACGCCGTTTTGAAGCCTGCGGCCTAAAGACCCCTCAGACTGGTATCCCACAAAAGTGAGCGAATTCCTCGCGTCTTCTGCGAACTGTTTGAAGTATTCGACTGAGGGGCCGCCGGTCATCATTCCGGAAGTTGCGAGAATGATGCATGGTTCATCACTGTCGATTATAGCCTGCCGTTCCTTGTGCACGACTTTAGTGAAGGCGTCTACTAGGAATGGATTGTGTCCGTTGAAAATCCTGTGCTTGATGTGTTTTTTCAAATACTCTGGGTGAGACGTGTGTATTGCAGTCGCCTCCCATATCATACCGTCCAAGTAAACGGGCACTTCAAGGTCGCTGTTGCGGTACGCGTTCTCCAAAACCATCATGACTTCCTGACTCCTTCCGACAGAGAAGACTGGAATCAATGTTTTCCCACCGCGCTCGATAGTGGAGATTATCGTGTCTATTAAAAGCTTTTCAGCGTCCCTCCGCTTAGGCTGCATGTCGTATCTGCCGCCGTAGGTAGACTCTAGAATAAGGGTCTCAGCCCTCGGAAAGTCGAAGTCAGCAGCCTCTAAAAGCCGGGTGTCTCCGAATTTCAGATCCCCCGTATAAACCAGATTATGAAGCCCCTCTCCGATGTGAAGGTGTATTATCGAGGAGCCTAGGATATGCCCGGCATTATACAGGGTAAGCCGCATGTCGGGAGTAATGTCCGCCACCTCACCGTATTCCAATGGGATGGTATACTTGATTAACTTTCTAATCTCCGTCGAAGAGAAAGGTAATTCATTAGCCTCCCGAACACCAATCTCGACTGCATCGAGTTGTAGGAGAGCCATAAGATCTCTCGTAGCCTCAGTGCAGTAGACGGGTCCGTCATACCCGTACTTGTAGAGGTAGGGTAGGAACCCGCAGTGGTCTAGGTGGGCGTGGGAGATTACGACCGCATCAAGCTGGGATATCGCAAGATCCGCCGCCCTAAAGTCAGGGAACCTGTCGGTTCCGCTGGTGGCTACGTTAATCCCACAGTCCATCAACACGTTTGAGTCGGGAGTCTGAACTAGAATGCATGAGCGTCCGACTTCCCTGGCGCCGCCCAATGGCGTAATCCGCACCCAATCACACTCGTTGTCGGGTTTGCGATAAATCTTCTTTCCGACAGCCTTCAATATCTTCTTCCGCTCCTCCCTGTTGTCGTAGAGTGTTTTCCTGATCGAGTTGATAGTCTCGGATTCAATAGGCGACTTTCTCAGAAGCTTGGGCGTCCAATTCGTAGCCTTAGTAATCTCGTCGAGAGTGCAACCGCGCTTTCCAATCACAAGACCCAGCTTCTCAGCCTCAATCAACACTTCACTGAACTCTTCATCGAAAAACATGTTCGAAATGTTAGCCTCGTCCGGAATGATCTTCTTAATCTCCTTTTCGGCGTCGGCGACTGGCATAAGCTCTGAAGGCATCGACCGCACAATAATCCTTTTTTTGAGGAGAGTGGCGAGTTTCCTCACTTCCTGATTGTTTTCCGCGAAAAACCGGATGTCGCTTGTGTAGAGGATTATTTTCGGTCCTTCAACCTCCACCTTATCGACTTTGCCGGAAGGCGCGTTTTCCAAAACAGCCTTCTTTAAATCCTTAAACTCCATCGTAGCAAGATAAATTAAAGATAATCTATTCCGCCCTCATTCAGCAGAAATCATTTCAAAATTTTTAAGTTAATTTAGCGTACAATTGATCTAATTCCTCTTTCGAATACTCCTTCAAACCGTCCTGGGATACAGTCACTAAAGACACTTGGTTTCCGGTCGCAGTATCACGCTCCATCGCAGAGCGAATAGCCTTCAAGGCTATTGGAATGTTCTCCTCAACCGACTTATCCTCGGAATACAAGTGCTCTAACACCCCGTAAGCCATTGGCGAGCCGCTCCCCGAAGACGCCATCTTCTCTTCGATCAAACCGCCAATTGGGTCGAGCGTGAAAAGCCGCGCCTCATTCTTGTCGAATCCTCCGACCAACAGTTGCACAAGGTATGGGAAAACCTTGTTTCCCTGAAGTATGTTGGATAAGAGATTCGCCATCGCATTCGCACTAATCCTTTCACCGGCATGCTCCATCTCATACAAGTTGGCTTCAGCCTGGATCACGCGAACCAACTGTTCGGCGTCTCCAACGCTTCCCGCGACAGACATCGCGATGTTATCGTTTATCTTGAAAATCTTCTTAGCCTTCTTACTGGCTACGAAAGAGCCCCAAGACGCACGTGAATCCGCGACAAAGACAACCCCGTCACTACACGTCAAACCAATAGTCGTCGTCCCTTTAAGAGTTTTTCCTTCCACAAAAAAATACCTCAGAAGAAGTATAAAAAATAAAAGATACATACAATATACCACATACTCCTATAAAAACGTAACGGTTAAAAACAGTAGATCCGAAGGTCAATTTACCGGCAAAGCAAGGTCGCAGTAACGTGAATAAAGTGCGAAAATCGTATAAACGCTAGAGTGAAGTGGTAAATCCGTGTTTTATTGAGATGTTATTTTAAAGGCATCTTCTTAGTGGATTATTGGGTGGTTGGCTTGAGGTTCACCGTTACCCCTTCCATTGTTAACATTACATATGCAGTTTACCCAACTTATTTTGAAGTTTGAAGCACTCCAATAGGATATAATCTATTGTTGCTGCGAAGTATGAAATGAATAATATTCTGGCCGTCAGACCCGGGACTTCATTGATGATTAATAAAAATGGATTTTCTCCCGGGACTAAATTCAGGATGCCTATGATGTAGGCTCCGAAGAATGCCCCGTAGATGATGTGCTCGATTGATTTGTGGTTTGTTTTCTTGGATAGGCGAACGATGAAAAACAAAATGGCGATTAAGTAAGTGAGCACCAGCATTCTTGTAGGATTCAAATTTACGGCGAAAATCATGGCAGGAAAAACGAAACCTGAAAGAAACATTATGATTACAAAGTAGGTTGTGAGGAGGATTATAAAATCAAGAAAGAAGTAAGGCCTTTTATTGCTATACTTCGCTAACCACTCCATTAATCTTTCCGAAGCATGTATGATTGTTATTACGCCTGCGGGAAGAATCAGCCAGTAAAAGAGGGATTTCAGGAATGTGCGGAATATCATCAACTGCTCTGAGATATTTATTATATGGTCTGGCTTCAACAGATCATAAGGTAAAAAACCAGCAAAATACAAGCACAAGATAAAAAAACACAACACGAATAAACCAACTCGTTCTAACATCTTTCCATAACAAATTGTAAATTCAAGAAATAAGAAGGAATGATATGTCGATTTTAGGTTTTTATTCAAAAGAATAAGTTAGGCCTTGTCCAAAAAGTCGGGAAAGGAACAACGCATTAAAGCGTAAAACATTGTTTATTTCCCTGAGTTGAAATGCCGGAATACTTAGTCTTTGTTTTTTCTTTTAAGCCTGTAACTTGGAAGGTTTCGCGAGGCCTGTCTACAGGCTAATCGTCGAAGTCTGGACGCATACTTTTTGTATGCACATTCCCCCCTCGTATCTGCAGTCGAAGGAGTTGCACGTGGAATTCTCAGTCACGTTGACGGTCAAATTCAGCCGCCCTACGAAGTCGCGCAGGCAGTTTAAATACTCCAAGTCTTCGCTGTTTTTACAGGGTACTGTCTTCGCGTAGTCGAGGCAGTCTGACATGTCTTTGAATGTTGGCTGAAGGATTGAATCGGATTCGTTTTCTTCTGGCTTAGCAATCATACTCGGACATCTCGTGTACCTCCAAACCCCAAGACAACTCAACCGTGTGCATTCATCAACTTTCTTCTGGGAGACTGCTTCGCACAGAATTTTGTCGTATTCATCGTATTCAGGAATTCCCGCACACAGATCGGGACGGCCTTTTTGAATTGCCAAGTCCCGGAAGCAGTCGTCTGACATCCTGCCCGCCTTGTCGCAGACCGAGTCTATGCCGGACAAAACCGCAATCTTGTAGTAACAGTCCTCTTGGAAGCTCTCGTAAATCATCTTCGAGCATAAGTCGTAGCGCTGGTATTTTACTGTGTAGTCGAGGTAGCATTGGTCCCGGGACCTAAGGTCGACTATCCTGTCACAGATGTAGGCGTCCTTAAGTGTTATGGCTTTAGCCGTCAGGCAGTTGTCGTCGCAGTCTTGAGGTATGAAGTTGGAGCAATTCAGCGGGTCCTCAAATATTCTCCCGTCAGGGCACACGTAGCGGGTGACCGATGAATCCTCGCACAAGCATCCTGCGAGCGTGAGGGAAAGGATTAAGGGGATTAATGCGAATTTCATTTGTTAAGGATATGAGTTTGTGAAAAAAAGGTTAATCGAGGGGGGTGATTTTGTAGGACCGTCCGAGAGTGCTTCCATGCGGGGGTTCCTTTACGTCTAAGTCGAATCCCAACCTTCTGAGCGCCCTCCTTGCTTGCCTGTTTTTTGCGATATCCTGTATGGTACCGTATTTCGCGATGAGTTTGCCCACTTCCGCTTGCGGGTTTTCGATTTCCTCGGGACTATGTCCGGCTACGTCCGATTCTTTCTGTAGTCTCCTGTATAGGTCGGCTCTCCCCTTGCTCGTGTATACCTCATACCCTGCTTTAGGGGATCTCTTGGGCAGGTATACCCTTCCCTCAAATCTGAAGAAAGGCAGGCCGAAAATGGACTTCGGCCCGCGATCGTCTTTTTCTGCGTGGTTGGTCACCCACCAACGGAATGTGTTGGGGTTTACCCCCACCGTCTCCGCGAATCTTTCGATTGAGAGACAGTATCTGCGGGCGAAACGAGTCCCGAAGTAGTGCTTCCAAAGGTGGAGGGCATCCCACTCGGAGACCAACCGTTCGTTTCCGACGACTGCCCCCAATTCCTTGGCTGCCGCGTAAGTGACCATTGTCTGGGGTTTCACTTTAAGTTGCTTGGCAAGCTCAGCTAACGGCGTCCACTCCCTCATTTGCTCGGGCAGGGCTTTTCTCTTATATTCCCGGGGGAACCGGCTCTTCCACTCCGCGATAACCTTTTTGCCTTCGACTAGCTCGCGAGGTAGGAGGTACCTGTGGTGTGTTTGAAGTGGTCTTTCAGCGCCCTCCGCCTGCGCGGATTCGGGTGTGCCGGGGCTGTCCTCGACCAATACCGCAGGGATTGTACTGGGCAATTTTTTACCTGAATCAGCGTCACACGCAAAGTCCCTCTCAAGCCAGTTGTATACAGTCCTAAGGGTCACGCCCATAGCCTGCGCAAGGTCTTCCGGAGTAGCCCAGTCCTCCTGGATTGTATTGATTAACGCTACCTGGCGCCCCAACAATCCAGCCTCCCTAGGACCGTAGTACTTGTTTTTCCCGAGCTTAGTAGTTGGAAGCTCAAGTCTTTTAGACATGCTCCAAAGCGTCCCCTGAGGTACGTCGAGTTGCTTGGCGAGATCAGTCTCGGAAGTCAATGCATCGTCTTCCAGTAGGGAGCGTCCCCGCCCGGCTTTCGTAATGTACTCTTGAACTGTTTTTGCGGGTGCTACCTTGATTACTTGCTTGCCCACCATCATGTTATGAGAGGGGATAATTCCCGTCGTGAAGTGGTCGGCGACCGTGGAAGGATTGACCTGCGATTCTTCAGAAATCCTCCTGCCGGTGTAGACTGTGGGGGTGCCGTCCTCCTCGGAGTTTGCGAGGAATCCGGGATCTAACTCCAAGTCCGTGTATCCTTCACGGCCGGTAACGTTTTCAAGCCTGTTTCTAATGAGCTTCTGTTTTGCCCCGAACCTGACTCTCGTCCTAGTCTTTGGCATGGTACCGGTTAATCTTTTGCGGTTTTTTACTTAAGTATCTTGTAGTCCCACTTCCACCCTCGCAACCTGTTTTTCGGCTTAAGCTCCGCTCGTATGACGTCTCCTTTCTTTACTTTTTCGCGGATTGTGTGCGGGAGAAAAAGGTGCTTCCAGTGCGTAAGTGGCCTGCCAGGAGTGGTGTCGAGAACTGTCCTGCTGGAGAGGCGGGCTTTGAAGAACATGATGCATCCGTTAAACGATCCCTCTTCCCCCACCTTGAATTCAGTTACCGTTGACCCGTCCTCCGGCTTATCCCCGGTTAAATCAATGGAGAATGCCTTAACCGGTTTGGCCAGCATCTTCGTCTTCTCCGTAGCCTCGAAGTTTCGGGTCTCCTTCGGAACGGATTCGACTTCACAGTAGTCTATGCCGTAAAGCTCACCCCAGAATCCAATGCCAACTTCCGAAGACTCGACTGGCGCGACATACACGTCTATTACTTGTGGAATCATCCTTCCCCCTTCCTTTAAGAATTTTCCGGCCACACCCATCTTTTCGACGATGCCTTCGTCTAAAACGCCCATGCCAATTAGCTCGCAGATTACGACGTCCACTTTCGGAATGTTTACGTCCTTTATGTCCGAGCGGATGAACTCGATGTTTTTGATTTTATTTTTCCTGGCTGTTTTTTCGGCGGCAGAGATTAAGGGTGTTGGATCTACTGCGTAGACTTTCCCGGCTTTTTCGGCTGCGAAGAACGCGAGGATTCCCATGCCAGTTCCCACATCCAGGACCGAATCCCCCTCATTCACAATCTCCCCGATAGCCTTGCGAAAGGCCGAAACCCGCACCTCATCCTCAAGAAGCGTCTTGTGCACGTCCAAACTCGACCAAGTAAGCTGCGTGCCGGAATCCAGGAAAAGCCTGCCGATTACCTGCTCATCCCAGATATACGAGGCTTCAACACCCCACCGCACGAAATCCCGCCAAAACATGCGAAGACGACCCTTCAAAGACATATTGTATTAGAAAACGACTTAGAGAATATATAATCTTTTTCGTCCTGAAATTAAGTAGAATGATTTCAAAAACAAAGAATCCTCTTTCAAGCGTGACACCTGAGGAAAGGAAGGAAGTCCAAGGTTTAATTGAGGAACAAAGACCTCAAGGACCGCGGAAACTTTCAGGCCTCGGCCACAAAATCCACTCTGATTATGAAATGCCGGATATGGAGTGGGATCATGCAATAGACTTCTTTGAACTTTATGCAGGGCTCACTCAACAGCAGGCGAGGGCACGTGCCTTCATGCACGACCGAGAGGAACAGAATAATGCAAATGAGCAGCTGGAGGAAACATTATCGGGTTTGGATTCGGACGTCTCTGAAAAACAGGATTGTGCACGCAAGTTCCTAGCTGACGAATTCAACGTAATCTGCAGGCGATTAGATCGGGCGCAGGCTTTCACTCCTGAAAACTTTACTTCAGCCTCTTTTAGGAGAATATCCGAGGATAGACACTCTCAGCTTGAAGAACTATTCGGTCCAATAAACCCGTGTGTGCTGGTTTTCGATAATAGGGGTGAACACAATCAGTTATTCGAATTGCTGGGAATTGAAGTTTCGGGTGGTAAATTTCTTGACCGAATTGTTTTCCTTGAAGACTCGGTTTTGTCAAAGACGGGATTAGCGATCGCACGACCAAACGAGCGGGACATGTACCATGAGAAGCGGCACCAAACAGACCCGTCCGACACGGAGGGTGTTCCATTCCAAGTAGTGCGAAGGGGCATCAACCATGGACTGGGGGAATTATTCGCCCACTACGGAAACGCTGTCGAAGGAGACATCAAGTGGAAGCCGTCCGGCCCCGACGATAAAACTCTTACGTTTCGAACCTGCGCTCTCGACTACTACGACGCCTACCTCGACGATTACGGCGAAGATGAGGATATCCCAAGCAGGGTGGAATACGAGAAAAAAATTGATTCCGCCGTGGACGCGATAAGGGACCTGGACGGCCAGTACTCTCGGCCGGTAGTCGAACAGATCATCGGAAACTCAAAAACACTCGATGAATTAATCGTATGGGGGGGAACACAATTAAACAAACAAGTAGACGCTCAATTGAAGTGAGTTCGAAATTCCTAGAAGTCGCCTAGTTTTTTCTGTCCTTGGCCCCAGTATTTGTTTTTTTCGCCGGTAAGGGTGGGCCGCCCGTACTGGCCTCCGCCGCCTGCGACGTATGAAACTCTGCCTTCCCGGAATCTCTTTATGAGGGAGCCGACCTTGTGGTCAATGCCCTGTATTTCATCGATGGGGGCGTCAATGAGCGCGTTAATCTCCGAGCCCGCCGCCTTCACCAGCCTCTCCCACTCGGCTTGCACTTTCTTGCTTGTGGGGGATGAGATTCCCATTGAAAGCGCTATGACTTCGGCGAGCGGGAGAATGTGGATGTAGGGCGGACGGTGGGATGGGTGGTGTGGTTCAGGCCAAGTGGCAAGCTCGTTTATGCGGTCGGCGACTCCAGTTTTTATGATCCCCCCGCAGTCGGGACACCGCTTCAATCGCTTTGCCTCATCTGATGTGAATCTGAGGTAACATCTCGTGCAGGATGTGAGATGGTACTTCCCCTCCCTGGGATTTAAGCCGACGTTCAACGTGAACTTCCGCCCCCCGTTTCGAACGAGAGCTTTTTTAACTTCGGTGAAAGACAGTTTCTTGAGCTTGAGCCTGTTGAACTCGCGCCCGAGCCTGTGCGGCCACGGACTGTGGCAATCCGAATTAGTCATGAAGGTCAGATCAGTTAGCTCTGAAATCCTGTCGGCGTAATCCGAGTTAGCGGAAAGCCCAAGCTCCAGAAAAGTTACGTGTTCGAGGTTGCTCTTGTAGCATTCGGCAAGGCTTTGGAATTCCTTGTAGACGGCGGTCCAGGGGGTGAATGCGTGGGAAGGGCCTATGAGAGCACCAACCCCCCTTGCAACATCCACAATCTTTTCTGCGTCGAGGCGGATGTGGGGTCTGCCATCTTTCTCAATGTCGACTGAATGCTTGGAAAGCTTCCTACTCATCTTTTCGGCCGACTCAACCGAGGGAAATAAGATCACGTGGTGTACGCGGTGAGCGTCCTCGACTTCAGTCGTGACCAGAAACTTCGTCTTGTGCCTGAATGTGGAATAGAATCCGCCTTCCCCCTCAGTCAGGTTCTCCTTCAAGTGGGCGAGCCAGCCAGGATGCAAGGCGTCGCCAGTCCCAACCGCGTGAAGGCCCTTAAGCTCCGCCTGCCTGGCGATCAGGGGAATCGTCATGTTAGGGGACGTTCCCCCGCTCTCACGAGAATGAATGTGAAAGTCGATGTTGAATTCTTTCATGGTATTACCGTGGGGTGAGCATTAGCGAACCCCACTCATTTTTGATCACAGCAAAATTGCGATGCAATTTTGTGTCCAGAAAACGCGAATCGTTTTCTCGGAACCTTTTTGTTAAAAAGGTTGTGTGAGAATCGATATTGAATTCACGCATCTTCGATTAAACAATAACAACCACACTATAAATTATGTTGAACGCCGCCAGCAGATAATTGGAGAATAAACGTTACATGTCTCCTGCGAGTTCAGGCGGAGCAGACGTCTCCAGTAACAGTCGGTCATAAGCATCCATAAGCAATTTTTTCTCCTTTGTGATGTCCTTGAGGGTGACATTGGGATGTTTGGGATCTATTGGGTCGTTGGGGTGCTGCTCAGCCTTAATCATTGATTCTAGCGCCTTAGTAATCCTTGGGTATAGGTATGCATGCCGTACCTGAGGGGGTATAAGCTTCTCTAAGTGATCGTAGAACGTCCTAGTGTTCTTGACCAAACCTCTTACTTGTTTATATATGTCTTTCGAACTAGCTTCATCGTCCTCGAGATCGGTATATATATGATTCAATTGCTGTTTTAGATTGTGTTGAGTTAGGACACAAAGTTCTTTCCTCTTTTTATCCACAATCGGACTAGATGGAGTTACAGGGAAGAGTTTATTACCATCTATTTGAATTAAATCCCCTATAGCCCCTCCGAATCCGTTCTGGAGTTCTAACTCAAATTTTTCCCTATCCCCAAGCAATCCTTGGATTTTTTTATCGTCCCATGACTCTAAATCATCCCTCTCGACAATGAAGCGTAAATCAGCGCTATGCATTAATCTACGATTAAACGTTTCAGAATCTCCCATAGTTGACCTTTGAACCATATAAATTCACCTCAAAAATTTATTTCCAGCATATTATAATGTGGACTGAGATTATAAATATTCATTCACGGAAAATGCCAGGCGAAGACGAGGACTACAAAAGGATAATAAGCGGCTTCGAGGAGGTGGCCCGGAGACTGGAAAAACCCCCCGCCAGCTCCGAGGGCACTCCCGGTGAGAACGCCTTAAGCCAGTCGGTTAGGATTGAAGCCTCATGCGAGAGGATAATGGAGAAGGTTGACAGGATACACCCATTCAAACTGCTTAAGGCGCTTAAAAAAAATCCTGTGATGCGAGAACTCCTGGAAAAAGAATTGATTAAAGTGAAAGAGGGAACTGAAAGCGGCGACCAGAGGATTATCGAGCGGATTGCCGAGAGACAGGTCGCGATAGCTGTCATAAACTTGATAAGAGACATACTCCATGAAGACGGTCAGGAGCTGACATTAAGAAACGCCGCCCGGCTCCTGAATGTTGAGGAAGGCAGGGAGGTGGAGGAGCTTGGCGTTGAAGGAGAAGCGGGAGAAGTGGTGAGAGTTAGCAAGCTTGATGAATTATTCGTGGCGGCAGTTGAATTGGAGGCGGGATCCGGGGGGGAAGACTTGATTACGTTGCAGGCGTTAATAGACTGCGGCCAACTCTACGTCGTAAGGCAGGGAGGGAGCATTAACGGCGTCATGGGATTGATATTCGATGTTGAAGGGGGTGTCATAATCCACAGGCTCGGGATACTGGGTGAAGCATACGGGAGAGGCGTCGCCTCAAAGCTTCTGGAAAAAGCCGTCGAAGCCGAGGGAAAACTGGGGGTTAGAAGGCTACGATACTCCCCCCCATCAAGCGAAGAAAACATAAAAAATTTTTTTGAAGGCCAGCGGTTCCAGTTGCGGAAAGTCAGGGAAAACTATTATGGAGACGGGAGAGACCTTGAGTTTCTGGAAAGAAGCCTTACGGGGGAGCCGGTTCCAGATGAATTAGAAGTGCATGCGGAAGACAGAGTTTGCGTTAATGACCGTGGAGAAAAGATATCACTTACGTTGGATGATGGTGAGTACAGCCTCTATGAATTACATGACTTCGATTCGATAAAGGATGTCGTCAAACTCGAGGAATCGTCATACCCCGTGACCGCTGAGGGAATGTGCACGGTAATCAACATTGCTTTCGCTGGCGGGCTCTTCGGAGTGAAGGACAACGGGCGTGTTGTTGCCGCTTTGGAATTGTTTCACGCGCGAGACGGCAAAAAAGTGTTTCTCCACGGAGTCCCCGCAGACGAGAAAGAATATGGGGGAGTGAGAGTGGAGTTAATCAAGGCGGTACCAGAGCTCACGAGGGCCGAGAGGATGGTCTGCAAGACATTCCCCGCCGACTGGGAGATAAACAGTATACTGAAAAAAGCGGGGGGTTGGGTGAGCGGTTACGAGGAACGGCCGATAACGGACATTAATAAACCCGAAAAATGCCCGGTATATGAGTGGTATTTCGAGGGGAAATGAGCGTTTAGTGAAATTTTTATTCTCCTATTCAAAGTAAGTAATCTCATTAAGATATTATTTGAGGTGATAAGATGAGCGAGATTGTAGAGGGATCTAAACCTGTTGAAAAAATTGATGTCCATGCAACTATCCGTACTTTGGCCAAAAACGGCCTCCTAAGGGCCTTTGAGGGTAAGGAGGGCAACTCCTTTGATTCGTGGCCTGCAAACCATTTTCTCAGGAATATGAAGACGTATGAGGGTTTGGTCCAAGCCATAAGGGCTGAGTTGGGGATGGGCCCGGAAACCTTCGAGCCTCCACCACAAAGTGGCGGGTCGAGTCTCGGCATGGTTGGAGCATTTGCGGGCTTGGGCGGATCCGATCATGAAGACGACGTCTACGATAGAAGGAGGAAGTGCGGGAGGAAGGGTGATACAGAGGCTGAAGAAGCGGCAGCAAAAGGAGTGGAAAACCCCGACGGGACAGTAAAGAAAATCGCCAACCCGGAGGGACTGGCAGAAAAGACGATAAATGATCTGAGCATCGAATTTGATGGAA
>Ga0268285_1001117_pt1 | contig 13680 bp, 17 predicted proteins | sample saktaG_2_FD_190144 | JGI IMG/M metagenome (GOLD analysis project Ga0268285, IMG submission 190144) | Saline water microbial communities from Sakinaw Lake, British Columbia, Canada - sak_2013_06_06_120m | ecosystem: Environmental > Aquatic > Non-marine Saline and Alkaline > Saline ... | reverse complement strand
CTCTAGTTTTACTTTCCATCTTTTTTCTAACAGATCTAAAATAAGCATTAAATAAAAGTAAATCATAAGCTAAATTTAAAAAATCTTCATTTAAATCATCTGTTCTATATTTTAAAATTGGTGTACTACTTGGGATAGATGAATTATTCTCTACATAACTTCTGTTAATAGTTTGACATATAATCTTAGATATATAAAATAAAGACTTTCTTTCATTGTCTTCTATATCATTTAACATTTTAAAATCTTCAATTCCAATTTCTGTTTCTATTTTACTACATAATTCTGTAATTGGTTGAGGAGAAATATCTACAATATTTAATATGTTCTCTAAATTTTTAACATCATTTTTTAAAACATTTTTAACAAAACTACTATCTATTTTTTGAAGAATTTCTTTTTTTTCAATATTATGATTATCTAAATCTGGAATGTTAATATTAGTCATTTCAGAACCGCCAATATAATTATCTAGTTCTTCAATTGTATTTTCTCCTCTTAAAATATCTTCTTTATTTACTTTTTCATATCCATCTTTATTTTCTAAATTAGAATTAACTATTTGAGATGGAATCCCTTTAATACTAGTTAATAATTTAGAGTTAGTTTCTAGAATCTTCTTCATTAAAAAACTGCTAGATAGATCAAAACAATATTTGTCATAATTTGCAGCAAAATTTTTCAATCTCATAGCTAAAACTGAAAATAATTGAAAATTTATAACTATCTTTGTAAAATCAGATTCATTATTTCTAATCATAATTCTAACTGTTTTTTCATTGCTAGACTTATCAGTAATAAATTCAAAAATTAAATCTTGATTTTTATTATATCTTTTTAGAATCTGAAAAGAATTATCTTTAAATGTTTCATCTATGTTTTCCATTACATATTTAACAGATGTTAATAAATCTATAGAATTTTGAATATTTAAATTACAAGTTTTAGAATGATTATTAGATATGTTAATTCCAAATAATACTGGATTAAAACTAAAAAAATCTTTAGTATTTACTGAAATAGATATTCTTAAATATCCTTCAGAATTATAAGTTTTATCTTGGTGAGTTAATAAAATTTGACTTGACCAAAAAATCTCTTGATTATTATACATATATTATACCTTCGCCTTTTTATTTTTATTTTTGTTCTAATTCTAAAAAAATTAATCTTTTGTAAATACATAATTATTTATATCTAAAACAAAATGACTTCAATGTTTGAAGGGTTAATTATTCTTCAAAATTAAAAGATAAATATTTCTTTATTTAATGGCTTTGGTGGGAGTCACTCCTGGAGGTTAAACCGAGAAGGAGTTAACTCCCACAACATGAGCAATTTTTTGGATTTTAATTCTCTATTTAACTGGATTAAAATTCCTTTTCTTATTTTGAATTTCTTTGAGATTTACTTTTTGTATTTATCTTTAATTCTAATAATTTTCTAAGAGATTATTAGATCTTTATATATTTAAATATTTACTTATTTAAATATTTAAATATTTAGGGATTTTTGTCGTTGTAAGTAATTGAATATATTCTTAAAAATTTCTTACAATTTAAAAATTTATAGTAAATCTTTATTATTTTTTACATATCTTAAATTATTAAATCAAATATTTAAATTTTTGTAATAAAATAATCTATTTTCTTATATAAATTAAAATCATTTTGATACCATGTTATAAGATTGTTTTCTTTAAGTTCATCTAAACAATTTTTTATAACTTTTTTTACCATAGTATTATTTTTAGTTTTAAAACCAAGAAAGTTTTTTAATGTTAAAAAACTTAAACGAATTACAGTATTATTTTTTATAATTAATAAAAACTTTCTAAAAATGGATAGACTATTATCAGTCAATTTATCATATAAATTGACATCCATGTTATCAAAATTAATATTCAAGATGTTATTTAAATAACATCTACTTAAAAAGTCATTAAATGATATTTTAAATTCTCTCTCTTTTTCTTGGATATTTTTAGATTCTTTATATGGTTCTATTAATTCAATATTAAAAAAAGATTGAGGTGTATAATTTTTTATGTTAGAATTTTCTTCTTCTTCTTCATAATCATAATTACACCAATCATAAAGATCAAATTTATTTCCATTTCTAATTCTAACTTTATATAACAATTTAAATTTTGTATTTGATATATGTTTTAACATTTTATATAATTCTTTTAATGAATATTTTTTTAACTGAGGATATTTAAATAACATACCTTCTGAAATTGTTATATGTTTGATATCTTGATTATTTAAAACCATTGTTTGTAATTCTTGCAAAGATAGATTGTAGTTTTTTTTATTTTCAGTTATTCTTTTATCCTTATTAGATATAGGTATTTTATATTCAAAAATTTTATTAGCTACTACATCTGTTATTATATCTAACATCATATGATGTTTTCCATACCAATAATCATTTATTTTTATCGGGTTATTTTTTTCGCTGTTAATTTTATAACTTATATCATGAAATACATTATTATCTAAAAACATGATGTGACTATTACTTTTTGTAAAAGGTTTTAAACTACAATTTGAAGCTCTATCAGTTTTCACTTTTGTTATCACTCTCATTATATATCCTCTTTATAATTCTCTAGAAACTTAGCAATTTCAATTGTTATTTTTTTAAATAATATATCTGGATTTTTTATTTTTTTAATTTCAATTTGACTTGAACATATGTTTTTTAAGTCTCTAAAAAAATTAGACAAATTTATTTCTCCACCATCAATTTTTATTGGTGCATTTGGGCATTTTTCACCAGGTTTAAGAGGAGGATGAATTAATCCACATTCTGAACAAATACCAAATGATGAAGATACATTATTAGCTTTTGCTACTTGTAAATTTATTTGACTTTCCATATTTTTAATTTTTAAATCTTCTGAATTCATCAAAAATAATCTCCTTCTTTTTTATATTATGTTCTCGATAAATTAAAAATAATCTGACAATTAATTAAAAAAATTACTACTATATATATTATTTTATGTTAGGAAGAAGTTGTATTTTATTGAATTTAAATAATAAGAAGGAGAATTGAGAAATGCTATCTAATGAACAAAAAAATGTACATGATTCAATAATAGATTGGGTTAAATGTAAGAATTATACATATAATAAAAATTATATAACTTGTGGGGGATATGCAGGCACTGGCAAAACATTTTTAATTACACAATTAAGAAAAACAATATATGAAAACTGGAGAAGATTAAGAGTAGCTTTTGTAACTTTTACAGGTAAAGCTTCTTCTGTTTTAAAACAAAAATTGTTAGAGAATAATTCTATTTATGATTATGATTATTGCGGAACTATACATTCTTTGTTATATAGACCTAAATATATATACAGTAAAATTTTAAAAAAAATGGTTATATATAAATGGGAAAAAATAGAGACATTAGATTATGATATTATAATTATAGATGAAGCTTCAATGGTTTCTGGTGTTATATGGAAGGATATAATTTCATATAATAAACCAGTTATAGCAATAGGAGATCATGGTCAACTACCACCAATTGAAGGTTCTTTTAGTTTACTAAAAAATTTAGATTTAGAACTCAAAAACATACATAGGCAATCTTTGAATTCTCCAATTATTAATTTATCATCTTTTGTTAGAAAATATGGATATATTCCCTCTAATAGGATTTTTTCTAAAGATGTATTTAAAGTGAGTTGGAAAAGTAATATTTGTCAGAAGAAATGGAATAATATTAATTTTGATGAAAATATTATTGTTTTATGTGGTTTTAATAATAGTAGAGTTAAAATTAATAACATAATTAGAAAGAAGTTAGATTTTATTAGAGATGAACCATATCCTTCAGAGAGAATTATTTGTTTAAGGAATAATTATAATTCTAAAATTATGAATGGACAAATTGGTACTTTGATATGGTTAATGCCTCATTCTAAAATTATGAATAGAATGACCATTCAAATGGATGGTGTTGGTGAAATATATGATGGAATTGTAAGCAAAGAAGGATTTGGAAAAACATTTTATGATGATTTATATAATATTGATAATAAAAAGAAGAAAGATATTAAAAAAAATATTAAGGATTCTGAGTTTGCATCTTTAGATTATTTCGATTTTGGATACTGTATAAGTGTTCATAGATCTCAAGGATCTGAATGGCAGAAAGTAGTAGTATTTGAACAAAGATCTAAATATTGGGATGATGTTTATTATGCTAAATGGTTGTATACATCTATTACTCGAGCAAGAGAGAAACTAATGATAATTTCAGATTTTTAAACAAAAAAAGAGCTTAATATTTGCTCTTTTTTTTGTCTAGATTTTTTAATTTAATATAGAACAAACAATCAATTACCTTGACCACAAGGGTATAAGACTTGTATCTAATTAGACAACATTGATACTATTGGCTGATTGACAGACAGCCTGCTCATCAGATTCCTCTAAAGAAATAGATGAGAGAAAGTTATTTTTGATATTAATAGCAGCATTAATATCTGCATGATTTTGATATCCACAATTAGAACATTTATATTTTGATTTATCTCGGTTATCTTTTTTGATTATGCCACAACAAGAACATTTTTGACTTGTATAATGAGCACTAACTTTAACTACTTGTTTTCCTTGAGCTTCTGCTTTATAAGTTAAAAATGATTCTATTTGACCAAACATCCAAGAAGATAACCACTTATTTAATTTCTTTGAGAACTTTTGTTTTCTAATACCTTTAAGATTTTCAATTGCTAATATACCATAGGGGAGCGAAACAACATATTTACTTATACAATGATTAAAATCTCGGTTAAACCGCTTCTCTTTTCCAGAAAGTTTCTTTAACTTTCTTTTAGCAGAATGAGTGCTTTTTGCCTGTAATTTTTTTCTGTTGTATAAATGTTTTCTTTGTTGTTTTCTAATTGGTTTAGCTTTAATTATTTCTCCATTTGAAAAAGCTAGAATATTATAAAGACCTTGATCTATACCAAGAACTTCTTTATTTTCAAATGGTTCGGGATTATTTGTTTGAAAGTTTAAATGAACCCAAAATTGAGATTTTTTATAGCATATTGTTCCTCCTTTAAATTTCCAATTTTTGAAGTATGATTTAAAATATTCAGGTATTTCAAGAATAACTTTTTGACGAGGACCGATACAGGAAAAAGTTAATTGTTGTCCTCTTAAAGTTATGGTTCTAGAATCATATCTGATTGCTGAATATATTTTCTTTCTAGGTTTTTTAGTTCTAAATTTAGATCTTTTAACTGCTTCCATAGCACAATCTCTAACTAACTGAATCATAGCTGAAGGAAGTTGAGGAAATTCTAATCTAAATTTTGAATATAATTGATGATGAGCTTTAACTTTGTTGTGTGTTTTGTTTTCATAAGACCAATCGACGTACTTATTAAATAATTTAGAACATTGCTCCATCACCGGAAGAAATACATCTTTATCAATATCAATTTTTAATGGAACAGTTCTTATCAGCAATTTAATTTCCTATCTAGAACATATTAATGAATAAGTAATTTATAATTTGTTCTAAAAAATTCTAATGAAGGTTAAAGGAAACTAACTATGGAAATTATAAAAACAAATCATTCAATTTGTTCTATTGGTTATCATCTAATATGGTGTACAAAGTATAGAAAACAAATTCTCAAAGGTATAGTTGAAGTGGAAACAAGAAGAATTTTTGGTCAAACTTGTGCTCAATACAACTGGAAATTAAGATCAATAGAAATCATGACAGATTATGTTCATCTTTTTATTCAGTGTGATCATATGACAACACCAATAAATGTAGTTAAGACTTTAAAATCAATATCATCAATTTATATTTTTACTAAATTTCCAAAATTAAAGGGTCAAGCATTTTGGGGAAGCGGATTATGGAATAAAGGAGCTTATTATTCAACTGTTGGTCATATTTCTGAAGAAATAGTTAAGGAATATATAGAATCTCAAAGAACCAGATGACGGACGATCCTATCCTCATATATAATAGTAATAGTAAGAGTTTAGATTTTTTTCTTATAAAACAGAACAAATAATAAATTAAAATATAGGAGTTTTAAAAAATAAAAATGTCAGAAATTATAGATCAAATTGTTGATAAAATTGGTGAATATGGAATAGAAGTATTTGATCAATTTCCTACAGATGAAGATACTCAATTTATTATTATGTCAGAAGATATGGTTTTAACTTATGATTTTTTAAATAAAGTTTTAGGTGTTTCTTTTCATGTAGGGACAAAACCAGATGATGCTGCGAGATATATTTTAATATTAAAAGAAATTAAGAAAATTAAAAAATATTCAATTATGGAATCTTTTATTTTTAATGAGGAAAGTAATTTTATAGATGGTGAAGAAGCTTATGAAATATTTGAAGAAAATAGAATAAAAGAGATTATAGATAGTTTTGTAAAAGATCAAACTCAAAAATATATGTTGGCAACATCAAAAGGGTTTAGATGTTAGGAGTTGAGAATGGAGAAAATATTGAATAATTTGTGGGTTGAAAAATATAGACCAAAAAAATTAGAAGATGTAGTTTTATCTGAAAAGCATAAGAGCGATTTTGAAAAATATATTGAAAGAGGAGAAATAGGTTGTTTGTTATTTTCTGGAACTCCAGGAACTGGTAAAAGCACACTTGCTCGAATATTGTGTTCTAAGAATGGTGTTTTATATAATAGGAATGATAACTTATTAGAAATTAATGGTTCTTCTAAAGAAACAAGAGGTATTTCATATGTTCAAGATGTTATAGAACCTTTTTTGAAAGTGCCACCTGCTAAACCAGATAAACATAAAATTGTATTTATTGATGAAGGTGACTTCTTAACTGATCATAGTCAAACTTCTCTTAGAGGAATAATTGAAAAATATTCTTTATATGGTAGATTTGTTTTTACATGTAATTATCTTTCTAAAATTTTAGATGCAATTCAAAGTAGATGTACACTTTATAATTTCAAACAAATTCCTTTAGATTTTGTTATAAATTATTGTAAGGATATTTTAGAAAAAGAAAGTATTGTTTTTAATGTTGAAGATATTAAATTTGTAGTAAATAGTCTTTATCCTGACATTAGGAAAGTTGTAAATGTACTTCAAAGATGTTCAATAAGTGGAAAATTAAAAGTTGATAAAAAAAGTGTTACTACAAAAGAAAAAGTTATTTCTGCTTCTATAGTTGAAATTATAGGCAACATAGAGAGGGGAGATAATTCTAAAATCAGTAGATGTGTCAATGATGTTATTAATATTATTAATAAAGAAGAACCAGATTATAGATCTATATATTCAACTTTATTTTTTATGGATAAAATTCCTGCTCCTGCTAAAATTATAATAAATAGATATTCTAATTCTCATCAAGGATGTTTAGTAACAAGTATGCATTTTATATCAATGATTTTTGAAATTATTAAGGTTTTGCAAGAATATAAAAAGAGTGTCGGAAGATGAAAGGTTTATATTTAAATCAAAATGAAATTAATATACTTAGACAGTTGTGGACTGAAATTGAGAAAATTGAGAAGAAAGTTGGATCCAATTTTGAAAGATGTATAAAATGTGAAGGAACTGGTCTTGCAGGGTGGGAAAAAACATTAGGAGATAATGGTGGTGTTAATTATTCTTGGGATGGAACTTATTGTCAGTTTTGTAGAGGGAAGAAGGTAAGTAGTTTTTATTTAGAGAATTTATATTATACATGTCCAAAATGTAATGGTTTAGGAAAAGTTAAAAATAAGACATGTGATTATTGTAATGGTAAATTTTTTGTTGATTGGATTAAATTTTTAAGGTTTGTGAAATGATTGGCATATATCAAGATAGTTTCAAGAAATATTTAGAAGATAACTTGGGCGGGGAAGTAAAAGTTACTTCAAAAGAAATAATTTGTAAATGTCCATGGTGTGATGTAAACAGAGTTACTTCAAAAAATCATTTGAATATTTCTAAAGATGCTCCAATTTTTCATTGTTTTAGAGCTTCATGTGAAGTTAGTGGAAGAATTAATAAATTAATTAGAAAAATTTCAGGACATGATATTTCTGATAATTTTATAGATAAAGAAAAAATTAAAGAAAATAAATCTTTTAATTTTGATTTAAAAAATGAACAGATTAAAAAAGATATTATACTACCAAAAGTCAATTCACATCTCTTTTTGAATAAAAAATTATATTTAAAGAAGAGGTTGAAATTTGCTAATATTGATATTGATAATATTAAAGGTTTAGTATTTGATGTAAATAGTTTTATCAGTTCTAATAATATAACAATAGATGAAACTTTGTTTAGAATTAAAGATTTTCTACATTCTAATTTTGTTGGGTTTTTAACAGAAAATAAATCTACATTAATATTAAGAAATATTGATAAAAATTCAACATTTAGATTTTTTAAAATTAAAATTCAGAATTCTATATTATTGGATTATTATAAATTAAATGGAAATTTAAAAGATTCTAATACTGTAGTTTTATCTGAGGGAATTTTTGATATTTATGTAGAACATATTTTTGATAATATGGATATTAAAAACTCTGTTAGATTATATGCTTCATCACTTTCATCTAATTTTAATTCTTTAATTAAAAGTTTGGTTTTTCATGAGCATATTTTTAGATTAAATGTTATTATTTTGTCAGATAATGGAATTCCTATTGAGAAATATAAAATGTTGAAAAAGTACAATAAACACATTATACATAATTTATGTGTTTATTATAATAAAACAGGAAAGGATTTTAATGATAATTTTGTAACCCCAATAAAGTTTATTGTTTAACAGGAGAAAATATAAAATGAATTTAGTTAAATCTAGGTTAAAAGAAATTTTTGATTATACTATAGATTCTGACGCTGAATATAAAGAAGATTTAAATAATATTAATTATTATAATCTTATTTGTAAATCTGCAACTAAAAATAGTTTGTTCAGAATTATGGGAAATAATTTATGTATGTTTAATTATATATTTGAAGATGTTGAATCTATATTAATGATTTTTGCAGTTTCTGCTAGTTCGAAAGAAGAGACTAGTTCTAAAAATATAGCTGAAAAAGTATTTGAAGTGATTAAAGAATTAGAGGAATGTTTTGTAACTTTAGATTATGTAAGATCTAATCATGTTGTAGAAGATAAATTTATTTATATAACAGCAGTTAAAAAAATATAAAAAGGAGAATTGAGAAATATGAGCACAACTATAAGTTTAGAATCAGGAAAATATGGAGATTTTTTAAAATGTATCTCTAATTTAAGAGATGTGTGTAATGATGTTGATATTATTGATGGTATTATTAGACAAAGAAGTAATGATAATACTACTATAATTGAAATGGATATGAATTCAATAATACCTAATGTGTCTATTGCTTTAATAGATTTAAAACAAAAATTAGATCTTTTAAAAATTTTTCAAGGTCAAGATGTTGATATATTAATAGATGAAGATAATTTTACTTTTTCAGATATATACTCTTCTATTAATTTTAAGAATCCAAGTTCAAGTTTTATAGATAATAAATTTGTAAGTGAAGAAGAGTTAAATAATATTTTTGTTTTTGATGAAGAAAGTTTGATTTTAGATTATGATATCTCAAACATGATAACAGAAAGAATTAAAGTAATAACACAAGTTTTTAATTCTACCTCTATTTATGTTCAATTTTTAGGAGAAAATTCTTCTATTTGTGCAAATACTGCTTCTAAAGATCAATCTGCTATTTTTGCTGAAAATATTATGTTGAATATTCCACTTGAAAATAGTTCTTCAAATTTAGCTATTTTAGCTTTTGTAATGGATCATGATATAGATATTAATTTTAAAATGTATAAAAGTTCTGGACAGAATATTTCATTAAATAAGTTTAATACTGCAATAGGTGATGTTGATATTAAAATGTATTCAAGATCTTCTATTATTTCAGAAAATGAAGAGTAAAAAATGAGTTATAAACTATCAGATAAATTAAGATCTAAGATTTGTTCTGATATTGTAATAATTGAAAATATAAATGAAATAGACTTAAATGGTCAAAAAATTCCAGGTACATTTTTTCTAGAAGCCCATGTTGTTATTGATGTTAATGAAGAAGATCTAATTAAAGAAATTGGTGATTGGGTTGTTAAAATTGTAAATATAAATAATTTCACACACAATGAGTATAAAGCTAAAATTTTTATTGATTATGTTGAGTTTCATATTTTTCCTATTAATTTAAATTTAGAATATAATAATGAATATAATAATGAATGTAAAATTGAATTTAGTATTGATAAATATCATCGAGAAGTATCCTGGAAAGATTGGTTTTATACAGAAGAAGATAGGATGAGATTTAATATATGAATAGAATGGATAAATTTAAAATGGAAATTATACATCAATATAAAGATAAATGGTATTTTTGGAATGAAGTTTGGAGTGATATATATGGACCTTTTGATAGTAGAAAAGAGGCTAAAGAAAAATTAGAAATATATTGTGAAAATTTTTTGAATATTAAAGAGGGAGTTGAGAATGCATCCATCTAGCTTACTATCTTATTATCCAAATTATTATATTTTGGATGAAATTGTATCTAAGAAAAATTATAAAGAAGTAAATATTTTTATAGATTTAAAGAATTGTTTGCAAACAGTGTATATGGAACATGCTATAAAAAATATAGTTGAAAATACTAAAAAATCAACTTTTAAAGATTCTTCAATTTTTTCATCTGTTTTATCTTTTCTTTCTTTTCATAAGATATATTCTATTAAAAGAAATGTTAAGATAAGATTTTATATTTTTCTTGAATCTGGACAGTCTTATTATCATACAAATATTAGCAAAACATACAAAATATCAAGAAGAATTGATAATTTATATGGTTTGGATAGAATAGATAGAGATTTATTTTATGAAGTATTGAATAGTAATTTTGGGTTAATTGAAAAAGTTTTTAATAGAGTTCCTTTTGTAAAAGTAATTAGATTAATGAATTTAGAGGCAGATTTTGTCCCTTATTATCTAATAAGTAGAAATTTAATTCCTCAAAATGAAGAGAGTGTAAATATAATATATTCAAATGATCATGATTTATTACAATGTATTAATGAAAGGTGTTTAGTTTTTTTTAAATCTGCAAAAAATAAAAAAATTGTTAAACAAAATGAAGTTGTTGAACAAACATTTAAATGTAATAATATTGTTCCAGATGAATATTTACCTTTAATGATGGCTGTTGTTGGAGATGAAGGTGATGATGTTAAAGGTATTAAAGGTATTGGAGCTAAAACTTTTAGCAAAAATTTTACTGAGTTAGTTTCTTTAACAGGTAAGATGGATACTTTATATGATAATATTGAAAGAAAGAATCCAATTTTTAATGTTGGTAATCTGAATAATATGAACAAATATATGACTTCTGTTATTGAGAATGAAAAATTAATTTCTGATAATTTGAAACTTGTTTCTTTTGAATTGATATCTAGAGCACTAGATAATCCAACTAATACTGAGATGGTTGAAAAGAAGAAACAAATTATTAAAATTTTAGAAAATAATGAGATAGTTGATTATGTTTTAATAGAAAAAGTTCTTGAGCGACTTGGTGTGTATTTGTTGAGTGATGAATTAAATAATTTGTATTTTGGGTTTAAAAAATAAGTTGTTGATGTCTAAGGAGATTGTAAAAATATGTTAAGTCAAAGTAGAGTACTAGATTATATAAAATCCAATTTGGGGTTTCCTTTTATGCAATTAGAGATTAGTGATGAAGATATACTAGATTATATTACAAATTATACCTTAAAAGAATTCTCATATTACTCACCTGAAGTAAAAAGAATAGGGTTGAATCTAGATCTAGAAGCTAATCAAGTTCCTAGTAAAAGTAATGAATATTATATCGAAGATCCAGAGGGTCGAGAAATTCTAAATGTTAAAGATATATATCCAACATCTGCACAATACGTAGCTACTGGACATCCTCCTTTGGGTCCTTTAGCTTATGGGGAAATAAAAGGATGGGCTCTAGATGTTGAGACCTCTATGACATTGAATTTATTCTCAGATTTTGATATTACATTTGAATTTGCGCACCCAAATATAATTAGGATCAGTGGTATGAGAGGAAGTTCCTCAGGATTTATAACTGTAGAATATGAAAGAATGCAGTCTAAAGATTTGTCCGGTATCCCCAACGATTTACAATGGATTTTCCAGGAATTTGCGTTGGCTGATATTATGATTGTTTTGGGAAGAATCCGCAAAAGGTACACAGATATAAAGACTCCTTTTGGAGAGGTTCCCATTTCTGCAGAAATCGGAGATGAAGGAAAAGAGAAAAAAAGAGAATTAATTGAGAAGCTTTCTCTGGGTCCAATGACTAATGTTATTTTTGATAGAGGGTAATTCTGATATTGTAACTAATTTAAGCGAGAGAATGATAATTTTAAAAAATCCTAGTGAGTTAGAAAAAAATATTTTAAAGAAATCTAGAAACATTAGAAAATATATTATACAAAATAATATATATTTAGACATTTGTTATAATTGTAGTGGTGTTGGTTTAGAGATAGAATCAGAACATGTTTCTTATTATTGTGAGAATTGTAGAGGTATAGGTTTTATTAATGTATTTGAAAATTATGAATTTAATGTGTGTCCAGAATGTGAAGGTTGTGGGGATATAAAAAAAGATGGTATATATAGAAGATGTATTAAATGTAATGGTAGTGGAATTTTAGACTGGATAGAATTAGCCACTGAAAAAAGGAGAAAGAATTAATTGAAATTTTTTATGGGTATAGATTTATCTCTTTCAGAATCTGGAGTAGTTATTTTAGATAATGATGCTAGAATTATAAAACAATCAATAATCTCAACACTTTCTAAAGATGATATTGAATGTAGATTATTATTTATAAAAGAAGAGATTAAAATTATTCTAGATGAATTTAAAGATGTTGTTGTATTTATGGAGGGTTTATCTTTTGCATCTAAGGGACAAGGTATGCTACAACTTGGTGCATTACATTATTTTATAAGAATTTTTTTGTATGAAAATAAATTTAAATATCAAGTTATTCCACCAACCAAACTTAAAAAATTTGTTTGTACAGGTAAGGCGAAAAAAGAGCTAATGTTAAAAGAAGTGTATAAAAAGTGGAATTTTGATACAGATAATAATAATATAGCAGATGCTTATAGTTTAGCAAGAATGGTTTTAGAAGAATATAAAGAAATTGAGGATTAAAAATATGAAAGTTTCAAATGAAAGAAAAGAAGAATATTATATTTTTGATGTTGAAATGCCAAAAGAAGATATTGATATATTAGCTGATTATGGTTTAAAAAGAATAGTTGAAGATAGAGAAGAGCTTTTTAATTATGCTGTTAATATAATATTGAGGGAATATATTGAAGATTACATTCCACCTCCAGAATTTGAATTTATATCATTTAATTATTCAATAAAAAATACTTTATGGAGAAGATTTCTAAGATATTTAATGTCAATAGAAGTTGGTAAAGAAATAACTAGGAAAGAACTTTTTGACAAATTAATACCAAATATTAATTATAGTAGGGAAACAACATTAGATACATATAAAAGATATATGGAAAGAGCTGGTTTTTTGAAAACAATAAGTAAT
>Ga0268285_1001114_pt1 | contig 13683 bp, 9 predicted proteins | sample saktaG_2_FD_190144 | JGI IMG/M metagenome (GOLD analysis project Ga0268285, IMG submission 190144) | Saline water microbial communities from Sakinaw Lake, British Columbia, Canada - sak_2013_06_06_120m | ecosystem: Environmental > Aquatic > Non-marine Saline and Alkaline > Saline ... | reverse complement strand
ACCAATAAAATTCTATATATCACACTTCAAAATCCAAAATCCAGATATTTATGCTTTGTTGAAAGATGAAGTACAAAAACATACCGCTAATCCCCCAACTGGGGTTTTTAAAGTGAACTCATTTTATATTTTTTTGAAAACATTTAATGAGCTCCAATTTTAAGCTGTCTAACGGATAAGTTCACTTGCAGAAACGCAAAATGCTAATAAACTATAAATTACCTGATTAACTTTTGAATGCTATCTCAACTAAAAAATTCAAATCCCGTCTGCGTTTCTGTCAGGTGAAGCGGTGGTTAGACCTGATTCATTCACTTTTGTTTGTATTGCTGGAATCTTTAACAGAAACAATTTTAGGTTTTTGTTCACCTTCAATCTTTACTTTGTAGTACAGGACATTTTTAATAGTACGTTCGGTGCCAGAATCATCTTCATAGTTTATGTCCTTTAATAAAATGTCGACAACCAAGACACCGTTAATTAGTTCTCTTCCTTTAATAATTAATCCTGATCTAAGGATGAGTCTGGTTCCAGGATTACTTGCTAGGGTTTCTACTCCTCCCTCCGGTAGTCCTTTAGGAAATACGAAATGCATTGTGCCATATACAAAGGCTAACTGCTCTTTATCCTTTCCGACATTCTTAATTTCCAGAATCTGGGACGGGCTTCCTAAGGAATCAATCAGCGAGTATTTACCTTTGAAGGATTCAGGTGGGTCTGGCACTATTTCGAACACGGTATCTTTATACAGTTTCTCTTGAATCTCATGAATAGGGATGATATTAGCATCACAAGGTAGGGATTTCGACTCATTGTCGATATTGGTAACTGCACCAAATGTTCCATTTGGATAGTTATAGAAAACAATCGGAGCTGAATATTCCTTCCCAGAGCTATCTTTCCAGTTAAGTTTTAATTGCGATTCAGAAACCGTGGCATCTAGTTTCCATCCTGATTTTGGCTTAGTCTTTACGGGAATTGCCAAATTGACAATGTCCTGCGTAGCCAAGAATGTAGAGAAATAAAGAAGGAAAACAACAATAAATAATAAAACCTTGTTTGATCTCATTTTTCCTCTTCCTTTATTATTCGGTCTAACTAATAATTAGACTGCACCCTGCAGTCTAACCTTCTTATCATATTAGTTAACATCTCACTACAATGCAATCCGTCAGCTGACGGATAAAAATATACAAATGTATAAAATACTGCATTTGTTTCATAAAAACCTTGCATTGTATTTTCCATTACTAATTTATTTGTTCGCCAGTTGGCGGATCTAACAGGATTTGTTACATTGCTTATCATTTGAACTTTTATTAAAAGATGAATAAGTGCTGTCAAGAAAAAATAAAGGATTTAAGAAATTCACTTGCTAAATTACATCATTTCGGCAAGTTCTTTTAGTTTCTTTGTTGCTCTTGGCAAATCAGTATTTCTTCTTTTTGCAGTCTTCGTTTGTCTAACATATATTAGACTGAGACAGTCAGTATATAATAACCTATTTTCGAAGTTAACATACATTATAAAAAAATTCCTATTTAAGAAATTAACTTTTACGAATTATTGCATTACTCAATCTTTTAAATGATTTCCCCAAAAATATTGTCAAATTTTTTATAATTAATTGCTATAAATATTGACGTAAAACCCAGTTGAAAATTACTGGGTTTTCAATTATTAGCAAAATAAAGTGATTATGATAAAAAAAGTTTTAACTAAATTATTCGGAACTCAGTTCGAGCGGGAAGTGAAGAAAATTCAGCCCGTTGTAGATGAGATAAACCGCATCTATGCGGGACTTTCCTCTCTTTCTAAAGAGGAACTAAAGCACAAAACCGTTGAATTCAAAGAGAGAATTCAGGAACGGATTGATGCCAAGCAGCAGCTTCTTGATGAGCTTGAGTTGCAGTATGATGAAACCTCTGACGATGATGAGAAAGACCGGATCGGCTTTCAGATCGATGACGCAAAAAAAGACCTTAATGAAGAAACAGCAAAGGTGCTCGAAGAAATCCTCCCTGAAGCATACGCTGTGATCAAGGAAACATGCAGACGCCTCGTTGGCACCTCATGGCAAGTTCGCGGCCGTGAAACAGAATGGAACATGATACCTTATGATGTGCAGCTCATTGGCGCGATCGCATTGCATAATGGAATGGTCACAGAGATGAAAACCGGTGAAGGAAAAACTCTTGTTGCAACCATGCCTCTGTATCTGAACTCACTTGTGGGTAAGGGATCTCACCTTGTTACGGTGAATGACTATCTTGCTCAGCGTGATGCCGAATGGATGGGACAGATATACAAATATCACGGTTTTACTGTTGGTTGTATTTTCGGGAATCAAGAACCATCGGTGCGTAGAGAGCAATATGCTGCTGATATCACCTACGGCACAAATAATGAGTTCGGCTTTGATTATCTAAGAGATAATATGGCGATCAGTCCTGAAAGCATCGTGCAGCGAGGGCATTATTATTGTATCGTTGATGAGGCCGATAGTGTGCTTATAGACGAAGCAAGAACTCCACTTATTATTTCGGGTACAGTTGAGCACTCGAAAAATTATTTCAGGGAACTCAATCCACAGATCAGAAAATTAGTGACCAAGCAGCAACGTTTAGTGAATGAACTCCTCTCCGAGATAAATACAATGATCGAGAATGGGACTTCGCAGGAAAATGAATTTGAATTCGGGAAGAAAATGCTAACAGTAAAGCGTGCAGCTCCCAAGTCCAAGAGATTTTTAAAAATCTTGAAAGACGGACCCTATCAGAAGATAATGAACGAAATCGAGGGGCAGTATCTGCGAGAGAAACAGCTTCATAAGATTGACGAGCAGCTTTACTATACCATCGACGAAGGGCAGCGCAGTGCAGACCTTAATGAGATGGGGCAGGATGAGCTTTCTAAATTTGACAGCTCACTTTTTATCATGCCGGACCTTGATGAAGAGATCGAAAAAATAAATAAAGATGAGTCCCTTAATTCGGCTGCAAAGCAGGTAAAAAAGCAGAAGTCGCAGGAAGATTTTTTAGAAAAGAATGAGAAGCTTCATAATATAAAACAAATGCTGCTTGCATATTCACTTTTTGAAAAAGATGTGGAATATATTGTAACAGATAACCGAGTTGTTATTGTGGATCAATTTACCGGACGTATCATGCCCGGAAGACGATTTAGTGAAGGACTCCATCAGGCGTTGGAAGCAAAGGAGAATGTTCAGATACAAGAAGCCACGCAAACGCTTGCAACTATTACGCTTCAGAACTATTTCCGTATGTACACAAAACTTGCAGGTATGACGGGTACAGCCATCACAGAGCAGGTTGAGTTTGAAGAAATTTATAAACTTCCCGTGATTGAAATTCCTACCAATGAACCGATACGCAGAATTGATTATGATGATTTGATCTACAGAACTAAGAAGGAGAAATACGAAGCGCTCGCCGATGAAATTGAAGAGATGTATCAACAACGCAGACCTGTGCTCGTAGGAACAATATCCGTTGAAGTTTCAGAGATCATCAGCCGGTTGCTGAAAAGAAAGAATGTTCCTCATGAAGTGCTGAACGCAAAATATCATGAGAAAGAAGCTGAAATCGTTGCCTATGCCGGACTACCCGGTGCTATAACCATTGCTACGAATATGGCAGGTCGTGGAACAGATATCAAACTTGGCGAAGAGGTTGTTCGATGCGATACCTGTATCGTTAAATGTATGGGGGACTGTAAGGATGCGGGAAATAATAAACCAAATCCTGATCATAACTGCAAGGAAAAAATGCCCTGCGGTTTGCATATCATTGGCACAGAGCGTCACGAAAGCAGACGAATCGACAGACAGTTGCGCGGACGTAGCGGGCGTCAGGGTGATCCGGGTTCATCAAAGTTCTTTCTTTCTCTCGAAGATGACCTTATGAGAATTTTCGGCTCGGATAGAATTGCAGGTTTGATGTCCAGAATGGGGCTCAAAGATGGCGATGCGATAAAGCATCCGTGGATGACCAAGGCAGTTGAAAACGCACAGAAAAAAGTGGAAGGTCATAACTTCGAAATACGTAAGCAACTCATAAAATATGACGATGTCATGAACCAGCAAAGAGAGGTTATATACTCATATAGAAGAAAAGTTCTGAAAGGTTTGGACCTTCGGGATGAAGTTCTGGAAATGCTTGACGATACGATAAATAGCAAAGTGTCCTCATTTATTGGTTCAAGTGAATATGAAGAGAATTGGCCTCTTGAAGATATTGTTGGTTGGTTCGAAAATGAGCTTGGGGTCAAAATCAATATTTCTCTTGAACTTGGCTCAATCAATAATAAGGAAGACCTGATCCACACTCTTTATGAGCAGCTAACAAAAGCTTATGCACGCAAGGAAAAACATTTTGAAGAAGAGCAAAGAAAACTGGAGCGATACTCTGTTTTGAAAGTTGTGGATGAGCAATGGAAAGATCATCTATATGAAATGGATAGACTGAAAGAGGGCATCGGTTTGCGTGCCTATGGACAGAGAGACCCACTCATTGAATATAAAAAAGAAAGTTTTGAACTCTTCCTGAATTTGATCGATACCATTAAAGAAAAAGTAGTAAAAAATGTTTTCACACTTTATCCTGCGCTCTATTATCAAGTGCAAGACAGAGTTAAAGATATGCAGCTTTCTCATAAAGAAAGGAATGCGTTTGACCATGTTGCTTCACGCGCTGAGGATCAGAGAGAACGAATGCAAAATATGCAGCAAGGACAAGATCGAGTTCAGCAGCAACCTGAGGAACCAAAACGTCAACCTATGAGAAGAGATACAGAAAAAGTGGGGAGAAATGATCCCTGCCCCTGTGGAAGCGGTAAGAAATACAAGCATTGCTGCGGACAGAAAGGATAAATAGGAAAGTAGATATGGCAAAGAATTTACTCATCGTAGAATCACCGACAAAATCAAAAACAATTAGCCAATACCTTGGAAAAGATTTTAATATTCTTGCTTCAATGGGGCATATTCGAGACCTGCCCCAAAAGGAATTCGGAATAAATCTGAAAGATAATTTCAAACCTACCTATGTGCTGGATCCTAAAAAATCCAAAGTTGTAAATAATATTAAAAAAGCTGCAAAAGAGAGCGAAAATATCTATCTTGCATCAGATAATGATAGAGAGGGTGAAGCGATTGCATGGCATCTCAAAGAGATATTGAAAAATATTATTCCGGAAAAGGATATATACAGAATTGTATTTAATGAGATTACGCGGGAGGCTATTATTGAAGCAATTGAGAAACCCACCCATGTTGACGAGAACAAGGTTGATGCACAGCAGACACGCAGGATTCTTGATAGGATCGTTGGATACAAAGCAAGTCCAATCTTATGGAAGGTTATCACAAAAAACCTGTCCGCAGGTAGAGTACAGACTGTGGCATTACGCCTTATTTGCGAGCGAGAACAAGAGGTCAGAGATTTCGTACCCCAGGAATACTGGTCAATCGAAGCTTATCTGAAAAAGGATATCGAATTCAAAGCTCAACTGAAAAAATACGCCAATAAAGTTATCAAGCTGAACACAAAAGAGGAAGCTGAAGAGATATTCGAGAAGCTTAAAAACGCTGATTATATCGTAAAGGGTGTGAAGAAAGAAAAAAAATCAATTGCTCCTTTTCCTCCATTTATAACAAGTACTCTGCAACAGGAAGGATCAAAATTACTGGGATTCTCGATTAAGAAAACCATGCAGATCGCCCAGCAGCTCTACGAAGGAGTGACCATACACGGACGCAACACGGGTCTTATTTCATATATGAGAACTGATTCTGTACGTATCTCGGATAAAGCGAATTTTCAAGTCAGAAAATATATCAAAGATTCCTTTTCTGAAGAATATTTGAATTCCTATATTCGAAAATACAAAAATAGGAATAAAGCTCAGGATGCCCATGAGGCGATCCGTCCCACGAATTCTTTCACAACACCAAATTCAATCAAAGAATTTCTGTCAAAAGACCAGTATAAGCTCTACAATCTAATCTGGAAAAGGTTTGTTGCCACACAACTTTCCAATGTGCAATTGGAAAATATCACTGCACAGATTCAGGCGGAAAAAGGATTGTTTGAATCTCAAGCAGGTAAAATCCTTTTTGATGGATTCTTAAAAGTCTATACTCATGTACCTATCAAAAATCTTAAAGAAACCTTTCCGGAGCTTGTCCAAAATGATGAAGTCGAGTTACTGAAACTTAATAAAGAGCAGCATTTCACTCAACCTCTTTCACGATATACAGAAGCCTCGCTTGTTCGAAAACTCGAGCAGGAAGGTATCGGGCGTCCTAGCACTTATGCGCCGATCATTTCTACAATACTGCAGAGAAAATACGTGACACTTCAAAAGAAGAAATTTTTCACAACAGAGCTGGGCGAAACCGTTGAGAAATTCCTAATTGATAAATTCGAAGATTTTTTTAATGTGAAATTCACTGCGGAAATGGAGAACAAACTCGATAATATCGAGAAAGGGGAGTTGAACTGGATAGAAATACTTAAAAAATATTACGATGATTTTATCAGCCATCTGGATAAGATCGATATTTCAAAGGAAAAGAAGAAATATGAGCAGAAAACTGATATCGTATGTGATAAATGCGGTTCTCCGATGGTCATCAAATATGGGAAATACGGAAAATTCATTGCCTGTTCTGCCTTTCCGAAATGTAAAAACGTGAAATCCCTTGATGAGAATGAGGAGATCGTTGAACCGGAAACCAATGAAAAATGTCCGAAATGCGGCGGTAGGATACTTTTGAAGAATGGTAAATTCGGTAAATTTTATGCGTGCGAGAATTATCCGAAATGCAAATTCACTAAACCTTTTACTATTGGTGTGAAATGCCCTCAATGCGGCGGAGAGCTTATTGAGAGAAAAGGCAAACAGAACAAGATTTATTATACATGTTCCAATTATCCTACATGTAAATTTCTTACAAATAAGAAGCCCGTTGCTATTAAATGTCCTGATTGTGGTGCAGAATCCATGTTTGAAAAACCATCACGAAAAAAGGCGAAAATCCTTGTTTGTGAAAAATGCGGGAAAGAGCTTGCATAATGAAATACTCAGAAGTTTTAGTTTCAGGGATCAAGAGCATTTTATCTCATAAGCTACGCTCATTTCTGACCTTGGCAGGTATTATGATCGGCGTGGCAGCAGTGACAACAATGTTCTCCTCGGTTGAGGCAATGAAAAATCTCATTGAGGAGACGATCAGTTCACTTGGATATGATAATGTGATCGTGCTCTATTCAAAATTTCCTGATACCAGTACTGATAAATTAAAAAAATACAAAACAGTAAAACGCTTTCAGCAGATCAATTACGACGATTATGAAGCGCTAAAAGATAATCTTCAAAATGTGGAATATATCTATCCCACTATTGACGATCAACGAAATACGATCATAAATGGAAAGAAAAGCCAGATCCGTTTGAAAGGTGTTAAAAATATTTTCTTCGCAGAAAAAAATTATTATTTTGTAGAAGGAAGGGAATTCAATACCATCGAATCAAAAAACGGCGAGAATGTCTGCATTCTTGGTGAAACCATAAGCACGAAACTTTTTCCCAAAGGCAAAGTTCTCGGGCAATATATATCGATAGGGGATATTCGGCTGAAAGTGATTGGTGTCATTGACTTCGAAACCAGCGAGAGTGGTTTTGCTAAAGCGAATGAGTGGGAGAGAAGATTCGCACTTGAATCCTGCTATGTTCCTTCAAAATTTGCGGCGAAATATCTTCGTCCAACAATGAATATCGATGTCATGTGGATAAAAGCAACCGATGCTGATCTTGTAGGGGATGTATATAATTCAGCAGTTCAGATATTGCGTTCCCGACATAATATGGCAGATGATGTCGGTATGAGGGACATCAGTGCGGATATGCTCGAGGTCAGGCAGCAGGTGAATGAATTTTTAAAGAATTGGAATATTATTCTGCTGGTAATTTCCAGCATCTCGCTTTTTACAGGCGGCATCGGACTCTTTAGTATTTTGCTCATTTCTATTACAGAACGCATGAAAGAGATCGGTATTCGTAAGAGTGTCGGTGCAAAGAATAGAGACATTTTTTCCTACTTTCTTTTTGAATCGATAATTCTTGCTCTTATTGGCGGTCTGGTGGGTTCAGGTCTAGCCCTGTTACTGATAGGAGCGTTAAGCAATGCACTGAAAGTCGATGTTTCATTCCCAATTATGGGAATTATTGTTGGTTTATCTTTTGCCATTATCGTGGGTTTAGTTTCGGGATTTTATCCTGCGTACAAAGCATCAAAAATAGATCCCATCAAAGCAATTTTTTATACGGAGTAATACGATATAGTGATTACAATTATTGCAATACTTTTTCTGATAGGCATATTGGTTTTTGTTCATGAGTTCGGACATTTCATCGTAGCTCGGCTCAATCATGTCAAAGTTGAGAAATTCTCATTTGGCTTTGGACCAAAACTATTTTCGTGTACTATTGGAGAAACCGAGTATAGAATATCACTCATACCGCTTGGCGGGTATGTTAAAATGTTGGGTGAGAACCCTAATGAAGCATCCGACGGGGAAATTCTTGATAAGAGGAGTTTTAAGCAGAAACGCTGGTGGCAGAAAGCTCTAATCGCTTTTGGAGGACCTTTTGCGAATTTCCTGTTCGCAATTTTGATCCTTGCGCTTACGTACACCATTGGAATAAAAATATATGACATTGCTCCAGTGATAGGCAGAATTTCCGAAGAAGCATATACGGCAATTCCCCTTGAAAGCGAAGATAGGATAGTGAGCATTGATGGAGTTCCAATTACTGGCTGGGCATCCATAATTCAGGAATGGGTAACAAAATCTCCAGATAAAAGGCAAATCACTTATATACGGGATAATGATACACTTTTTACTCAAACGAAAAATTTTTCCTATGAACTTTGGCTTTCGAACATAAAACCTTATGTGCCTGCAATTATCGGAGATGTCTATTATGGATTACCTGCATATCAGGCAGGTTTGAAAAAGGGTGATACCATTGTTAGAATTGAGGATACGGAAATTCATGACTGGTATGACCTGCATGAAATCATAAAAAATAGTGCAGATCGTCCTTTGCATTTTGTAGTGCAAAGAGATGATGAGTTGCTGGAGATGGATATTACTCCGCAAGTAAATATTGAACTTGATGAAAACTTGGGAATAATTGGAATTTCTCAGGTTCTGGAACAGGAATATATTGAGAGTTTCTCTGTGCCAAATTCATTTATATACGCATTTCTTACAACAATAGACATAATAGGTCGGTATTATAGTGGATTATTCAAACTTGTTCAGCATCCGTCTCAAGTTGGTAAAAGCGTGGGTGGTCCTATAATGATCGCATCGCTGACAAGCCAGCAGGTGAAAGAAGGAATCAGTGCATATCTCTCATTTCTCGCAATGGTCAGCATCATCCTGATGATCGTCAACCTGCTTCCGATTCCTGTTCTCGATGGCGGTATGATCATATTCTCGATAATTGAAGGTATAAAAGGTAAACCACTCAAATTAAGCACGCAGTCAGTCCTTCAACGCATAGGTGTAGGAGTTTTACTGTTTATCATGATTTTTGCTTTCTATAACGATATTTCGAGGTCTGTGGGACGATATTTCTCTCTTAAGCGCTCCAATACTCCCACAACTCTCGAAAAACCACAATAGAATGGGCTCTTTGAAGAAATAAGTGGGTTAGTTGAAAATTCAGATTTTAAGTATATCGACCCACTTAAAAATAAAAGGAACCATAAAATGAGTTTCAAGTTCTCATTACATACTCAGGATTCGTTCACTTCAGCTCGCACAGGAGAGCTTATCCTTCCTCACGGCAAGATCAAAACGCCTGTTTTCATGCCTGTGGGAACGCTTGGAACAGTAAAAGCCACTTCTCCGGAAGAATTAGAGAACATCGGATTTGATATAATCCTTGGAAACACTTATCATTTGTATCTACGTCCTGGAGATGAACTTATTAAAAAAGCAGGCGGACTGCACTCTTTTATCAACTGGGACAGAAATATGCTTACTGATAGTGGCGGCTTTCAGGTCATGAGCTTGCAGCAGTTCAGGAAGATCACGGAAGAAGGCATTGGATTTCAATCTCATATAGATGGAAGCTCTCATTTTTTCAGTCCGGAACGAGTAATGGAGATCGAGCACAATCTTGGCGCAGATATCATTATGGTGCTGGATGAGTGTGCGCCTTATCCCTGCACAAAGGAATATGCAAAGGAATCTGCCGATATGTCACTCCGCTGGGCAAAGCGCTGCAAGATCAAACATGAGCAGCTCGGTGGGGAACAGTCCCTTTTTGGAATAGTACAGGGAAGTATTTATGATGACTTGCGAGAAGAGAACGCAAAAGAACTTATCAGCATTGATTTTCCCGGCTATGCCATCGGAGGTTTAGCCGTGGGTGAAAAAAAGGAGGATATGCTACGAATTGTTAACCTGATGGATAGAGTTCTGCCTAAACAGAAACCACGTTACCTTATGGGAGTAGGAACACCCCTCGATCTGCTTGAAAATATTGAACGAGGCATAGATATGTTCGACTGTGTGATGCCCACGCGTCATGCAAGGAACGGGCAGGCATTTACCAGAGATGGCAGACTTACAGTAAGAAACGGTAAATATAAAGAGGATTTCCGTCCGATTCAGGATGATTGCTCCTGCTATGCATGCAGAAATTTCTCTCGCGCCTACATTCGCCATCTTATCAATGTGAAAGAGATACTTGGTGTCCGATTAACGACACTGCATAATTTAACCTTTTATAATACTCTGATCAAAGAAATAAGAGAAGCCATTAACAGTGGCGTTTTCTCACAATACAAAAACAATTTTATCGAAAATTACACACGTTCCGATGATGTCCAATATATATAATTATTAAAAAATGAACACTAAGAAGTCATTTAAAACCACAGAGCACAACTAATCAATTACATGAAACTTGCTAAAATTGATACAGGTTTATTAATGAATTTCAATGTAAAACAATTAAAAGATGGAATTGAAAGATTTAAGTTATAATCCATTATATTCTCTGTGTTCTCTGTGGTTAGATGTATATGTTTTTTGGATAACCTCGTGAAAGGAATATAGAATGAAAAAAGCAAAGATACTCTGGATAGATGATGAAATACAGATGCTCAAACCGCATATAATATTTCTGGAAGAAAGAAATTTCGAAGTGGTTTCAGCATCCAATGGAAACGACGGTATTGCCCTCGTCGAAGAACAAAACTTTGATATCGTACTTCTCGATGAAATGATGCCCGGACTCGACGGACTGGAAACTCTTGTGCAGATCAAGAAGCTCAACGAAAGTTTGCCTGTGGTAATGGTCACTAAGAACGAAGAAGAGGGTTTGATGAACAAAGCGATCGCCCAGCAGATCACAGATTATATCATCAAGCCGATCAACCCCAACCAGATACTGATGTCCCTTAAGAAGATATTGATGTCTGAAGAGATCCGCAGAAACCGGACCGGCGAAGAATATGCGGAATTCTCTGCAAAACTAAATCAAAAACTTTTTGCAGAACCGAACTGGCAGGATTGGATAGATATTTATCGCTCCATTGCAGAGTGGGATCTGAAGCTGGATCAGCTATACTACGAAGATATTATTCAAATGCACTCGTATGAAAAGAAAAATTGCGATACCGAGTTTTCAAACTACATCGCTGCTCATTATGAAGATTTTCTCACTCAATCCGATAGTCCGGTGCTTTCTCCTGATATAGTAAGAAAATACGTCGCCGACAGATTGTACACAAAGAAGGTTGTTTATTTTGTTGTTCTCGACTGTCTGCGACTCGATCAATTCATGATAATCAAGCCCTTTATTGAAGAGCTTTTTAATGTGAAAACCGATTATTATTATTCAATTTTACCCACGTCAACGCCATATTCTCGAAATGCAATTTTCAGCGGTATGATGCCAGGCAAGATAGCGAAAGTGTACCCACAATTCTGGCGCACCAGCAAAGAAGTGGAAAGCAGTCTTAACCGCGATGAGCACTTTTTCATGGATGAACAGATCAAGAAAATGGATATTCCCATGCCACATGGAAGTAAGTATATAAAGGTACTGAATACTGAGGAAGGCGAGTATGTCACAAAAAGGATCCCTTCCTATAAAAAAGAGCGATTGGTCATTCTCGTATATAACTTTTTGGACATGCTGCTTCATCACAGATTTAAAGATGAAATACTTAAAGAAATTATACCTAACGACCGCGCATTGCGTTCGTTAACAAAGCTGTGGTTTTTGAATTCTCAGTTCTATGAGACACTCAAACTCATTGCAAAACAGGATGCGGTTGTCATACTTACAACTGATCACGGATCGATAAAAGTCGAGCATCCAACAAAGGTTATCAGCGATAAGGAAATCTCATCTGGATTGCGCTCAAAACACGGCAAGAATATCACCTGTAATGACAGGCATACTATCAAAGTTTCAGACCCGAAAAGATACGGACTTCCTATCGAAAATGTTGTAGAGAACTTCATCTTTGCCAAAGGTGATCATTACTTTGTGTATCCAACTGCTTATAATGAGTACAAGCGTAAATTCGACGGCACTTATCAGCACGGCGGTGTTTCCATGGAAGAAATGATCCTGCCGGTATCGATCTTAACAACCAAGAAATAAAATGGCTCACGATTCTTATTCTCAGGAATTTACAAGTGGTTCTGAAAACGAAACTTCCCAGATCGCAAAAGATTTTGCTGAAATACTGCAAATGGGTGATGTAGTGGCACTAAGAGGTGAACTGGGCAGCGGGAAAACTTTTTTTGTGAAAAAGGTAGTTGAAAAATTGGGATTTAATGGCTATGTATCAAGTCCAACCTTCACCATCCTGAATATTTATGAAGCTTCGACCTATCTCTATCATTTTGATTTCTACCGCCTGAATAATATCGAAGCAATTGAAAAGATCGGCTTTTACGATCTGCTCACGGAAGATGGGATTTTTTTCATAGAATGGCCAGAAAAAGCTGAAGAACTATTCCCTGATGAATATTTTGAGATAAGATTTGACATTATTAATAGAACTCACAGAAAAATAAGTATAAAGAAAATCACTGGAAATGAGGATGCATTATGTCGAAATTGATGAAAAGTGTTTCCGGCATTCGAGGAATTGTTGGAGACACTCTCACAACGGAACTTGTGCTCTCTTTTGCAAAACGATTTGGAGTGTTTTCCGAACGAGGGAAAATTGTAGTTGGAAGAGATTCCCGAACCACTGGAAAGATGCTGCTCAACGTTGTTTCTGCAGGTTTAGTGTCAGTTGGTGCAGATGTGATCGATCTCGGGATTTGTCCCACGCCTACAATTCTTCTTGCGGCAGAAAATCTCAAAGCTGACGGTGGGATTGCGATCACTGCTAGCCATAATCCACAGGAATGGAATGCACTGAAGCTCATAAATGATCGGGGCACTTTTCTAACAATGGAGCAGTCAAAGGAATTTTGGAATATTTTGGAAAACGATTTGGTTGATCTTGATTGGCAAAGAATTGGCACTTATTCTTTGTATGAAAATGCAATTGATGATCATATACAGGCGATTATGCAACTTCCCTTGATCCAAACGGATAAGATAAAAAAA
>Ga0268285_1001110_pt1 | contig 13716 bp, 20 predicted proteins | sample saktaG_2_FD_190144 | JGI IMG/M metagenome (GOLD analysis project Ga0268285, IMG submission 190144) | Saline water microbial communities from Sakinaw Lake, British Columbia, Canada - sak_2013_06_06_120m | ecosystem: Environmental > Aquatic > Non-marine Saline and Alkaline > Saline ... | reverse complement strand
AGCTCGCTGTCGCGAGAATAATCTCATCTTCGAAATCGGCTCTGTCAGATTTCTCCGATAATAAATCTGTTAAAACGAAAAGCCTAACGAAGTCGGTTTTGAGTCATTATATCTACGAACATGTGGGTTGAAATTTTAGAAATGTATATTTAAACACCAAACTCAGCACCCTTTTCTTTTTCACTAAACCTTTTGATTTTCTGGGGATTTGGTTTTTCGTCCTCTTCGCTGGTCCAAATTTCTAAATCTGGAATTTTTGAAGTATCCATCTTTCTTGCTTTCATGTATTCTCGAGTAAGTAAGTAGAAAATTACTCCTAAACTTTTTGGAGATTTGTTGTTTCCAATTATGATTTGGTCTGCACCTTTTGCAAAATTATTTGTGTCGCAAACCATTAAGATTTTCTTTTTTACATTTAGTGTATCTATTAAAGCATTTTTATCTAGCCATGAATCTATTACAATTGTTAATTCGTTCTCGAAGAAATCCTCGAGGTTCGTGTTTGTTAAAATTCCTGCTGGATATTTTTTTGTGAATGCCCTTATTCCTGTTAATGCTGCGAACATTTTTGCTGCTTTCCAACCTGCTTGTCTTTTGCAAGCGAGAATCACGTCTTTCGGCTCAAACTTTGCTAAAAATTCTCCAGCCTCTTTTAATTTCTCGTCGATAATATCTGTATTAAAAATTGCTAATCCATCTGCTCTTCTTCTGTAAATATATTTTTTCATTTCAGGTGTTACAACTCTTGTTCCAAGATAGATTCCTGATTTAACATATTCTTCTAAAGGAATTAACATTTCTGTTTTCTTTTTTCCCTTAACTTGTTCTTTTAATGCCTCTGTTTCTGTGGTGTCAACTTTCTTTGAAAGTTCTTTTACTTTTTCAAGAAGTGCTTTCTTTTTTGCCTCAATGATTTTCTTTTCTTCTTTTGGGTCAACTGATTCTAATTCTGCTTTTTTTGCTAATTCTTTGTCTTGTTTTTTAGGTTTCTTTTTTAATATTTTTTCTTCTACTTTTTCAATTTCTTCTTCAATAACTTCTTCAGTTTTCTTTACTGCTTCTTTGATTTCATCAATTACTTTTGGCATAGAAAATTAGAGGGATTTTGGTTTTTAAAGTTTTGCTCGCTTTGCGAGATATTAATTACTCACAATCTGGCTTTGCCAAGATTGTTCGCTTAGGGAAATTTAGTTATATTGGAAAATACTTCACTAAATTGTCCAACTTATCACAATGTTGTGAGATTTATTTTAGGATTAATAGTTTTCTTAACAGAACACTCTGACGAAGTCGAATGTGAGAATATTATCTTTTAGAAACAAATTTCTCAATCTCAATCAATCTCTTAATTTTACTTTCTCTTTCTTTTCCTGTAATTCCTATTTTAAAGAAGTCGGCCTGAAAACCAAATGCTAAATCAGCGAGGATGTTTTCGTCTGTTTCCCCGCTTCTGTGCGAGAAAACTAATTTAATATTGTGTTTATTTGCAAGGTCGCAAACTCTTTTTACTTCTATGAGTGAACCACATTGATTTGGTTTTACAATTATTGCATTGATTGATTTTTCTTCAATTGCTCTTTTTAATCTTTTTGAATTTGTAACTGTTAAATCATCTCCGACAATTAATGATTCAGGGTGTTTTTTTAGGAGTTTTGCAAAACTATCAAAATCATTTTCTTCAAAGGGATCTTCAATGTAAATTAAATCTAAATTTTTTATTAGATTTGAAAGGTAGAATAATTGTTCATTAATTGTTCTCCTTAACATTGGATTTTTGTAATGATAATTTTTTCTTTTGTAAAACCCCGAGGCTGCAATATCTGTTCCTAAAGGAAGGCTTAATTTTTTTAATAAATCTAAAACTTGTTTTTCATTTAATGAGGTTGTCCAAGCACTTTCGTCGTTCTTTTTTGAATTAAAATTTTTATCTTCTTTTTTTAAGAAAACCTCTGCTTGTTTTTGGGCTTTTTTATTTTGTTCCCATGATTTTTTTGGGGAATTTATTTTAGGAATTAAAAGAAATTCTTGAAAGTCTGGTTTTTTATTGTTTAAATCTTTTGAGTGTTTTGCTCCTCCAATGCAGTTCTGAACTAATCTTGGGAATTTAGGCCTCTTTGCTTTAGCAGAAAGATCATGCGAGATTACTATCTCCCAAATTTGTTTTTTGTGTTCTTTTGCTAAGGATTTTAATGTTGCATATTGTAAAGCAAGAACTGTGTTTCCACCTACATGGCCTGCTAATGTATCTTCGATTATTTTCAGGTCTGCGAATTGGTCGATGATTTCTTCTTCAAAATAATCTGAGAATTTTTTTAAAGTTCTGATATCTTCTTCTAAAGATTTTTTATATAATTTAACTTCGAACGTTCCTGTTGATTTTCCTTGAGGAGACGATGCTTTAAAATTTCCAAAATCTGTTTTTATTGAGACTTCTATTGTTTTTTCTCCTCGAGAATCTTTGATAGCTTTTGCTGATACCCCTTTAATTACAACCATAATGAGAGAAAGTTGGTTTGGTTTATATAGATTATTGTTTGGGGATATTATGTTACTTCACATTAGACTTCGTCAGAATGTTTCGCTGAAGAAAACTATTATCTAGAAATTAAATTTCAAATATATTATTTGAATATCTAAAGATTATTAATTAGAACTAATTTTGAATATCTCTATATTCCTTTAAAACTCTTGTAAGATTGGCAACAGGTTTTATTTTTTCTTTTTCTTCAAGAGTAATTTTTGTTCCTGCTCTGTTTGGATCATTAAATGCTGTATTAAGAAAACTAATTCCTCCTTCAACATTACTTTCAAGTGCTAAGTTAACTGCATCATACAACCCCTTTAATTTTTCAGTAGGAATTGTACACAACCAATTTTCTCCCAATTCTCTCAGCTAATAAAAAAGGTAACTCAAGACCATTAAAAAGTCTGTGGCTATATCTTCCGTCATGTTGTGCAGCTTCAAATCCTGCTTTGTGAACTCTATCATAAATATCTGCAAATCCAAACACAATTGTATCTGTTAATTGTCTTCTATCCATAAACTCTGAGAATTAAATTATCTTTTAAACTTTTCTATTCTTCATTACCACCGAAATCTTCGTCTTCATCGTCATCGTCATCTTTTGCAAGAGCCATGATATCGCCTTCCTTGGCGATTTCTTCTTCTTCTTCAATTTCTAAGGCTTCTTTTGTTTCATCACTAATTTTTATTTCCTTTGCTCTTTTTAATTTTTCTTTCTTTTTTATAGGGAAAGGTTTCTTAATCGAAATCGGTAAAACATCTGATTTTAATTCTGTCTCTGCAATTTTCAAAGCATCGAATTTTATTTTTTCTAAATCTTCCTGAGAAATTTTTATTAATAACGGGGCATTCATTGCGATTTGCAATGCTCGTGCTCCAAGAACCCTCGCTGTTTCATATTTTGTAAGTTCTGTGTGTTTCATTTTTATTTATATCTCTCTGGGTTTATTCAATCAAATTCCTGCGACAGCGACTAATCCGCCGGCACATGCAACCATAAATGAATAACTTGCATATTTTGGTTCATTAAATTCTGATATTAAACATGCTGATGAACCAAATACTCCATAAGTAGCTACTCCCTCCAAAAATAAAGCTTCAGATAACTTTTCTATTTTAGAGATTTTTCCTTTTTTCATTTTATTTAATATATTTTTCAATCTTTTTAAATAATTCTTTCCACGCGGGTTCAACTAAATCTAAAACTTGATTCATTTCCTCTATTGTTAATGCGTGTTCTTCTCCTTTTTGCATTGAAGAAATTGAACCATGTGACGAGCCAATTGTTATTCTTGTGTCTGTTACATCTTCTTCTTCACGAGTGGGGTCAACAATTACTTTGTCTCCGATTTTGTGGAAGGTGATTGAAATTGGAAGAATATCTGTTAGTGGGAGTTTTTTATCTGTGAATTCTCCGTAAAGAACTTTTCCTGTTTTCTCGTCGTATTTTGGGAATCGCGCGGTTTTCATCGCTATAATTGCGGCCAAACCTGCAGCATCCAATAAATTTCCGTCGTCGTTTATTGTATAGATGTCAACGAAAACAGTCCACACTTTTTCTCCTTCTTTTATTACTAATTTTTTGAAATCTAAGAACTTGCTTTCTCTTAATGCCCTATCAATTACTCTGCTTAATTCAATTGCTGGGAATCTTGGCGGGCCTGCTTCAAATCTTTCAGAGCTTAGTGGAAGCAATTCTCCAGTAACCATGAAGTTTCCTTGATCAAGAGAATCAGGATAAGGTTCTCCGACGCCCATTTTCACCCCTGCAACTACTTCTGTTTTTCCGATTCTTACCCTCGCCGAACCTTCTGCATTTTTTGAAATTCCTGTTTCAATTTCAATGTTTCTGAATTCAGTTAATTTTCTTGAATCGAATCTTTTTTCTTCTTGCAAATATTTTCTAATTCTCTCCGCTGTTAATTTTGATGTTTCCATTTTAATCAAAAGCCTCCTTCAATGCTTTTTTCTGAACTTCATAAATTTGTTGTGTTGCTTTTCTTGCCATTTCAATAACTTCTTTTAATTGTTTTGAAGAGATTTTACCGTCAAGTTGCATGTGTGTTATTTTTCCTGAGGCAGTCATTGTTATTGGAATGTCTGTTGAACCTTCGCCGTCTGGATAATGTTCTTCTTCTTTGTCTATGTCTAAAACTAAAGTTGTGTCGAGTTTTCCGCAAGCAACACTTGAAACTATTTCTCTCATTGGGATTCCTGCGTGCGCTAAAGCCATTGCTGCTGCATTGATTCCTGCGCATCGTGTTCCTGCATCTGCTTGAATAATATGTATGTGCACGTCGACAACTTGGTTTGGAAATTTGTGTAAATCAATAACAGGTAATAAAGCCCATTCAATTATTTTGTCGAGTTCCATTGCTCGTCTGTTTTTTCCGGGTCGTGCTCGTTCTTCAACTGAAAAACTTCCGAGAGTATAATTGCATCTTAATGTTCCTCTTTCTGCATCTCGTTGATTTCGTGGGTGCATTTCTTTTGGTCCGTAAACTGCAGCGAGGGCAATTGTCCCGCCTTGTTGCCACATTGCTGACCCTTGAGCATTTGGAATTATTCCAACCTTCGCTGAGAATGGTCGCATCTCGTCGGGTTTTCTATTGTTTTGTCTTTTTAGTGTTGCCATTTTATCTCGTGCCCTTTAGGGTATTTTTATTTTCCGCAAACCATTTAGTTACTTCGTCTGTTAAACCATTAAGGTATGATTTTTCTACAATGAAATCTATTGCTCTTCGCGCCAAAAGTTCGTTGTCGATTTTGTCGCCTTTGATTAATACAAATCCGTTTTGTCCGACGGTGATATTGCAATCTGTGTTGTCTTTTATTAAATTTATCATGCTTCCTTCTTTTCCAATTACTCTTGGAACTTTGTTTGGATTTATTTGTATAATCATTCCTTCGTCGACTCTTCCGAATCCTCGCATCTTGATACTTAAGTCAATTCCTCGTCCATTGATTGCCCAGATTTTTGCGACCATTGTTTCGCCTACATCCATTACTTCATTCATTGCATTTTTGTTTACATATCGCGGGACTTCTGAAACAGGCAAGAATCCGTTGTCTGCTGCGCCGATGTCAATTACCCAGCCGTTTCCGGTTAACATTGAAACTGTGCCGATTACAACATTTCCTCGTCGTGGAATATATGTTCCTGAAAGTGGAATTACTTTTACTAAATTATTTTGTTCTTCTAATAAACCATATCTTAAAGCAACAATGTTCTTTCCTTGTTTTTCTGTTCCTTCGCCTGGCAAAAAGTCTTCGCCTGTTTGAATTATTTCTCCAGGAATTACTATTTGTCTTTTATTTTCTTGTTCTTGTTTTTGGTTTGTCATTTTATTCTTCTTTTACTTCTTCTGTCACGGCTGAGCCGTGTGTGATTGAATTTAATTTGTCATAAACGTCCATGATGATTCCTGCGGGAACAGCCACGATGACTTCTAAGTCTCCGTTGTCGAGCCATTTTTCTGACTCTTTGTATTGTTGGACCATTCCGTAAACTTGCCCTGTTTGAATTGCAGGGACGATGATTCTTACTTTTTTTGTTTGAATCTTTATTGGGATGATTTTTGTTAATTTGTCTAGAATATCGCTAATCTGATTTTCGACTGCTGTATTCTTTACATTCACATTTGCTTGTTCAAGAGCACTTTTAAGTCTTTCGGCAGTGATTGGTCGTCCTGATTGCGGGTCAATTGCATTTGTTGCTAAGAAATTTATAACTTGTTTGTATCTTTTTTCTTGTTCTTCGCTTCGGTGTTCTTGTGTTGTTTCGACTTCGCCTTGCTTTACAATTTTCTTTGTTATTTCGTCGATATCTGTTGTCGCAAAAGCTTCTTGCAAATCTGAGTGCGATGCAACATGTCCTTTTTTAGAATCTGTGAAAATTTTATTCGCTTCATTAACTAAATAATCTGACTCGCCTTTTCTAAATTTCAAAGCATCATCTAAGTCAACTAAAACTTCGAAGTGCTTTGCTCCTTTTCTCACTCGTGCTGTTGTTTGTGGCATTTTAATTTAATACTTTCACTCCCACCATTCCAGGTTCAAAAGAATATCCTTCTTTAATTGCTTCAAATTTATCTTCAACAAAAATTGATTCATAGATTACTTTTGAAATTCCGATGGATTTAGCAACTTCTTCTGTTAATTGCCGAGTTCTACTCCTCAATTCTTTTTCTCTAGAATAATTTCCATCTTTAAAATTTACTAAAGGACTATTCAGAGTTAGAGAGTCATCTTGAGCAGATGCAAAAAAACCGATAGTTTTATTTTCCAATTCTATGGTAAAATAATTTAGACCATGATGTTTGGCCTTTCCTTTGAATACTTCAGAAAATTTGTCAGTTAATTCTTTTGTTGTTGGCATTTTAATTATTATTTTTATCTCTTAAGTAATTTTTAATTCTTTCTATAAATTCAAGAACATATTTCTGGTCTTCTTTCAAAAAGTCAAAAATATCTTCCTCATTTATTTTTTCATAATGATGTGAAAAACGATTTCTTACCATAACCAAATCCTTCATTTTATTTGATAAATCTTTATCAAGAATTTTCTCATTTTCTAAAAATTCAAATATGTCCTTTATTTTCATAGGATACCCTAGTTTGTCGCTCTTTACTATCTCATCGCCAAGATCAATTGACCTGTTTATTATTTGGAATATTGCCATTGAAGATGCTAAAAATTTCTCGTCGTCCTTTAAATTCTCTGGATCAATTTTTAATTTATTGAGTTTTTCCAAATAAATTTCAATATCTTCTATTATAAAATTCAATCTTTTTTCATCATGCATAGTGAAACATTTCATTAACTCTCCTTTCAATTAATGGAAGTATCTCTCTGTAATTATGTAAAGTTTGCCACGCTATTTTTTGAATTTCATCTTCATTTTTAACAAACAAAAGTTTCCCCTCGCTAAAAATTTTAATTTGAATGATTATAGGCAATCCACTAAAAAAAGATATGTCTGTTTTTTCATTTCCTAAAAAGAATATTTTTGTTTTTTCCTCTTTACTTAAATCCCCAATTATGCATAAATCCACGTCGCTGTTTGGAGACTCTTCACCTCTTGCATAACTTCCAAAGAGATAAACTGCTTGAACATTTTTATTTTTGGAAATTTTGTTTACTATTTCTTTTAGTTCTGTTGTGAGCATTTTAATCTCTTCCTCCTATTTGATAATACCCAAAACAAGTTTCATCTAAAGGATTTCTATTTAAATCACAAGAACCTTGAGGATAATTTAACTGATTAAGGAGTTTTGATTTGTATTTTTCAAATTCTGCTTCTGCAACTCTTCCTTGTCTTTGAAAATATCCTCTATGAGTATAATTATCTATCTTATTGAAAACATGGCCTAAAGGTAATGTAAATACAAATACTAAAAAAGCTAATCCCGCTAATGTTCCTTTCATTAACTTTTCTCTTTGATCCTCTATTGTTGGCATTTTACAATTCCTTAATTTCCTCTCCTTCTAATCTTTTTAACTTTGAAGTTTCTTTGTCAATGTAAGCCAGTTCAAAGTTTTTGATGTTGAAGTTTTTGTCTTTAATTTCTTTGAATATTTCTAATGCTAATTTTACACCGTGCTTTATTGTTAAATCTTTTTTGTATTTTTCTCGCAATAGTTCTTTGATTTTCTCGTCGTTTTCTCCGATTGCGTTTGTGTGGTATGAGAAATAATTTCCTGTGATATCGCTTGTGTAAAGTTCTGGTTTTTTGTTGTTTAATCCTGCGAGCATCATTGATACACCGAATGGTCTGGCTCCGCCATATTGTGTGAATTGCTGTTTTATGTTTGAGATATCTTTGATTATTAATTCTGGTTCAACAGGTGAGTCAAAGGTCATTCTTTGTTGTTGTGCTATTAGCTGTGCTTTTTCTACGAGGACTCGAGCATCTGAAGTTATTCCTGCCACACTTGCGATAATATGTGCATCGATTTCGTGGACTCGTGATGCTGATTCTGCGACAATTAATTTGTCTGTTACTCTTTTGTCTGCGATTATGAAAACTCCGTCTGTGCAAACCATTCCAATGCTTGACACCCCGAGCCGCACTGTTTTTTCTGCATATTCAACTTGGAGCAAATGACCGTCAGGACTAAACATTGTCGCTGTTCTGTCATAACCCATTGCTTGATGTTGCATATCTGTTGGCATGTCCATTTTTTGTTTTATTAAGAATATAATAACTTATTTAATTCTTTCTCCTTGTAATATTTTGAGATATAGTGGGTTTATAAAATTTTCGAACAAAAATTTTATTAAAATTGCTCGCTTTGCGAGAAGAAATATTATATAATTAATGAATGAACTGACTTCGTCGAGTGTCGGGGTGATCAGATGGAGGGTTAATCTATTTTCCCAATCCTTTCAAAGTTCCGCTGACTTTCGCAACTTGCATTTTTTCTGCGAAGACAGCGAGGGATGCGCGGACAGAATCCACCATTTCTCTGTTAATGCAGATTATTACAGAATTCGCGTCGGATTTTACAAAACTCAAACCGCACTTTGACATTCCGTTTACTCCGATGAATTCAAGAATTGCTTTTTCAATGTGTTGCTTTGGATTTTTTCCTTTTACAAGTAGATATCTTTTGTTTTCCTTTGCTGAGGGTTTTAGGGGTTTCATGGAATAATAAAGAATTTAGATATTAAATAATTATCCATTAAGATTAACAATATTGTCGATTTGGATTAATGAATCTTTCTTCATCAGGGACGACTCCTTTAACATCGAATACTAAATCTTTTTGTCTTTGTTTTCTAATGTCATCAAAAGTTTCTTTAATCTCATACATGATAAATTCTCTTGTTAAAGTAGGACAAAATATTTTTATAAAATCCCTACTTATTCCTACTAAATCAATTAAATCCTGCTTCGAATATTTTCTTTCCATCTTTTTATTTTCTAATAATTTCTTATAATCGGGAGAACCAGGAAGAATTATTTGCGGGCTTACTAATATCCATGTTACATTTTCATATTGTGCTAATTTTTTTACTAAATTTGTCGTTTCTCGAATAGAAAATTCTGTTTCACCTCTGCCACCCAAGATAAAACTTGCATGAAGTTGGATTCCTTCTCTCGCCATTAATTCTACTTTAGATATTGTATCATCATAATTTGTTCTTGATTTTCTATAATTTTCTCTCATTATTGGATCTGCGGATTCTATTCCTGCCTGAAAAATTAAACTTAAGCCATATCTTTGTTTAAGTTTCCTAATATTTTCTTGGTTTATACTTTCTGTTCCTATGAATAATCTAAACCAACAATCATCTAATCCAATTGGAGAAATATTTTTTATATTGACTGTATCTTGAACATTAAAAAAACCAGTTATATTATATTTATCATTAAGATTTCTTACAATTCTTGCTTCTCTATCTTGGGGCATATTCCTTAATCCTAATTCATTTCTCCCACAAAAACTACAAGTATTCATTTGTGCAACTAATTTATTATATTCTTCGAAAGAATAATTTTCTTCTAACTTCATTGTGCTTCGTTTTGTACAACCTTTTCCAGCATAGTAAGTTATTGCTTTTCCAAATCCTTTTTCTTGTGTTATTTCAAGAAATCTTCCCATTTCAAAAAAAGAATAATCAATATCAGGAATTTCTTCTAAGTTAGGAATATAAATTTGTGGTGGCTCTTGAATTTTTCTTTTAGAATCTCTATAAGATAAGTTGGGAATATTACAATTATCTAAATCTCCATCTTTTTTTATTTTTTCTAATGCTGATGACATTGGAATTTCCCCATCATATAAAATAACTCCATCGATAAAATCTCTATTCCTTAGCATATTTTCCCATAAATTTGTAGAATTAACCCCTCCGAAAAAAACTTTTGAATCTAAGTCTTTTGTTTTTTGAGCAATTTCATAAGCATTATGCTGACTTGCAATTGTACTGCTAATCCCAGTAACATCTGGATTGAATTTTTCAATTCTTTCTAATTGTTCTTTATGACTTATTAATGAACCATCTAAAATCTCAACTTCTAAATCTTTATTTTTTTCTTTACAATATGTTGCTATAGAACCCAAACCTAACGGAATAGAATAGGTGTTTGTGTTTGTAATACTGCATTCAATTTCTGGATAAATCAACGCCAATTTCATAATTTTGAAATCAATTCCTTATTCAAAAACCTTTGTTGCCAAAAATTAACAACAACTTTTATAAACTCCAGAACAATTCTCTTTTTATGGAAATAACTCAATTAAAAAATGTTGGATTAAATGAAAAGGAAAGTAAAATTTATACTACACTATTAGAATTAAAAGAATCTAGTGTAGCTAAGATTTCCAAAAAAGCAGGAATTAATAGAAGCTTATCTTATTTTATTTTATCTGATTTAGAAAAAAAAGGATTTGTAAGTTATATAATAAAGAATAACATAAAATTTTACAAACCAATAGAACCTCAGAAAATTCTGAATTTATTAGAAGAAAAGAAAAAATCATTTCAATCAATCTTGCCTCAATTAATTGAACTTAGTAAAAAATCTGGGGTAAAGCCCCAAATAGAAATCCTCGAGGGTAAAGAAGGAATTAAAACAATCTTAAATGAAGTTCTTAGATTAAAGAAAGAATGGTTTGCATATAATGTCCCTGGAAAAGGCCCTGAAACTTTAGGATATTTAATAGATAATTTCGAAAATCAAAGACAAAAGAAAAAAATTCTTTTGAAAGTTATGTGTATAAATACCCCCCAAGGAAAAAAGAGAGGTGCAGACTTTTCTAAAATGAAATTTACTCAAGTAAAATACATGAAAGATGCTTATGAATCCCCTGCTTCAAATTGGATTTATGGGGATAGATTTGTGATAATTTTTTGGTATGAAGATTCTCCTTTTGCAATAAGAATTATTGACAGAAAACTTGCAGATAGTTATAAAAAATATTTCAATGCTCTATGGAAGGTGTCTAAAAAATGATTCCAAGATTTTTTAAACTCTATTTAATTAACTTTATAAAAAAGAGGAATAGATAATATTATGAAAATTTGCACTGTTGGAGGATTTGAAGAAGTCGGTAAGAATATGACTGCTGTGAAAGTTGGGGATGATGTGATTATTTTTGATGCTGGTCTGCATTTGCCGCCGTTGATTGAAATGCAGGAGCAAGAGACACAGCAACAAGCATACACTGAAAAGAAATTGCGAGGGATTGGGGCGATTCCTGATGATCGTGTTCTTGATGGGCTTGGTTGGAGAGATAAAGTTAAAGCAATTGTTATTGGTCATGCGCACTTGGATCATGTCGGGGCTGTGCCGTATTTAGCGCACAGATATCCTAATGCAAAAATTATTGCGAGCCCGTTTACCATGGAAATTTTAAAAGGGATTTTGCTTGACGAGAAAATTAATATTAAAAATGAGCTGATGACAATTAAACCCAACGGAACTTATATGATTAATAAAAAAGAAAATTTAAAGTTGGAGCTTGTTCACACGACTCACTCGACATTGCAATGTGTTCTTCCTGTTTTGCATACTAAAGAAGGGATTGTTGTTTATGCTCTTGATTTTAAATTTGATAATTATCCTGTTATTGGGGACCCGCCAAATTATAGAAGACTTCGAGAACTTGGTCGAAAAGGTGTGAAAACTTTGATTATTGATTCTCTTTATTCTGGGACAGATCGTAGAACAGCGAGCGAGCGAATTGCAAGAAATTTACTAGAAGATGCTTTGTCCTATGTTCGAGGAAGAGATAGTGCATTATTTATCACGACTTTTTCTTCACACATTGCAAGATTAAAATCAATTGTAGAATTTGGAAAAAAGACAAGAAGACAAATTATTTTTTTAGGCAGGAGTTTGAATAAATATACTACTGCGGCAATTAATGTTGGGCAATGTCCTTTTCAAAAGCAAGTTCAATTAATTAAGTATAGAAGACAAATTGATTCTACATTAAGTAAAGTAAATAAGGAGAGAGGAAAATATTTGATTGTTTGCACAGGGCATCAGGCAGAGAAGGGAGCTATTTTGGATAGGATTGTCAAGGGCGAAACCCCTTTTCATTTTAAGAATGGCGACCATGTTATTTTTTCCTCGTCTATAATTCCAGTTAATGTTAATATTATGGCAAGAGATAGAATGGATAAAAAATTAAGAAAACTTGGAGCGAGAATTCAAACAGATATTCATGTTTCTGGTCATGCTGGTCGAGAGGACTTGAGAGATTTAGTTGAAATTCTAAAACCAAAACATATTATTCCTGCGCACGGAAGTTTGCAACAAGAAACTCCGATGGTTGATTTAGCAACAGAGTTGGGTTATAAATTCGGGCAAACTGTTCACTTAAGTTCTAATGGAAAAGTTTTGAGGTTGAAATAGGATTATTAATCAAAAAAAGAATCTATTATTACTTAGATTGTGAGCAACCAATCCAAACTTGTATGCAAGTTTGCAAATTCTTTTAAACTCTCCACCCCTTATACAATTATGAAAAAATCAGTCCGCCTATACATAACAGGAACAGTTCAAGGAATATTCTATAGAGCATTTGTAAAAGAAAATGCAGAGCGATTAAATGTAAAAGGCTTTGTTCGAAACCTCGAAGATGGGCGTGTCGAAACATTTCTCGAAGGAGATTCAGAAGCTATAAACAAACTAATTGAACTCTGCAAAAAAGGCCCAAAACATTCACAAATAAAGAATGTAGAAATTAAACCAGAAAGATTCCAAGACTTCAAAGTTTTCAAGGTCTTGCATATTTAAGATGAAAAATTTAATAATTATTAGGGGTGCAAAAGAAAACAATCTCAAGAATATTAATGTAGAAATTCCAAAGAAAAAAATAGTTGTCGTTACTGGAGTTTCAGGTTCTGGAAAAAGCTCACTAATTTTTAACACACTTTATGCAGAGTCTCAACGACAATATCTCGAATCGTTAGGTTCTTTTGCAATGAAAAACTTGCCAAAATTTTCTAAACCAGATGTAGAAGAGATTATTGGAGCAACACCCCCAATTATTATAGACCAACGAAGATTGGGGAATAGCTCGAGGTCAACAGTTGGAACTGTAACAGAAATTTATACTTATTTAAGATTGCTATTTTCAAGAATAGGAACACCTACCCTCGGGAATTCAAGATTATTCTCATTTAACAGTCCAGAAGGAATGTGCAAAAAATGTCATGGCCTCGGAGTCCACC
>Ga0268285_1001105_pt1 | contig 13770 bp, 7 predicted proteins | sample saktaG_2_FD_190144 | JGI IMG/M metagenome (GOLD analysis project Ga0268285, IMG submission 190144) | Saline water microbial communities from Sakinaw Lake, British Columbia, Canada - sak_2013_06_06_120m | ecosystem: Environmental > Aquatic > Non-marine Saline and Alkaline > Saline ... | reverse complement strand
GTTTAATGTCCAGCATTGATTCGATGCTGAATTCGACCGCGACGTTGTGGACGAAAGATATTTATGAAAAATATATAAGAAAGAATGCCCCCGACGGGCACTACCTGGTAGTGGGACGAATGGCAACCATCGTACTATTAATTTTCGGCGTGATTACATCGCCGGTAAGTCAATACTTCGCCGGGATATATATCGCTATACAAACGTTCCTGTCATTCTTCCAGGGGCCGGTCTTTTCGGTTCTCATGCTGGGTATTTTCTGGCGAGGCACCACCCAATGGGGCGGACTGTTCGGCCTGCTGGGAGGAATTACAGTTTCCGCTTTGCTTTATATATTCAAAGGGTACCTGTTCGAAATCGAGGATCCGTTCCTTTATGTTTCCTGGTGGTCGTTCCTGGCCGGGCTGGTTATTGCTATAGTGGTCAGCCTATTCACCCGGCCGCACCCGGACGAACGGTTGTACGGATTAGTATACCGGCTGCCGGAACCAAAACCAAACACGGCACAAGTTGGGGTTTAAGCAGAATGTTAAAAGCTATCAGATATATTCTTAATTTCGATTGGCTTGCCGGCGTCTCAATCGGTGCCGCCAAAAACGTTTTTCTCGTCCTGTTCGTCCTGATAGGGATTCTGGTTCTGCTTATTCCAAATGATTACATCTACAAAGGACTGAAAAAACGCAGATGGTGGCTTAACCTGAAACTCTGGGCACTGTGCGATCTGGCCTTTATTTTTATCACTTATTATATTTTCTAAGGCCTCTGAAGTCTGCCCCTACGAGCAGCCTAAAGCAGTTCCCCTGCATTGTCATAAATCTTTTTAATGGCCCTGGCGATCAGATCCATGTCCGCCTTTGTACCCATCAGCACGGTATGATGAAAACAAACCGATTCTTCCGTAAAGATTCTATGACAAACCGGCAGTTCGAATGCCGCCGGATCGATTTGCTGCCAGTGCTTTTTACTCAGCTTATATCGCTGCGGCTTCGTATGGGGGGTATATAACGCACATGCATTCAGAGGCTCATAACTTGCCTCAATCGAACATCCCAGCTCTTTGCCCAGCGCCTCTCTGAATTTCCTGACATCGAGGCCCTTGAATTTCTCATTATTGTACCTGAACGAGAAATTATAACACGCTCCCAATGCTTCCGTTTTATCGTTTTTCATCGGCAGAACACCGGGAAGTTCCGCGAGCAATGAGTTTAAATATTTTGCATTTTCGCCTCGAATACGATTTTGTCCCGGCAGTCTTTTCAGCGATTCAATCAGCAGGGCCGCCTGAAAATCCGTCATCCGGTAGTTACCCGACTGAATCAAGTCACCTTCGCTGCCATAGAGCCCCGCGCCCTTATCGGCGGACTCTTGGTTCTCGGGTCTTCTGCCGCAATTTCGAAGCGCATCGAGCTTCTCGAACAATTCAGAATCGCTTGTAGTAAGGGCCCCGCCCTCCCCTGCCGTCATGAGTTTCGAAAGCTGAAAGCTGAAACTTCCCACGTCACCGATACTGCCGGCTTTCTTTCCTTTCCACTGCCCCCCATGCTTATGGGCGCAGTCTTCGATTACTCTTAGCTTGTGCTTGCGAGCGATCACCATAATGGCATCCATGTCGGCAAAACATCCGTAAAGGTGCACCGGGATAATCGCTTTGGTTCGCGGCGTGATTGCCTTCTTCACCTCAGCCGGATCGATACACCAGTTGTCTCGTCTGACATCTACGAGCACGGGAACGGCATTGACATCCAAAACCGCTCCGGCCGTCGCCTGCCAGGTCAGCCCGGGGACAATCACTTCATCGCCCAGTCCGACGCCGCACGCCTCCAGAGCGAGCTGTAAAGTGACGGTTCCATTGGCCACTGATATTGCATATTTGGCCCCGATGAATTTCGTAAAGGCCTTGTTGAACTCCAACTCCTTCGGGCCGTTATACGACCAAATTCCGCTTCTTAAGACCTCAAGCAGGCCTTTCTCTTCCTTTTCATCCCAAACGGGCCACCTGGGCCACGGTTTCGCTTTGGCATCCCGCAGCGGCTTGCCGCCATTGATGGCTAACATGCTCATTCTTTTTTTCCTTTCTTAATGTCTGTACCAACTCGACTGAACCAAGATAACAAATTTATCTGATAGTTGCAACCGTTCCTCCTATTCTGTACCATCAATTGCATAATTAGAGTTGATTCATGGTGAACAACGCAGTCAATGGCAAGGCTATGAATAAAAGTGATTCTCAATATGATAGATTACTTTCCGCCGGCTGGATGATTCAGGCGTCTTCGGAAATTATCAAGCCGACGGAGCGAATTTCCAGCCAGGGCTTTGACACGCGCCGCTGGTACCCGACGAGTGTCCCCTCGACAGTATTAGCCGCCCTTGTGGAGAACGGCGTCTATAAGAATCCTTATTTCGGCATGAATCTGAGCAAGATTCCCAGCGAACCGTACGAGAAACCGTGGTGGTATCGAACGGAATTTGAACTTTCTCAGAAAGACGCCGCCGGGACGGTGCTGCTCGAATTAGACGGCATAAACTACAGTGCGGACATCTGGCTGAACGGCAACCAGATCGCGCCGGCAACCAAGGTCAGAGGCGCCTTCCGCCGATTTCAGTTCGACATCTCGAAATTCGTTTCCGAAGGCACGAACGCGCTTGCGGTAGAAGTTATTCCCCCGAAGCCGGGTGATTTTTCCACCGGTTTTGTCGACTGGAATCCCCCGCCGCCCGACCGCAATATGGGTATTTTTCGCACCGTCAGATTGAGATTCTGCCGGGGCGTCTCAATCGAACGGCCCTTTGTCCATACCAAATTGAATCTGGAAACACTCGATGAAGCAACACTCACTGTCACAGCAGAGCTGGCCAATCATGAACAACACAGAGTATCAGGAATTGTCGAAGGCGAAATAGAATCATTAAGATTCAGCACAGCTATTGACATAGAACCACAAGAGCGAAAAACCGTAGAGTTTACCAGCCTGAAAATCAAGAATCCGAGAATTTGGTGGCCGTATCAGTTGGGCCGGCCGAATCTGTACGATTTGAATTTGAAATTTACAGCAGACGAAACAGTCTGTGACGTCGCACATGTGAGATTCGGGATTCGTGAAATCGAAGACTATACGAACGAAGGCGGGCACCGTGGATTCAAGATCAACGGGAAAAAAATCCTTATCAAAGGAGCCGGCTGGACGGATGACCTGCTGCTTGCCGACACGCCGCAGACCATCGACGCACAGTTGAGATACGTCAGGCACATAAATCTTAACTGCATCCGCCTTGAGGGCATCTGGGGCAGGGACCATACGCTGTACGATTTGTGCGACCGGTACGGTATACTGATGATGGTCGGCTGGAGCTGTCACTGGGAGCACGAACAATACCTCGGAAAGCCGGTCGACGACCGCTACGGGGGCGTGACTTGCCCGGCAGATATCGAACTGATCGCCCAATCGTGGCAGGACCAGGTCATCCGGCTGAGAAATCACCCAAGTATCTACGTCTGGACCGTCGCCAGCGATAAGGTGCCGACGCCGGAGCTGGCGCGAAGATATATCGAGATTTTTCGACGGCACGATCCATATCGCCCCTACCTGGCATCGACGGGCGGCGTCGGCAGCGAACAGCAAATCATCGGCAAAGATGTTGTCATTAGTGACATCTTCGGCCCCTCGGGCGTCAAGATGCTCGGCCCCTATGCGTACACACCGCCGGTCTACTGGTACACGGACAAGACTTTCGGCGGAGCTTATGGTTTCAATACGGAGACATCGCCCGGAGCGATTGTGCCGACGTTTGACAGCATAAAAAAAATGATTCCCGAAGATCATCTCTGGCCGATCGATAAATTCTGGGAATTCCACTGCGGATTGAACGAATTCGGCACGCTGGATCGATATCGTGAAGCGATGAATCGCCGCTATGGCGAGCCGGACAGCGTCGAGGAATTCACCGGAAAAGCTCAGGCCCTGAATTACGAATTGACCCGGCCGATGTTCGAAGGATTTCGTGCCAACAAAGGCTCGGCTACCGGAATCATCCAGTGGATGCTCAACACCGCCTGGCCGAAAATGTACTGGCAGCTTTATGACAAGTATCTCATGCCAACTGGAGCATTCTACGCCGCAAGGAAGGCCTGCGAACCGCTGCATCTGCTCTACAATTACGGTGACCGCGGCATTTATATTGTTAACGACCATTTGACAGCTTTCCGGAATCTGAAAGCGACCATTCGTGTGCTGGACATAAATTCCGCGGAAGCATTCAACAGGACATTCGCGATTGACGCCCAACCTGAATCGTCGGCTAAAATCTTCGAGCTTCCTGAATTCGCAAACATCAGCACGACGTATTTTCTCGATCTCAGGCTCTATAATGACAAGGGTATCGAAATTGGAAATAACTTCTACTGGTTGTCGACCATGCCGGATGTTTTGGACTACGACGCCAAGGTCGAGCCCTGGCCCTATTACACGCCCAGCAAAGAATTCGCAGACCTGACCGCACTGAATTCGCTGCTGCCTGCCAGAGTTAACTTCAAGTATCATACCGAGAGATCCGGCGAACAGACGAAAATGATGGCAACGCTGCACAACGCCGGCGATACAATCGCATTTTTCATCGAGCTGAAAATGTCGGACAAGAAAAGCGGCGAAACAATCCTGCCGGTCTTCTGGGAAGATAATTATATAAGTTTGCTGCCCGGCGAAACCAGAACCATCGAGGCCACATTTCCAGCCACAAAAGACCATGCCGTCCTGACCACCAACGGATGGAATCTGGAAAGTTCCTTCAAAGAGTAAAAGCCGCTCTTGCAGCCTTGATTCTGGTTTTATCATAGTTGTCATTAAGCTTACCCCTAATTTTCTTGCAATGCCGGCCTGTTGCTCGTAAAGTATGCAAAATACGAAGGAGCAGTGGCCGAGCGGCTTAAGGCGACGGTCTTGAAAACCGTTTTACCGAAAGGTAACGGGGGTTCGAATCCCTCCTGCTCCGTTAGGAGCGGTTCGAACACCCATAGATGCCAAGCAGATACCACGGGGGTTTGACGCCCCGGCGGCGTGGCCGGTGTCTGGCGCCCGATGCCTTCTCGGAATCCCTCCTGCTCCGTTGGTGTCAGGCTTTGATTGGGTTTGTTTGGGTTTGAATTGGGTTTGTTTTTTCGCCGACCCAAAGCGTAAAAATCCTCATAATCCCTATTCATATAGATACTTATGCTCATTTTGCCCATTTCGAAATTGGGTTTGTTTTTTCAACTTAAGCTCCATTTTTCGTCGTTTTCTACTCTTTTTCACCTGTTTTTTTCATTATTTTGCGTTTTTTTCAACCCCACAGCAGTGCTGGGGGCTAACATAAATTGGCTTTGTTTGGCTTCGTTTGGGTTTGAATTGGCTTTGTTTTTTCGCTGCCCCGGCCCATTAAAATCTCCGTAAACCATTGTTAATATTAACTTAACGTCATTTCGACCATTCTAAAATTGGCTTTGTTTTTTCAACTAAGCTATTTTTAATGCCGTTGTTTCGGATTTAGTGCTTAGTGCTTCGGATTTCCGGCCGAAGGCCGGTTTTGGTTTTGTTTTTTCAACTTAACCACGAATTAACACGAATAAACACCGGATTTACTATACCCGCCTTCGCGGGCACAAGCTTTCTATTGATTATTGACTATTTTGACATCTATCTGTTTTTGCCTTTTTACTTTTGCCTTTTTACTTAATTCATGTCTTCTACATAAATTCGTTATACATTATACGAAAAATTACACTATAGGGCGGGGGAATTCCAGAAAAATCTCCGTGAGACGGCTTCCATTATTCGTAGTGCGTGCTGCATAGTGCGTATTGCGTGATTCGACCCGGCAACGCAAGGGGGCGGGATATTCTTTATTCTAAATTCTAAATTCACTTCTTCGGCCAGCCGCCGTGGGCGGCGATTGTTTCGTTAATCCACTTTATCCATCCCAAGGAAATGGATTATGATTTGTCACCGGGCCAGTCGAAAGTTGACTTCTTGACTGCTCCGTAGTTCTCGTCAAGCGCAGGCTGAAGCAATATTATGGCGGCAATACGACGAGCCATGTTCATTACTTCATGTACTTCTTCCATTTTCAGGCCGCGACCAAGAATTTCCTTTTCTCGATAGCTCAGCCACTTCTTTATGACTTGATAGCCGCCGATGTAGTAATTCCAAACATTCACCGGTATGTTGCTCCAGTAGGCAACGTCATTGACATATATATCGTATGTCGTTTCGCCCAACTGTCCAAGTGCCTGTTTAAGAGTCAATCCGAGCTTAACAGCGCCTTGCTCTATCAGGTCTCGCTCTGTTGGTGTGTAAGAGCGTTCTACTGCCCTCCCCGTGCCAGGCATAATTGCTTTACTCTTACCGAAGTGCCCCCAACCAGCGGTCATATCGAGCTCGCCTTGCTGCGGATCAATGGAATGGGCAGCTACATGGCTCACAGCGCCGATAGACCGCAAATCCGGGCGGATAGTCCCACCCGTAACGCACGTAACGTGCGATTCCGTATCAAGCAATGCCGCTACTTCACTGCCAAGAGCGTCAGAGCTCAGCAACGTTTCTTCCGAATCAGGCAATGGAATCCGAGGCCAATCTTGCCTTACTCCATCTGCATTTTCAGAAAGATACGCTGGCGAATAACCGATTGCCAGTGCGTGCATCCAAATCAAGCCTGCCGTCTCCGCATTCTTATCAGGATTCCTGATGCCTAGCGATTTAAGATAAATGCGCACCGGTCTAGAAAGATTTGCGGTAACGAATGCATCATCGCCGAACATATTGGCAGTCGCATTATTCTTATCTCTTGTTTGAGATTTCTGACAGAGCCGTATCGGAAAGTGCCGGGCGTGACCTGAGACACAGTCATAATCACATACAAGACGTGCGAAAAGGAACGGTGGCCCTTCGGTCTTCTTGTCGGCTGTGTCACGTGTCAAGAAGAATGCGTTGTTAGGAACAGAACGCTGCTTAAGTAGTTGAGGGCTTGGTTCACTGAAAAGCGGACGTAAGTTTTCGAGATAACACCAGCGAATATCAAAGGGCTTAAATGGATAACGAACGATACAGTTCTCGTCATATCTGAATCCCTTCATGATCTTTGCACGTGCTTCAGGACCAATTATGCGATTACCTGTCATCATCAACGAAGGGTAGATAGACACAATTTCTTGGTTGCTGACAGTCTTATCGAAGTATTTTTTCATTCGGAACATCAGAGCATTTCTATCAATAGAGATAAGGGCCATGGCTCGTCTCTCAACTGGGCCGTTGTATGCAGGCATCAAGGAAAGCTCCAATACCTTAGGCCATCCAAGATAGTGTTCAGCTACATTGGACGGTCTAAATGAATATCTATTACTTTTTGTGGGCTTGGAAATATTGTACTCTCTATTGATGTTCCCCGCCCTCAGGCTATCGAGAAGTTCTTTCCTTTTCTCAGTGCCCCAGAAATGTCTAAAACGTACTTGACGCTCTTTCCTGCGTTTTTGTTTACGTACCATCAAACTGATCGTTGTTCCGACTCTAATACCCTGTTTGTTTTGCTCAGTAGAGAACACACTTGGATCGGGTTTACCCTCCGGAGTTATTTTTCCTGTTTCCCGGCTGTCACCGTTCATACAGTCAAACCAGAGTTGGTCAAACTCTGCAAGAAACCGCTCGCGCATAATGACAAATGACGGATCGCCGAGATATGAGAAATTAGAAATATAAGAGACGATCCCCATTCCACCCTTGACAATGCGTCGTTCGGCAATCCTGAAGAAGCGTACATATAGTTCATCGAGATTAAATTTCTTTATTCCCCAACCACCTTTTGATTCCGGGTCATTTAACCTATAATGCCTAATTTGTTTACCAGGACCGCCGCGTTTCGATGTTTTCTGCTCATAGTAAATGCCTTTATATTCTTCAACGAGTCCTTCCTCTTCTTTGGGGCTGGTGCCTGCAAAAGCATTATACGGTGGATTGCCAAGAATTACAAGAATAGGGACGTCGCACTTAACTTGTTCCGCCGCATCGTGTTCTTCCTGCAATTCAGGAAATGGGAGTTTGTCTTTAGGTTTTTTCTCAGGTTCCCACCCGGTCAGTGCATTTGTGAGGTAGACGCCAACACGTTCATTCTTCTTGTCCGAAAGCGGAGCATTGAGATTCTTGAGCATCAGCCCAAGTTGGAGATGGGCCACAACAAAAGGGGCGGGCAGAATCTCAAAACCAAACACCCTTTCCATAGCGGCTTTCTTCAATTGCTGACCCATCAGGGCATCAGAGCCTTTATTCTCAAGTGTTTCGTGGATTTTTCTCAATACTTCCACAAGGTAGGCTCCGGTTCCACAGCAAGGATCTAAAACGTAAACATTTGGATCAGCCAAACCATCTTCGATATCCAACTCTTCCCGCAAGACAGTGTCTACACGGGCAACCTGGTATTTGACTATTTCGTGCGGTGTATACCAGACTCCAAGCTCCTTGCGTAATTCGGGATCGTACGCTTTCAGGAACGGTTCATAAAAATACTGGACGGCATGCTCATGTTCGAATATCTCAAAGAATCTTGCTCTATCGACACGATTGAGCACCATCCCAGCCCAGTCAAGAACTTCGTCTATTCCGAGTGGTTTTAGTTTGTTTGGAGTAGCAATCTGTGAGAAAAGAGCGGCGATCATAGGCACGTGGAGGTTCCAAGCCGCTTCATGCCACCTAAATCGCTCACGGCTCTTATGGCTATGATTACGAGACCAAAGCACCCAAGAGGAAAAGATTCCATAGAAAAGCGTCTGTATCAGAGTAGCTTGGAAGAAGTGTTCACCATTGTCACCCTCAAATTTCATGCCGAGCGATTCTTCCAATCCTCGTCGTATAGCTGCGAGGCCGGGCAAATCGCCGGCTGATTCAATCCTGGCTTTCGCCTCTTTTGCATAAGAGGCAAGGAACCATGCTACCTTTTCGGGATCAGAGATTATAGCAGAATGCAACATCACCCGACTGAGGTATTCGGTTAGTCTTTCCCCTTTTTCCTCCGCGGCCTTGCGGGGTCGAGTCGTTAGATCCCAAAAATTAGTTTCACTTTCTGCTAAACGTAAGGATTCGAGTTTGACCTGATTGCCATTTTCGTCCTGTACTACGAAAATGAAATCTCGGTAATTCGTAACAAGAATCTGACCATAATGTCCCCAGTATCTTGTTACTTGCTCACCCTCAGCAGTAATCCATGAGTCGTCGCTCGCGGGCTTGACCTCGACCACGCCTCGCTCTGGAATCTGTACCAAGGGGCCCCCTTGTTTCAAGTTCTGAAGCTGTTGCTGAGCGTATAAGCCAATGTCGGGATTCCCAGCACCTGTATCCTTGACTTCAGAATGGCAAAAGACTTTAGGCTTAAGCTTTTTTCCAACCTCGTTGATTAAATTGCATAGAGGTGTGTAGAAGGATTTTTCATCAACTGAACCACCAGTCGATTTGATCATATTGATGTCTTTGAGGTAGTTTTCGACCGGATTCATTCTTACTCGCTTTCTTTGCGTCGATCTATTGCGACCGGCAATTTTTCCGCCATATCGTCATTTCCTAAACTATCTCTGTGCGGTGCGGACCTCTCAAAGACTTAATATTAGCACTTTTTGGATAATAAAGCAAAATCTGGTTTAAATATTTCCCATTCGACTGCGCCGTTCGGCTTCGCTCAGGGCAGGCCTTGAGAAGGGACCCGCACCGCAGGGGTGCGGGCTAAGCCGGTTTGGGCAAAAAGTTAAAGCGAGCCATCTGGGCCCTGTCTCCAAGCTGCCGTTCGATTCGCATTAGCTGATTGTACTCAGCGACGCGTTCGGATCTCGACAGCGACCCGATTTTGATCTGTCCGACATGCGTGCCTACGGCAAAGTCGGCCTCGAAGGGCAATTCGGTTTCACCCGACCGGTGCGAGATAATACAGGTCATGTCGTTTTGATGCGCCAGCTTGATGGTCTGGAGTGACTCTGTGATGGTTCCGATTTGGTTGACCTTGATAAGGACGGAATTTGCGGCCTTTTTCCGGATTCCCATTTCCACGCGTTCGACGTTAGTGACAAAAAGATCGTCGCCGACAATCTGAATCGCATTGTCGGTTTCTTTCCAGAGATGGGCAAATCCGTCCCAGTCCTCTTCCGCCAGGCCGTCCTCGATGGAAACAATAGGATACTTCCTGGCCCATTCGACATAAAGCTCGACCATTTCATCGCTGGTCAAGTCCTTGCGCCCGTCTTTTTCCAGGTGGTATCGATCGTTTTGATGAAGTTCCGAGGCCGCAGGATCCAGCGCGATTCCGATTTGCGTGCCGGGGGCGTACCCCGCCTCTTCCATGGCCTCCATTATCAGTTGAAGTGGCTCCTCGTTCGAACGAACCGGCGGAGCATAGCCGCCTTCATCCCCAACGGTAGTGGGCCAGCCTTTTTTCTGAATGATTCTGCCCTGATGATGGAAGATTTCCGCACCCCAGCGCACCGCCTCGACAATAGATGGCGCGCCAATGGGCATGATCATATACTCCTGCATATCGGCAGAGCCTTCGGCATGTTTGCCGCCGTTCAGCACGTTCATCATGGGTATCGGCATGGTAAACTTCTCAACCGGACGTTCATCAATCAGGCTCGCCACATACTCAAAAAATTGAACTCCCTTGGCCAGAGCACCGGCCTTCAGGCAGGCAATAGACACCGATAAAATGGCGTTGGCCCCTACCTTCGATTTATTGGGGGTACCGTCGATTTCCAGCAGAAGATTATCAATACCCGCCTGGTCGGTGACATCGCGTCCCACGACAGCGGGCGCAATCATCTCATTGACATGGGCTACTGCTTGTAAGACGCCTCTGCCCAAATAACGCCGGGGGTTGCCATCGCGTAATTCCAATGCCTCATGTATTCCTGTTGAGGCCCCTGATGGAACCATGGCTGTGGCCGTCAATCCGTTCTCCAGAATCACAATGGCCTCAATCGTCGGATTGCCTCGCGAATCCAACAGTTCCTGTGCAGTAACTTTTGCTATTTTCATGATTTTCCCAAATCCCAATTAAACCAATTCGTTTCCTTCCTATAACCGGATTTGGTGCTTTTGTCAAGTGGGCAACAAGCAACAAATAAGGATATACGTACAATGTACAATATTCTCCGCTCTTCGTGAATGGGCCTTTAGACCCTTTAGAATATTACTAAAGCGGTTTTCAGGCAGTCCGGAACTGATCCAGCATGGGATTATAATAGCCTGCCCCGGGCAACCACATAGGGTTGCCCCTACTGCCACCCTTCCAGACTATTAAATCACATTTGACAAACAATTGGGCCATATCTGTTATAGCTGAAAAAAAAACCAACAGTGTATAAGGAGAAGTGGTGAGAGCAGCAATTCGCCAAGTTGAAGGCCGCCAACGAACAACTCCGGCAGGAAATCGCCAGAAGCGACCTGATTATTCAAGAGCCCGAATTTCGCCGTCCTCGTACTATTGGCAGCTTCGGTAAGGAGCAAAGCAGGATACTCGATCCCTCCGGAGCACTCACTGAGGATAGTTGAGAGCACAAACTTCAAATATCGTTTTCGCCCGATTAAGGCTCTTAGAAACGAATTGATTTGATGCTATAAAAAAGCTAAGAGCATGATGATTGTATATTTTCATCATGCTTATCTATTCCATTCAAAGATATCGAATGGTTTATTTTCAAGGTTGTCTTATTACAACGTTCTAATAAGTTTATATCAATTCTTATTAAGCGGGTCGTAATAGCGTTTCGGTATATCTTCCCCCGTTGTTTCCGCGATGGTTGTCACATGGCCGTCCAGCCAGAGGCAGTTGAGTTTCCCACCTGTTGCAAAATCGTTACCAAAAATTCTTACAGAATGCCTGAAGATACCCCGGTAATAGTCCGCCCGACCGCCGCCCTGCCTATAGTGTGATAAATTCACGCCGCTTGAATCAGGGCAGAGCATATCGTTTCCATTCTCGATTCTCGGCTCCATGTGATCGTGTGCGACGATAACGTCCGAATGACGCGGGATAGCAGCAGAATTCTCCTCGGTCAGCCAGCCATTCATCGAATACGCTGCATTTTTTACCTCACCTTCGTCATCGTAGAGCATTTCTTGTGCTACCATCTGAGAGAAGTTGTTGAAGGTCGGGCAGCCGAAAAGCTCATCCTCCTTTACATAATCCAGATATATTACACCCCAATATGAGTGATCGTCGCTGGCAGTCAGCAAGTTTCCACCCGCTGTGTACCAGAGATGGCCATTACAAGGACCTGTGTGCGTATGAAAGTCGGGCATCTTGTAATCGTTGTCCTGGAGGTACATAATGACACCGAGACCTATACTTTTGAGATGAGACTTGCAGACTTGATTCCGCGCCTGCTCCTTCACTCTCTGCAATGCCGGCATCAGTATCGCCATTAGTATCGCAATGATAGCAATGACAACGAGAAGCTCAATTAACGTAAACGCCTTTTTCCTGTACATCAATAATCCCTTCATACAATCTGTACTTATTGTCGATGAAATATCTTCAACTAACGTTCAAGGGCACTATGAAATGATAGGACTTTCGCACCCAACATCAAATACCCAACCTTCAATATATTATTTATTTTATAGCATATTTGGAGATTCGCTACAAGTAAAAAACTCCTTTTTTTGGTGCAGGTCGGATAATTCCGGAAGATATTGAAAACAGTATTTTTTGAAAATAAGGGCCAATATCCCTGCAGCCTGGTTATTGTTTGCCAGAAAGAAGCAGAAAATACCTGGGCACCCATCAGATAAAAGCTGCTGTGCTTCAACTCACCTTTGCTTTCCTGAAGCTGCGTGCAGGAGCGTCAGAAACTCCGCAGGTACGGACAAGCCGAGACTCTGTATTTTGTGCACATCCTGCCATGCTTCGTCGTACCGGCCATTTGCATAGCAGGCGAGAGACCGCTTGAAGTAGGTTTCGGCGGAATCCGGATCGTGCTCAATCACCTTCGTGAAGTCGGAGATTGCCTGTTCGTACTGGTTCATCGCCACGAAAATCGGCCCTCGTGTTTCATAGCATTCGATAAATTCCGGTTTTATCTCCACGGCTTTGGTGAAATCGGAGATCGCCTGGCCTAACTGGCCTATCGCGAGGTCAACAAGCCCTCGATTGTAATAGGCTTCGGCAAATACCGGATTTCTCTGAAAGGCTCTTGTGAACTGGGCGATTGCCGCTTCGTACATGCCTTCTCTGGCCGAAGCTATTCCCCGATTGTTGCAGGCGTTGGGATCCTCGGGATCCGCATCAATTCCCGGAGTATGCCCCATCAATTTGTCCTGCCATTGCAGGTGGGGCTTATTCAGTGCTCTTTCGAATTCCGCCTGCCATGTGTTCATATTCTCCCGCAAGTGACGGGTCATTCTTGTCTCAAAGACGCTGCCGGAATCGATATAATTCCTGCTCTGGAGAGCTTTGCAACTGATCGGATACTTGATTTTCGCCGCGGTGTATGGAAGTGCTATTATTTTCCGGGCGTTTATGAATGTTTCACTATAGCCAAAGGATTCTTTGAGAACGATATCAAACGGCATTTCAAAAGGAGACACCACACCCGTGATTACGTGGATAAATCCAAAAGCCACGATAATCAGCCCGGCCGCCACGCATAATGTAACTGAAGTTCTCTCGTGCCACTTCTTCCGCTTGTTGGCCGTGCGGCCTTTGGCCGGTGCGCCGCAGTGAGGGCAAGCCTCTGCTTCGCTGCTGACTTGCCCGTTACATTTTTTG
>Ga0268285_1001104_pt1 | contig 13773 bp, 15 predicted proteins | sample saktaG_2_FD_190144 | JGI IMG/M metagenome (GOLD analysis project Ga0268285, IMG submission 190144) | Saline water microbial communities from Sakinaw Lake, British Columbia, Canada - sak_2013_06_06_120m | ecosystem: Environmental > Aquatic > Non-marine Saline and Alkaline > Saline ... | reverse complement strand
TGCAACAGGTGGCCTGTGAAGGCGGCAACATATTTGAGCAGATGATGGAAACAGCGCGATACGCCTCTCTGGGCCAGATCACGGGCGCACTTTACGAAGTGGGCGGCAGGTACCGGCGGAATATGTAGAATTAATGGAACCAGATCATTTGGTAGAAGTTGGTGAATTTATCATGGTTTTAACATGTATTTAGATTACAGGAACGCCCCCGATCAGTGAACGCTATAGCAACCTATTTCGAACTTGTCCATGTTATAGATAGAACGCTAATTATCCTAGAAAGGACGGTATTATAGCTATGCATTTAGAAACTGTTTTATATAATATTCAAGACAGCATCGCAAAGATAACATTAAACCGCCCCGATGCAAAAAATGCAATTAATCTTCAGATGGCCAAAGATCTTTTTTCCGCATCGCTCAGTTGCAGTACTGATCCGCGGATTCGGGTGCTTATTATCGCCGGCGCTGGCGACTCTTTCTGCATTGGCGGTGATGTAAAAGATTTTAATTTAAATATCGATGTTTTATCGAACCGTCTTATAGAAATAACAACTTATCTACACTCGGCGATATCCATCTTATCTCGTATTAACGTTCCAGTGATTGTAGGGATTAAAGGAATTACGGCTGGTGCGGGAATTGGTCTTGCTTGTTCAGGCGACATTATCGTCGCTTCTGAGTCTGCACTTTTTACTATGGCGTATACGGGTGTAGGATTAAGCCCTGACGCTGGGGCTACGTATTTTTTACCTAGGATAATCGGATTGAGAAAATCGTTAGAGATGGTTTTAACTAACCGACAATTATCTGCACTAGAAGCAAAGGAGATAGGGTTGGTCAGTCAAGTTGTACCTGATAGCAACATGCTTGAATATATTAACTCCCTTGCTTCCCAGCTTTCTACTCGTGCAACCAAGGCAATAGCAATGTCAAAAATTTTACTTCATAGAGGCTGTGTGGAAACTTTAGAGACACAAATGGAAAATGAACGAAAAGCTATGAGCGAGATGGGTCACACATATGATGCCAGTGAAGGTATTCGTGCCTTTTGTGAGAAGCGCAAACCGCAGTTTCAAGGGCGATAAAATTGGAGAACGTTGCACTAATAATTAAGAGTGTATTCATCTTTAGCTACTTCCTTTGCCAGAGTAATATCTGAGTTATCCAGATTACTGCGTAGGCAATGGTCATTCACTATTTCAGGACAGGATCGCAGTACGTTACCTTGCAGTTGGCATCCGGATTGGTAGACCATACCGGATAAAAGCAAGAACTTTTTCGAAAGACTTTAGATATCCTTAATTCTTAGTATAGTGTCATAAATATACATTCATGGAATTACGTCTCGTAGTAACCGCACAGGCAGAGGTTCATTATTACCATCTTATAGTTATATGACCACGTAAACATCCCGATGTTTGTTCAAAGATAATAAATTCTAATAGAAATGCAATACGGATTCTCATTTTTTCCGTCGTTGCCAAGAACTGAGAATGTCACTGCCATTTTTTCAATAGCGGAAAAGCTGGATCTGCCTAAACTTTATGGCCGCTTACCATTTCGAGATAAAGGAAGTATGTCTTAACGCGGGTGAGGAAATAGCCGGTTCCAGTTGTGCAACCAGCTATAAAAACAGGCTTTTTATCGGATCAGCCTGCGATGACAAATTTCTTGTATGCGTTCAGAAGTGAGATACGGCAACTGACAACCAGAAATGTTAAGCTGGCGGAGAACCTGGAGGTTCCCCGCATTGTACACTTTGGTGGAGATAGGGGGATTCGAACCCCCGACCTCTGCGATGCGAACGCAGCGCTCTCCCAATTGAGCTATATCCCCACGGGATTTGTATACTATCAAGGCGTCCCACCGGTGTCAAGGGTGTAGTGTTAACGCCTGCGAGGCGGTTTGCGCTTGCCGCCGGGGCGACCCCCTCCATATGACCTGCCGCCCTTGCTGTCGCGGGGCCTTGATTCGCTGATATCGAGCGTCCTTTCCTTCAGCATCTTACCCTTGAGGCCCGCTATGGCTGCCTCGCCCTCTTCATTGTTGGCCATCTCCACGAATGCGAAGCCCCGCGGCTGCCCGCTGTATTTATCCTTTACGATAGATACGGAGGTCACCTCGCCGAAAACAGCGAATTCCGCCCTGATCTCTTCCTCAGTCAAGTCACGGGCCAGGTTGCCCAAAAATATATTCATATCAGTACCTCCAATCAATTTCTCCTGCATCCACCAGAGCCTTTTATACGGGTCCGGCCTTCCGGCAGGGACGACGGTAACCGGCCATTAACCGATGGTCAAGTCGCCGGCCTCAGCGGCCGGCCCTGGGGGATTTTGTATGAACGGACGAGGCCGGTGCTAAGCAGCAGCCTCGAGTATGATCCTGGCGTCCACCGCCAGGGCGCCATCCTTGTAGGCGAAAACGGGGTTGAGATCGAGCTCTTTAATCTCGGGGTTCTTATCCACGAATTCAGACACTTTGACTATTAAATCTTCGAGGTAGGGTATGTCGGCCGGATCCTGGCCGCGGTAACCTTTAAGTATGGGGTAACCCTTGATCTCGGCTATCATCTCCGAGGCATCCCTCTTCGTCATGGGGACTATGCGGAATGAGACATCCTTGAGCACCTCAACCAGTATGCCGCCCAGCCCGAACATGATGACCGGGCCGAACTGCGCGTCCTTGGTCATGCCAATGATGATCTCAATGCCCTGTTTGGCCATCTTCTGCACGGTGACGCCGACTATTTTAGCCTTTGGATAGTGCTTTTTGATGTTTGCCAGAATCTCTGTATAGGCCCTTCCCGCTTGAGTGGCGTTCATTATAGATAGCCGCACACCGCCCGCATCGCTTTTATGTACAACGTCGGGAGAGACTATTTTTAATACCACTGGGAAACCCAGCCTGGCGGCCAGCTCCATGGCCTCCTTTTTAGATGTCGCCAGCCTGGTTTCAACCACGGGGATGCGCGCTGCTTTGAGCAATTCCTTGGACTCTATCTCGGTCAGTAGAGACCTCTTATCTTTGGCAGCCTTAGCTAAAATCTCAGCTTTCGTCATCTTTATATCTCCTCATTTGTTCGGAATAGCCGGCGCATGTTGACGCGGGAAAAACCGGCTACATTCTAGCCAATATATGCCCCGATTGCAAAATGTCCGCATAACATTATATCATTACTTGTTTTGATCAGAGGTGCATCCAATCTTGATATCAGCTGAGGGCTGTTAAGAGTTGAAACTGCTAGGCATTTCCGGCAGCCCCCGCCGCGGAGGCAACACGGACCGCCTGCTGAACGAGGCTATTGCTGGTGCGGCAGGCACGGGAGCGCAGGTCAAACATATAGTGCTGGCCGACCTCGATATCGCGCCCTGCGCCCACTGCGACGGCTGCATCCAGACGGGCGGACGCTGTGTGTTCGAGGATGACATGCAGCAAATACATGCGGATATCAGGGAATACGACCGCTTTATCGTGGCTTCGCCTATCTTCTTCATGGGCCTTGCCGCGCAGGTCAAGGCCATGATAGACCGTTGCCAGGCGTTGTGGGTGATCAAGAATATACTGAAGCTGCCTGTAGGCTCGAATAAAGACGTCCCGCGCAAAGGCGCATTTATTTCCGTTGGAGCAACTAACTACAGCAACCTGTTTACGGGCTCGATAGTCACTATGAAGAGCTGGTACAAAACGCTGGATATCGAGTATACGGCGGAACTTCTCGTTCCGGGTATGGACAGCTATAACGCGCTGGCCGGCCGGACCGATGTCCTGGCCCGGGCATTCTCGCTGGGCCGGCAGCTTACAAGTTAATAATATAACCATAAGGAGGTATACATGGATTTCTTTCTGACCGAAGAGCAGAAGATGTTCCAGGCGATGGTGCGCGATTTCGCCACCAATGTCGTGAAGCCTGAGGCAGCCAGGATCGACGAGGAGGGAAAGTTCCCGGCCGAGATCTTCAAGAAAGCGGCGGAGCTGGGCCTTTTCGGCATCACTATCGATGAGAAATACGGCGGAAGCGGCGGCGATTACCTGTCGATGACGATATGCTGCGAAGAGCTGGCCAAAGCCTCGGGTGGGCTGGCGGCCATATTTTTAGCCAACCTCTCGCTGGCCTGTTACCCGATATATAAGTTCGGCGCCGAGGAGCAGAAAAGGAAATATGTATCTCCCATCGCAAAGGGTGATAAGATCTGCTGTTTCGTGCTCACTGAGCCGGGCGCCGGCAGCGACGCCGGCGCAACGCTGACGACGGCGACCCGGGAAGGCGACAAGATCGTGATCAACGGCAATAAGATATTCATCACCAACGGCGCCGAGGCCTCCATTGCCGTGGTCTTCGCCACCGAGGATAAATCCAAGGGCGCCAGGGGCATTTCCGCGTTCATAGTAGAGAGCGACACGCCGGGCTACTCGGTAGGAAAGCTCGAGCACAAAATGGGCATCCACGGCTCATCGACGGCCGAACTGGTCTTCGAAAACTGCAAGATCCCCACGGCCAACCAGCTCGGTGAATCGGGCAGGGGGCTCAGGTATGCCATGGAATCGATCGATGCCAGCCGGGTAACCGTGGCGGCGCAGGCCCTGGGCATCTCCCAGGCCGCCTTCGAAGACGCGCTGGCCTACTCGCAGACCCGCGTCCAGTTCGGCAAGCCGCTGGCTCAGCACCAGGCCATACAGTGGATGCTGGCCGATATGGCGACGCAGATCGATGCCGCAAGATTAATAGTCTACCGCGCGGCCTGGATGAAGGACAAGGGCCTGCCTTACATCAAGGAGGCGGCCATGGCCAAGCTTTACGCCGCCGAGGTCTCCAGCTTCGTCACCAACAAGGCCATGCAGATACACGGTGGATACGGTTATTGCAGGGATTATCCCATGGAGCGTTACCTGCGCGACGCCAAGATCACCGAGATTTACGAAGGGACCTCTGAGATGCAGCGCATGACCATTGCGCGGGCCATCACGACACAGTAAAAAAGTTGATATAAAGGGGAACAGCTAACGCCTGGCGACGCCGCGCAGCTCGCCGATACTGCGGATTCCGTTGATTACGAGGTATTCCACGAGGCCGTCGATCACAGCCAGCGTGGCGCGCGGGTCAGCCAGGCCGACCGTTCCCACCTGGACCGCCGTCGCCCCCGCCATGATGAACTCCAGCGCATCCGCAGCATGCATGATGCCGCCGCAGCCGATTACAGGTATTTTAACGCAGCCCGCCACCCTGTAGACCATCAGCAGGGCAATGGGCTTTATGGCAGGCCCGGACAGCCCGCCGGTTATATTCCCCAGCACGGGTTTGCGCTGCTTTATGTCTATGGCCATGCCGCTGACCGTGTTGATCAGCGAGACGGCATCCGCCCCCGCCTTTTCCACGGCCTGCGCGATGGCTGCGATATCGGTTACATTGGGGCTGAGCTTGACGATCACCGGAAGTGTTGTAGCTCCTTTTACGGCGCTGGTGATTTCGGACGCCGCCGACGGGTCGGCGCCGAAGCTCATTCCGCCTTCGCTGACGTTGGGGCAGCTTATGTTGACCTCGATGCCACTGACCCCGGCTACACCTTCAAGCCTGGCTGCCATCTGCGCATACTCGTCAATTGTATTGCCGGCTATGTTGACCAGCACGGGCGCCTTCCAGGTTGCCCACAGGGGCGCTTTCTCTGCAATCAGGGCTTCCACACCTATATTCTGCAGGCCCACCGAATTAAGTACGCCGCCTGTTACCTCAACGATACGCGGCTGAGGATTCCCGTCCCGGGGCGTAAGCGTCGTGCCCTTGCAGATAATGGCCCCCAGCTTTTGCGCATCGACGATATCGGCGTACTCATCTCCATAGCCCCAGGCGCCGGAAGCGGCGATGACAGGGTTGGCCAGTCGCAAGGCGCCGGCCACCTGAACGCTTAAATCGGCCCTGTTGCTCATATATTGACATCCGGCCTCAGTTTCTTGACCGCATCGAGCTTGCCCTTCATGGTCAATTTTTTATCGCAGCGGTCATCGATCTTGAGCGTAGTTATGACGCGCATCGCCCCTTTAGCGAAGGGCGCCTCGTGCATGGCCCGTGCGACCTTGAGCACCATGTCCAGCGGACCCTCCAGTATGGTACCCATGGGCGTGAGGCGGTACTTTATGCCCTTGCTCTTAGCCAGCACATCCATGCAATCCGCGACATATCCACTCACGGTGGCGCTGCCCGTGCCCAGCGGCACGACCGATATCTCTGCTACGACATTTCTCTCTTTCATGGTTATCCTCTTTTATAGTATATACAAGCCCCCCGGGAAATTACAGGCGCCGCCATTTACACGCGCGACCGTTACAAATATGTTAAAATTTTACATCTTCAGGTTGATTAACTCAGATGGAGAGTAGCAGCGCATATCATATCAGGAGAATGGCCGAGAGGGATATACCGCAGGCCCTGGAGATCGACCTGGATGCCTTCCCGAGCCAGTGGCCGCACCCGACCCTTAGCTCCTTCCATCACGAGCTGCGCAATAAGCTGGCGCACTATATCGTGATCTGCCGGGGCAACGCTGCTGCTGCATCGGACAACGGCCACCGTGTTATCGGCCTGAAAGATGTGCTATTATTTTTTAAGCAACTCTTCTATCCCGACCGTTACTTCAGCCCGGCCGGGTCACCCGCCGCCGGTGAACACCTGGTAGGCATGGCGGGTATCTGGATGATGGTGGATGAGGCGCACATCGTGACCATCGCCGTGAGGAGGTCACACAGGCATCAGGGTTTGGGAGAATGGCTGCTCATCAGCATAATAGATCTATCCATGCAACTCAGGGCCAAGTATGTGACACTTGAAGTGCGCGAGTCCAACAGGACCGCGCAGGCGCTGTATGAGAAATACGGCTTTACCAGGGCCGGCACAAGGAGAAAATATTACTCGGATAACGGCGAGGACGCGCTGATCATGACAACCTGCGAGCTGGATTCGCCGGCCTACCTTGAAAGGTTGCAGCGGCTAAGGCAGGAGCTCAACGTCCGGTGGTGCCTCTTCCCCGCCTGATAACTAACGAAAAAACGGAGTATTGATTATGGGTGAGATGAAAAGTTCATGGGAAATTGCCATGGAAAAAGCCGACAAACTGGGCAAGGTCAGCCCCGAAGAGATCAACAGCATTAAATATGTGCCCGAGGGGAACAGGATCGCCTCCCAGTACCTCCAGGATGACAAGTCCGACCTCATGGCGGAGATGGCCAAGTACCCGGCCGCCGACGTCGCCAAATATGTTAAAAAGGGTATCGACGAGATACTGCTGCGCAATATAAGCCTGCCGCACAACGAGGAGGACATGCGCCGCACCAACCGGGCCATGGCCGGGCTGCGGCTGATCAAGGAAAACAAGAAGCAGCTCGAGACTGTCCTGGGCTTGATCAACAACCTGGTCAACCAGTACCAGTTAGCGCTCAAGCAGACCTACGAGGAGTTCAAAAAGAAGGCGGAGGTGACCATCCAGCAGGCTTCGCGCGGAGCGCGCCCGCAGCGGGGCGACCAGATGCCGCTCGAACAGAGGCTGCAGCTACAGATACAGGAGGAGTGGCGCCAGATACACAGCGAGCTGGATGCCCAGTACGGCAAGGCGCTGGACGAACACAAGCAGAAGATCAGGGAGATCGCCTGACCGGCTGTATCAGGGCCTGAACTGCCTCTCTTTCCACCACGGGTAGAAATCCGGCATGTCGGCGCTGACCTTCATGGGGAACTCAGGGGGTCGTTTCTCCAGGAAAGACGTCACCCCTTCGAGCACGTCTTTTTCTCCGTAGATCCAGTTGAGCGCCCGCGTCTCCAGTATGTGCGCCTCCATGGGATGGTCGGCCCCCAGCATTTTCCACATCAGCTGCCGGCAAAGCGCCACCGATATGGCGGAGCTGTTGTTGGCGATCCCGGCGGCTATCTCCCTGGCCCTGGGTATAAGATCTTCCGGCTCCACCAGTTCGCTCACCAGCCTTTTTTCGTAAGCCTCCTGGGCGCTGAAAACCCTGCCGCTGTAGACCCATTCAGCAGCCACCCCCATTCCCACCAGGCGCGGCAAAAACCAGGTGGCCGCGCCGTCCAGTATGATGCCCCTCCGGGCAAAGACGAATCCCATTTTAGCCCCTTTTACAGCTATGCGCACATCCATGGGCAGAGTGAGCGTGACGCCGAAGCCCACTGCCGGCCCGTTGATGGCGGCTATGACCGGCTTCTTCATGTCGTAGATGCGCAGGCAGACCACACCCCCGTCATCCCTGCGGGCGGTAGTATCCGCCTTCCCCGTGAACCTGTCATGAAATGAATCACGGTTGCTGCTGTCAGACAGGTTGGCGCCGGCGCAGAAAGCCCTGCCCGCCCCCGTGACGATTATTACCCTGACCCGGTCATCGCTGTCAGCGTAGTCAAATGCTGCTGTGAGATCCGCGCAGGCAGCTGCGTTGACCGCGTTCATGATGTCGGGCTGGTTCATGGTCAGCAACAGGATACCGTCGGAGACCTCGTATTTCAGATATTTAAATTCCATGTGACCTCCTCATAAATAGAGAATTTATTCCCCGCATCGATTAATTATAATAGTCTGTATAGATTATTAGAATGTCAAATGGAACACATCTTTGTTATAATTCAGTCATGCGATACCCATCAGCCGCCGGGGTGGTCCTGCTGGCGGCCCTGATTATCATCACGCTGGCCCCCGGTTGCCAGTCCTGTACCCCCGATCCGCTGCAGGGCGGCGTCAAGCTTTATTCGGGCGATAAAGGCGGGGAAGAGGATCAACTACCCCAGGTCACTCCGCCGCCGGCTGCTACACAGACGCCTGCCGTCGATACAAAGGAACGGCATGAAACAGTCACCGAGGCCAACAGCGTATTCTCAATCGGGCTGCCGCCCGGTTACAGGGAGGAGAGACAGGTCAACGCGCAAAAACCCGTGGATTTCTGGTTTGAATACCTGACGCCCGAGATGTCACTCACAGTGAACGGGGCCTCCGTTGAGATCCCGGTTCGCCGCGGCACGGACAAAGTCGGATTTACATCCGGCGTCACCAGCTTCAGCTACGTGATGAAGAACCTGTCCGCAGAGTATCTCTCGTACAACCTGCACATCGTGCCTTCCAGGCCGGGCGAGGCGGCGCCGATGGTCACACGGGAGACCTGGACAGCTCCCTAATTCTCGTCCACGAACTCCAGGGTATGAGCGATCTCTTTCCACAGCGGCAATCTGTCAGGTGCGATCTCCAGAGGCGCCACGGCCCCGAATAATATATACCTGCTGCCTTTCTTAACGCCGTAGATGTATACCTGGGAAGAGATTCTGGTTGACGACTTGGCATCATAGAGGAACTCGAATGCCGGCGTGACCCCATCCAGCAGGGTAGTCGCATTATCGCTGGATATAACCTTCGGGCTGGCGCCACCGCCCGACAGCCTGATTGACTTGGCCCATTCAAACGCGACCGCGCTGAAATCCACCCCGTAAGCGCTGCTTATACTAATCCTGATAGTATTGGCCTGCGCTGTGGAGGGAGAAGCGACTGCTCCGAAGACTGCATCCGGCAGCTGCTGTGTCACGTACTCCTTGGGGTACCTGATTCTGAAATTATAGTTGCTGTCAGAGTATTCATTGTAGTCCCAGGGAGGAGCGGGCACCGGCTTCTTAACAGCGGCCGCAGCCGTGCCCGGCGCAGGCGCAGCGGGCGTGATGACCATGGTCACCACCACGGTTTGCGGTGAATTCCTCGTACCTGCGGCTTCGATGCTTATATCGGCCTTGTGCGTACCGGGCGCCAGGCCGGCAGGAGCGATGAATATCTCGAGCGTCTTGCTGCGGCCCTTTTCCAGGGCGCCGTTCATCTCTTCCATCCATATCCATGGGACTGTCTCCCTGACAGCCCAGATCATTACACCTTCACCCTCGTTCATAAACGTGATGTTCCTGGTGACGGTCTTGTTCTGATCCTCAGTAAACTGAAGGTCGATGGCCAGGGAACTGACCCCCAGCTTGGGTGACGTGACGACCGGCGCCGGGGTCGCCGCGGGCGCAGGCGCCGGCTCGGAGCAACCGGCGAATATCAATGCAATTATTACGGCTACCATGCAGATGTTGCTTTTAATCCCGGGGCTATGATCCCCTGTAAATATTTTCATCATAAACTAATTATAACAGGGTACACTAAAAAGTACTGACGCCCACGATGGCAACAATTTAAATCCGAAGCGAGGATTACAACGATATCAGGCCACACAGCTCGTTGAACCGGAGAGCGCCTCTTAAAATAATCTGGCTTGCAGCTTATTTTGTGGCTGTGTAGATGGCTGCGGCGCCCAAGAAAAGTCTCTTTGCCGCAGCCTGTTTAAAACCCGCTTTCAAGAGATATTCCTGCATTTCCTCAGCGGAGTAAAAATGTTGTGCCGATTCCGCCAGGTAGCGGTAGGCCTCCTTATTTCCGGAAATTAAATATCCGGCTGGAAAGACCCACAATTTCAAATAAAGGCGGTCGAGGAAACGGACGAATGGCGATCTGGGCTGGCTGCTTTCGATTATGACAAACCTGCCGTCCGGTTTAAGCACCCTCAGGATTTCATTTAAATAATCTCCCGCCATGGGATTATTGTAGGTGAGATTGCGGAATGCGAAGGAGATTGCGATGCAATCGAAGTGGCCGTCCGGGAAGGGAAGCCGTGCGACGTCGGCATTGATGAAGCGGATGTTTCCCCCCCCGCTGGAAGAGGCTTTGGCGGCGGCTATTTCGAGCATCGGCCGGCTGTAATCGGCCCCGGTAATTTCAGGTGTATATTGAGCAAGCCGGGCGATGGTGATGGCCAGGTCCCCAGTGCCGCAGCAGATATCCAGGATACGTCCCGGCGTATTTTTCAAACAGGCGAGGGCTGCCTGTCTGCGCCAGCCGGTGTCCATGCCAAGCGTGATGACATGGTTTATCAGGTCGTATCGGTCAGGTATCCTGGTAAAGATATGGTATAAAGGGCGGCCGGCCGTTGTCTTGATCGAGTTTAATACCATGTCAGTTTAAAGTTTGATTACCCCGGACAATATATAGCCGGCCGCTATCAGCAACGGTGTCAGCAGGACGACCATGACATTGCTGGCCAGCGCGGGGATGAGCTGCGCCCTATCGTTGTATTTAAAGGAACCGCGTATAGCCTTGACGGCGAGCGGTAACGTCAGCAGGGCTAATAAAGTGAAAACGGGCATGGCCCTGAATATGACGGCGCCGATGATCCAGATATAAACCATGACTGTGAATATAGTGTAAATAATAGCTGCCCCGCGACAGCCGAGGGTTATCGGCAATGTTTTTCTGTTTGCCACCTTATCCGCTTCTACATCGGGGAATTCATTGAGCAGAAGCAGGTTATGTACCAGGAAACCTGACGGCATCGAGGCGATAACGGCGTACCAGGTATACATGCCCGTTTGCGAGAAATACATACCGAGTACGGGCAGGAACCCCAATCCAAGAAAGGGTGACCATTCAGGCCAGTAACATTTCTGTATCAGCGGACTATACAACACGACGCATGCCGCCGCCACGATTATGAGGGGCAGCAGCAACCAGCCTTTGGTGAGTATGAAATAAAGGCCGATGGGGGCTGCCAGCAGCAGTGTGATGATGCCTATCCACAGCACCTCGCGCTGCGTTAACAATCCTTCTTTGATCATGCCGCTGCCGCCGCTGAAAGGCGTCCTGTCGGTGACCTTGTCGATGCCGCTCCTGTAGTCGAAGAAATCATTCAGAGTATTCACGCTGATATGAGTCAGAATGAGGCCGAATGTGGCCAGCAGAGCATCGCCGATATTGAAAAACCCGTCGTACCAGGCGATGCAGATGCCCGTTATGCCCAGGACAACCGAAAGGATCAGGAATTGGGGCCTAGTTTCCAGAAAATACAGCTTCGCTTTCATGTTATCTCCAAGCCAACTATTTAATCAATGGCCGAGACTGTTATTTCATTAAGTTGAAAGACAGGCCGCGAATAGGGGTCTTCGCTGTTGGCCACGACCTGTAGCGTGGCGCCAGTCATCGCTCCATTTCGAATCAACCTGTTGGCATAGTCCAGGTCTGCGTCTGAAGAAGCGTTGACCAGTTTATAACCATTTACAGTAAAGAACACACCCGGATTAAACCATATCTTGATGTTATTGACCGAGCTGACGCCCTTCACGCAGGTGTAGGGCGTCAGCCGCAGGAAATATCCCGGTTCCAGGTCCGCGCTGGATCCCTTGATTTGATGTTTCGAATAGCAGCAGACCGACCCATCCGACGGGTACAACAGGAAGTAGTAGTCGGAAGGCTGCTCGTAGCCGGGAATACCCATCGGATTTATGTCGGGCCACTTGAGCATCACCCCGATGCGGTCGTCCCTGCTGCCGCCCAGCATCGTCACATCCATATCGAGCACGAACCCGGTTAATGACGTCAGGGCGGGATTGATTGTATATACTTTGAACTCAGGATATGAAGGTCTCGTGCACCTCAGGTAATAGCCGCCATTCTCGTATTTTCCCTCGCCGAAATCATTTGTGAAGACCGTCCAGCCGCTGCCTGGATTCGTGAAATCGTCCTGAAAAATTATATTGGGATTCGGCTGTAAAGTGGTCGATGCGGGTATGTCCTGGATTATAGAAGGTGTCGAAGGAACAGCGACAGGAACTGATGGCTCGGGCGATGATATATTCTCGGAAGGCAGGCAAGCCACGGCACAGATGATTAATACCGTGACAAAGCTGACACACGTTGCCTTTACAAATGTGAAACGTCTCATAGTGCCCTCCGCAACATGGGGATATCTCAATTATACAAGGAATTGACAGCTTAATAATTCAACATCTGGGATGTTGGGAAAGCCTGGAGATGGTACAGCGTTATACTCGGTCATTTAGTTTCCAGGATAGTATGAAGTTTTATAAGTCACCATTATCCTGATACAGAATACAGCCCCGAGGTCGCTATTTACTTTCTCCTGCTACATTGGGTCGTTTAATAATGCCTTCGATAATGTACTTCATCATCAATCCCGTAAAAGGCTCTTGGTAACTGCGCCCATTGTAAGTGACAACGGTGGATATCCGTTTGAGGTCTAAGCCAACAAAGTATTGTGGCTTTGACTTTCCACTTGTCCTGACTGCTATTCCATCACTATATGGCTCTATCGAAATAATTTTAATGAGATTTATCTCGCTATTCCGTATTTGTCCCGAAAATACTAATCTTTTATTTGTCAGTGTTATTGTGCCCCTATCCAATTCCTTTAGTTCATCATGAGATTGACTTTGTGCCTGGAAAGCCCCTACGCGCCAGTAGACCCCTTTTGCTATTCTAAAGCTTGGGCCTCCGTATACACCAAAGCTATTCCTGACACTGCGCGGTTCCCACAGGGAGATGCTGGGAAGTATTAGTCTAATATCTTCGCTCTCTTTTAAGATAACCGACGAATTCCCCCCTTCTATTCTGAGCGTGACGTTTCCATCTTTCAGCGCGGTCATCCAAACTTCCAAATCCCGATCATGTTGTTTTTCGTCAGAAATGCCCCCATAACTAATGCGTTTCCACTCATCGGGTCTGAGGCTGTGATTTGCGTAATCTAGCCAAATTGGCAGAAGTTTATTCGCAACGTTTATTAACTTGAATGATATACTGCTCCCCATTAAGACAGGCGGTATGCTAAGAGAGTAAAATGGCTGAAAATGAGGAGAAAAACAGCCATGAAAAGACGCAACTGGGACCCGAAAACCAAGGCCATGATTGTCCTTCAAGGG
>Ga0268285_1001097_pt1 | contig 13845 bp, 10 predicted proteins | sample saktaG_2_FD_190144 | JGI IMG/M metagenome (GOLD analysis project Ga0268285, IMG submission 190144) | Saline water microbial communities from Sakinaw Lake, British Columbia, Canada - sak_2013_06_06_120m | ecosystem: Environmental > Aquatic > Non-marine Saline and Alkaline > Saline ... | reverse complement strand
GCCCAGTTGATTGCTGAGTATCAAGGCACCTCAAAAGCTCCTCATATTCGGGATAAAATCATTGAGATGATTCAACTCAACGAGACCCTGATTTCTTGCAGTCTTTCCTGTGCCTATGAAGGTCATCAGGAGCCTTGTGGAACTTATTTTGTCAACACTCTATTTGCCAACGTGTCTAAGCTGAATGTCACCAGATTTCCTTACGAAATAGCCAGGCTTGCCCAAGAAGTTGCCGGCGGTGTAGTAGTAACAATGCCTTCCGAAAAAGACCTCAGACATCCTAGAGTAGGCGAGTACGTTGCTAAATACCTGAAAGGTGTAAACGGTATTCCAGTAGAAAACCGTATCCGTATAGTCCGGCTGATAGAGAATCTTACGGTTGGCTTGGGAGCAGTATGTTATCTAACCGAATCTATGCATGGCGCGGGGTCGCCAATGGCTCAGAAAATCATGATTGGCAGGCGGGCTAATATGGATAGGATGAAGAACGCGGCAAAAAGGTTGTGCGGCATTGAGTCTTGAGATGTAGCTGGCAGCCCCGAGGAATCGGTAATGACCGCCAAGAAAGAAAAACTCATCGCCTCAGCCCTTGCCTACATGAGCAGCCATAAAGACCTGCCCGATAACTGGTGTATAGATTTCGTCGGCATAGAGCTTGATGAGAAAGGCAAAGCCACCCGCATTGAGCTTATCCAGAATGCCGTCGGCTAAGATTAGCCCCCCAACGCATACACGTTCTAAGCAGTGCTCTCTCCGCCCGTCACGCGCTGAACAAGTACTCCCTATTATTCACTCATGATGTCGAGACAAAATAGCTTTCGCACACGGGGAAATCGAAATTTCGCTAGCTTTTTGGCTAATCATGGCCTTAAGTCCAAGACACACGTTACGAATCGAGTTAGTTTTGCCTCTCCATAGACGGAGATAGAGCGAATACAAAGCTTTTATAATGGTCGTTGCTAGGATAGTTCCCCTCACTTTAGGAGCATGTAGATGTAGTACATGTCGTATTGGCGCAATCCACTGCCACCACCAACGGTGTTGGCAGAGTACCCATGACTGCGACAATAATCAATTAGACGCCTCTCCATCTCATAGGCATGATTCCTGGATCTTGTACGGTAGAGGTAAACCATCTCACCCCAGCCCTTACGCTCGTGGATTGCTTCACGGGATGGGGGGTTGTCAGTTACGCCGACGTAGGCAATGCCGTGCCACCGTGCGAACTGACACCCAGTGCGCGGTTGAGCATGCTCATAACTACTGAGAGCTGGTCGCTTAGCATTGGCTTGTCAATTATACTATGTGGAATCCAACGCGGGTCTGCCCACTCCCCGCGCAGGATTCGAGCTTGTTTACACATTTTCTCGTACAAGCAAGAACCAGACCCTGCAAGACTAGATGGTTGCTTGATTGTCTCTTGACTCGCTGAACAGTTTAAGAATTTGGGCTGATGGGTATGTAGAGAGGGATGCTATGCCATGAGCAAGCTCGATTGGTAAAAGTCCTCCTTCATGCCGACTACTAAGAATCACTGGCAAAGTAGCGAATATACGGTCTGCCCCTATCAAATCTGACATTTTAGGGTTTTGAACGTACAAACCTGTAGGGATACTTAGGACTGAATGATGGTAATTACTCAATTTGACGAACATCTTTGCACCAAAATTAGTGTCTTTTCCGTAAGGTGCACCTGTTTCCGGCCTGCATTGTATTTCCAACTTGATATACCTATCTCCGGGGATGAAGAGATGTCCCGCCGGAGCTTGCTTAACCATACCTTCTAGGTAGTCACAGAACCTACCGGTCTTCTCTTGCCCAATTATATGAATGTCATACCCTTCTTCCTTTGCATAAGAGAGAAAACGCCGTATCGGGTTGACAAGCTTAGAATACTGAGCTCTGATTGATAGCGGACCATCCTTAACAAAAAGACATTCGGAAAGGACTTCTCTCTTGTGTTCCCAATAATAACGAATTCCGGTAAAGAGCAATAAGACCTCATGAATACTCATATATGACGTGGCTATTGTATCCGGCGCTGCGTCCGGGGCCATCTCTTGGTGAAAGCCAAGCATATCTGTGAGGAACAGTTGACCTTTGCATTTGGGGCACTGGCCTGTCTCAACATTATAAGGAAGCGTAGCTACAGTCTCCTCGCAATGTGGGCACTCAAAAAGAGGCAGCTCCTTTTGTTTTCCATCCCATTTCTCATAAGCAATCCATTTAAGTGTCTCCATGGGTTCAGCATTAAGAGAAGCATCCTTAATGGATTCATAAATGATCTGACGTATAGCATGATAAGTATTTAAGCCGGGAATGGATACGTGCCTCAGTGGGAATACAGTAGCGTGATACAACGCCGAGTCAGCTAAAATGTCTTTCAAAGCAAGGGGGTGAGGAGAATCCCTGTCTATCTTAGATAGTGCGTACTGGTCAAGTCTTAAAAGGGCGGTCTTAATAAAAGCGAGTCTTCTGTAAGGCGGCAGGTCAGATTCAATAGGTTGCATAGAGCCGTCTATACCGAATACTAATGCAAGAGGTTTCTTCCCTGATGGAATAGGTTCCCAAAGTGAGCAATCAGCTGTAGCTGCCGGACCATTATCCTCAAACTGAACCACGAGCTTATTTACAAGTTCGCTTTTAAGCACTTCAAGATGGCCTAGTTTACTTGCCTTTTCAGGAGGGAGGCGATCACCCTTCATATACGGCATATTAACTACCCCCTACATCCCTAGCTTAGATTGCACCGGCACAAACTTTCTCGCCTGAACTGATATTACGAACCGATTCGATCGAGTGAGCATCCGTATGTATCCAACGGTTTTAGCCTGAAGGATATCATCCTTTAGACTATCATAGGCAGTATTGACTCTCGCTAACGCATTTACCTCATCTTGAGATGACAAATGAGCCACGAAGAAGTTCTCTGTCTGGGCAAGGAGATCTTTGTTTATCGTGGTTGGGGATTGTGTCGAGTAAACCATGCCCATATGGTACTTTGCTCCCTCCTTGGCTATGCGTCTATAGATATCTATCTCATCCTGTTCTCTAGAGGGAAAGAGATTATGTGCCTCCTCAAAATATAGCTGTATGTAATGATTACCTAACTCATTGTTTGAGAATTTATCCACCTGACTATGAAATATAGCTTTGGATAGGTAAACAGAGAAATAGTTTGTCACTTCCGGCGGCGCATTTCCAAGATCAATTATAACTGTCTTACCATCATCTAGGAGCTTAATTATTTCTTCAACAAAGTCTCCTGCGTTGGGATCATGATATTTCCGAAAACCTTGGATGATTTTGGGCCCGGCGCTTGTCACGGAAACTGGGTGTAAAAACCCAAGCATAGCAAGATCATCAGCATCAAATAAATCCTCACCTGATGACGATTTCAATTTGGTCTCACGGTTCACCTCGGCACATTTCTCAAGTTCCTCTGCTAAAGCATCCAAGGAATTTACTATAGGGCATTCGTCAACAGAATCTACTCCATAAATTGAGCATCGCACCTTCTGGTTAAACTGTGGATCAATGTTCATTAGTCCTTTCAGTTTGCCAATACTAGTTGGATATCCAGCACGATGTAGAATGCTCCAGTACATTAAGATTTTTCTTCTAGCCCTCAATTTTTCATTTGGTATAAGTTCTTCAAGCGATTCAATTGGTGGAATATCTACGGAAAGGAAGCTGCTAATATAGATAGAGGTATCCTTTCCAGCCTCTTTTAGCAGTGTGGCTATTATTCTATGAGAGCTTTGGGGATTCTCGTAAAAATTTAGCCTTAAGGGTTTTGAATCAGTATTTTGCTTCTTCGTAAGTGCATATACCTCGCAGCGCTCAAGATATGCACTTTTTAGTGAACTACTATCGTCCTGGGGGTTATCGTTCGCATACTCTCCATTAATATCAAAGATTAGTTGCCCAACATTCTTTGCACCCGAAGTAGTCTCAATCAGGCTTTGTGCAATGAGTTTAACGACATTACTTTTACCTAACCGCGTTTTACCGAACATTGCTGTACGGGTTCCCATGAAATCTTTCGTGGAGATGAATATTGGTACGTTAGGCTGAGGTTTATTGGGCAAGGGTAATCTGCATTCAGTTAGACGTAGGTCGCCTATAACGAAGCGATTATCTTTAGGCACCATAGAATTAGATATAAGGTTTAATAACTCTTCATTCGGTGCATATACTAAGTACTTATGTGCACTCACAAAGTTGTTTAAGTCACCCGAAAATTCTACCTCATTTAGCTTTCCATCATCCGGGCAAGGATAGAACATCCCAAGTACACCTGTTTTTAATGCTCCCCACTGGAGTTCACTCTGAGTAAAAATGTCCAGTTCAGGCATAGACTTTTTTTGTAACTCAAAATATGTCTGTTGAACTTCTTTGGATAGCGGAGTAGGAGCTGCTTCAAGCACACGCAACAATGTAAAATGTGGAGGTAGTTTTTCGTAATTCGCAGGGACCATGATAAGCAAAGAATTCCTAGGGATACCACCGACCGCCATTTTATATGGATCAGAAGTAATTATTGTAACAGTTTCATAACCTATATCTAATACGTACCCAACAAACCGCAAGTCATCGTACTTCTTAGCCACCTCATTTGCCTTTTCCTGCTCAAGAAAAGATTGCAACATTCTTAGAGGATGATTCTGCATCGCAGATTTTTCAAAGAATTCCTTCATTTCGGCACCTCACTATAGTAGTTACAAATTAACACCTCTCCTGGCTTGTCAGCAAGAATTCCAGGGCTTTTTCCTGTACCTCTAGATAAAGCAATAACATGATTATCTTGATACAATCGAAGAATATCTGGATGTGAAGAAACTGTCAAAGCCCATTTAATGCCTTTTTGGGTAGCTTGGTGCAAAACGGAGGATAATCTTTCATACTCAGCATAACTAAATTTGTTGTATACGTAGTGCGAGTGAACTAATTCACGTTCCCCCGGTCGGTAGGGTGGGTCTACGAATATAAAGTCGTCTGGAATGCAAGCATCAATCACAGGTTGAAAATCACTGCATAATAATTCAGCATTCTGCAGTCGATTGGAAACCTCAAGTAGAGAGTCCTCGTTGATAACCCAGCGCCTAGCTTGGCCTCCATATCCAACGTTGAACTGCCCATGAGAGTTATGCCTCCACATGCCCTTAAAGCAAGTCCTATTTAAATAGAGGGTTCTAGCAGCCTTGAAAGCAATACTGTCGTGCTCTATCTTGGCATCTCGAATCTGGTAGTATGCTTCCTTTGTTGATGGGAAACTCTTGAATATTCTCCATACTTCAAGTGGGTAAAGACGGATTCCACGATATAGGGTGATAAGTTCCTCATTGATATCTGCTAAAACTGCGAGCTGTGGATCAAGTAAGAAAAAGACAGCGCCACCACCCAAAAAAGGTTCCACAAACCTACCCTTAATGACCTTACTTTCAGGTAGATATGGCGCTATTTGGCTAGTTATTCTTTGCTTTCCGCCTGGATAACGTATGAAATATAACCTTTCGGTTTTCAACATATGTCCTCCGATTCCCTTGGAAGAGCTTTCTACTCTAAGCGCCAGTTAACACCTAGTAATTTTATTTTCCTTGTCTAAGTTGGCTTTTATTGTACTAGTAACCTAGTCTTAAATAGTCATGTCTGCCTCTGCTGCGCGAATGCGCAACCTTTTGTGAAGTTCTTCGGGTAACCGGATATGAACCATGCGAGTCTTGGGTTTGGTTTGTTTTGGCTCTATATTCATTCATTCCTTACTATATAGTTAAGATTTATTTACTCCAAATATAGCTCAGTTATTTAATAGAGTCAAGATACTTTGGGACGCGATCTGTACCAGTACTTTTGGCTCCCCTAGCGCTTTTACTAATGTAATCAAAACGCTCTGTTGCACAGAGGGCATGTTATTATGTTACGGCAACGATTCTAATTAGCATCTGCCCACACTAGCTGAACCGGGTCTTAAAAGAGATCCCCAGTTTTTCGTTCAGCTAATGCTTCAAAACGTACCCCTTTATATTATTGGCTGGCAAGGTAGGTGGTGCCAACAGCATGTAGATAGCGCCATCTTCAGCTTTGGCAGCCCCGAAGAATCGGTAACGTTTGCCAAGAAAGAAAAACTCATCGCCTCAGCCCTTGCCTGCATGGGCAGCCATAAAGACCTGCCCGATAACCGGCGCATAGATTTCGTCGGCATAGAGCTAAACCAGAAAGGCAAAGCCACCCGCATCAAGCTTATCCAGAATGCCGTTGGCTGAGACTAGCCCTCAAACACACCCATATCTAAGCAGTGCTCTCTCCGTCCGTCGTTGTAGTGCACAAAACGCTATTTTGTTACCGTGTTACTTAGCCGTGGTCAAATAGATAAAGTGCTTCAAAAAGTTATGTATTGTTGACAAGCTACAATGGGTGTATAATTTGCCTAGCCAAAAGACTTCTTTTTGATTTTAATCCTCGAGGAGCCAACCGGCGACAGGATGAAAGAATGGACGATAAAAACAATACTAATGATTCAATTTTTCTCCAGAATATCCAGAGGGGCAAACAAAAAAGCCTAATCCGCCTATCAGAAGATAACTCTAAAATAACTTACTCCTGCTCTCGTGAATACACAACCAGCTTTAAGAATCCAGAAGAAAAAGTCCGAGCCTCATATTTTGTGGAGCTTGTTGACGACTATAACTATCCGAAAGAAAATATAAACTTAGAGCATCCTGTTCCTAGGCGCACTCCCGAAGACAGGGCGGATATTGTTGTCTTTGAAGATGCAGCTCTCAAGAAGCCCTATCTGGTGGTGGAGTGCAAGAAGGATGGTATCTCTGATGCAGAGTTCAAGCAGGCAATAGAGCAGGTATTTGGCAATGCCAACAGCCTCAGAGCAAAGTTTGCCTCTGTAGTCGCTGGCACTACCAGAACAGCTTTTGACATCGCTGGTTTCACCCCAGAAGAGAGAGAGAAAAATGTCATCTCTGACATACCGCAAAGATACGGGCATACTCCCAGATATCGGTTCATCAAAGGGGATAAGGATAAAGAACTGAAAATAGTGCAAAAAGAAGACCTAATCAGGACGCTGGAAAAGGCGCATGACACGGTATGGCAAGGAGGAAGGCTAGCACCAACCACAGCCTTTGATGAAATTGCCAAGCTTTTATTCTGTAAGCTACAAGATGAAAAAGAAAGTAGCATCACCAGAAAGGGTGAGCCTTATAAGTTCCAAGTAGGCACATACGAAACTGCCGATGAAGTATTCAGCAGGATAGATGCCATCTACCAAGAAGCCAAGCAAAAGGATGCCGAAGTATTCAAGGATGATATTAGGCTTGAACCGAAAATCATCTATTCCGTTGTTGAGCATTTGCAAAGCATAAATTTCAACAAAACAGACCTTGACACTAAAGGCATTGCCTTTGAGCGGTTTATGGAGGATTTTTTCAGGGGCAAGATGGGGCAGTTCTTTACTCCTCGGGAACTGATTCGTTTCAGCGTGAGGATGCTGAACCCGCAGACAAATGAGATTCTGCTTGACCCTGCTTGTGGTAGCGGTGGCTTCCTACTTAATGCGATGGACTTGGTAAGAGAGGAAGCAGAGCGTGAATATGATGACCCACTTGATGCTTATAGAGTGTGGCATGATTTCGCCAAGGATAACCTCTACGGAATAGATATAAACGACCAGATTGCCAGAGTATGCAAGATGAACATGGTTCTCCATGATGACGGACATACTAATGTTATCAGTTTTGATACCCTTGCAGACATACAGGAGATTAACCGAGTCCACCGAAGATTTGCCGATAATTCCTTTGACCTTATATTAACCAATCCGCCCTTCGGGGCAGTAGTAAAACAAACCGAAAAGCCTTATCTGCAAAAATATGTGCTGGGCAAAGGTAGAAAAAACCAGAAAACAGAGATACTATTCATGGAGCGATGCTTGGAATTCCTGAGGCCTGGTACTGGCAGGATGGGGATTATCCTGCCCGATGGAATCCTGACCAATAGTTCTTTACAGTATGTGAGGGATTTCATCATGGAGCGTACCCAGATACTAGCGGTGGTATCACTGCCACAGTTTGCCTTCACCCACTTTGGCGCAGGGGTGAAGAGTTCGCTTGTGTTCCTGCGTAAGAAAGCCGAGGGAGAAAAGCTAGAAAACTACCCAATATTCATGGCGATTGCAGAGCATATTGGCTATGACGCTACTGGCAGGAAGATACCACAGAACGATTTGGATAAGATTGCAGAAGAATATCATAAATTCACCAGTGCACAAGGCTGCTAGTATGGAATGTTTTGTTACACATCTCAAAGACATTGAAGGCAGGATTGACCCGCATTATTACAGACCGTCATTTCTCAGGTATGCCGAGCAACTGAACCAGAAGAGTACGGTAAGAATATCTGATATTGCCAACGTTGTTTGTGGCCCTTTCGGTTCTACAATAACGTTAAAAGATTACAGCAACGAAGGCGTTCCCCTCATCCGTATTTCCAATATCCGGGAGGATTCGCTCGTTCATGATGACTTAGTATTTATAAACAACGAGAAAGCTGCAGAATTAGATTCATATAAGGTAAAAGAAAACGATTTAGTTATTTCCCAAAGAGGAACTCTGGGTTTAGCTGCAAAGGTTGATTCCAAGTTTGATGGGGCAATAATCAGTGCTAACTTCATAGCAATAAAAGCCATTAAGGAATTAAATCCTGACTACCTGAAAACCTTTCTTTCTTCCGACTTAGGGAAGCGACAATTAACTAGACAAACGAGCGGTCAAGTTCAAACTAAGCTCACCACAGATGATATTAAACGAATCCGAATCCCCGTCATACCATTAAACTCACAAATTAAGGTCGCAAACCTTATGCAATGCACCTACCAGCTAAAGAAGCAAAAAGAAGCGGAGGCACAAACGCTTCTGGATTCTATTGATGAGTATGTGCTTGGGGAATTGGGTATTGTTGCTTCGCAAGGTGACAATAGAACCTGCTTTGTTGTCTGGGCTAAAGAATTAAAAGGTAAGAGAATAGACCCAAAAGCTTATACGTCTAAACCTAAAGCAATATTGGAATCCATTGGCAAATCAAAATATCCTATACGGACAGTAAAAGAACTAGTTGCTGAACAGATTGCTGGTTATTGGGGAAAAGACCCAGCTTTAACAGAAAATAGCGAAAATCATATTCTATGCAACGTCATAAGGAATACAGATTTTGATAATAATTACAATTTAGATTTAGAAGACGTTGCTCAACGCCTTATACCAGTTGAATCATATGAACGTATAAAGCTAAGGGCAGGAGATATATTACTTGAGAAATCAGGAGGTAGTCCAGCACAACCAGTAGGACGGGTGGCACTAATTACTAAGGAGCATGAAGGTTATGCCTTCAGTAATTTTGTGCAATTACTCAGAATCCATAAAAATGAGTGCCTACCTGAATATCTTTTTACTTATCTAAGAACAATATATAGAGCGGGATACATGGAATACATCCAAAATCAGACTACTGGGATTAGAAATCTAATTCTTCAGGAATTCATGTCAATTCCCGTACCAACACCCTTAGATTTCTCTATCCAAGATAAAATTGCTAGTGAAGCACTAAGGAGGGTTCAGAAAGCTAAGAATCTATGGCAAGAGGCAAATGATAGCGTTGATAAAGCCAAAGCAGAAGTTGAACGTCTGATTCTGAGCAAATAAAAGAATTCCTCATCTGAAGGAGGAAACAATCATGGCAGAGAAAACTATCTGGGGTATACACGCAGGAAGCGAAGGCGAAGCTGATAGCCTGTTCATCAAGAATAAAGTTATCGCCATCGGCTGGCGTCGTGTTGGGGACCTGACTCAGTACAAAGACAGGGAAGCCTATAAGAATATATTGCAGCAAACTTATACAAATATGCCTGTCGGAGCGTTGAGAAATACAGCGGGTATTTTTTATCGTTTTGTCTACGAGATGCAGATAGGCGACTTGGTGATTTACCCTTCGAAACGAAGCAAACAGATTTATATTGGTGAAGTAGAATCAGAATACCAATACAGACCTGAATCAACCAAAGAATTCATAAACCAAAGAGATGTCGAGTGGAAAGCTAGTTACCCTCGGACACGATTTTCTCAACAAGCATTGTATGAGATTGGTTCTGCCCTCTCTCTGTTCCAAGTAAGGAATTATGCCGATGAATTTTTAGCTGCATTGGAAGGCAAACCCGAACCGGAAGAATCCGCATTAGAGGAAGAAACAGAAGAAGTAGCTACAATAGCGCAAGATGTTGAAATACAAACGAAGGATTTTGTATTAAAACAGCTTCGCAGGAATTACAAGGGTGAGGCTCTTGAAGTTTTTATTGTGCATCTGCTGGAGAAAATGGGTTATCACGCCAGGCAGACTTTTAAGAACAATCCCAGTGTAGATATTATTGCCCACAAAGATGAGTTTGGCTTTGAATCTCCGCTCATTAAATGCCAGGTTAAATCTGAGGAAGGAGCCATTAAACTTGAACCTGTTGAAAAGCTGTGCTCCAGAGTCAAATTAAACGAATACGGCTTGTTTATAACTCTCTCCAGCTACAACGATAAGGTTTATAGATTCGCCGAGTCACAACCTAACCTTCGGCTGATTGACGGATATGAGCTTGTTGATATTATACTTGAGCACTACGACGAGCTAGACACCAAGTATAAAAATGCGATCCCGTTGAATAGGATATTCCTACCTAGCGTTGCGAAGTAGCGATTAGGTCTAGAAACTATCTAGGCTGCCTACAAAAGTTTTGTACTTCTTGGGGGATGTCAACTTTGCCTTGTCTCCCCGTCCGGCAAGTCAGAATGTCCCCTAGCTACACATTTCGTCAGTTTGCTGGGGGTTGTATTTCGTGCTGTGCCCACTTACCCAACCCAACCGAGCCTTGCTCATCACCATCCTGGAGGATTACCTGAGCCGCGGCAAAGTACTGTGCTGTCAAGAAACGCAGCGCAAAACCTTAGAGGGTCGTTTGCCTCATCCCAGCTATACTGCTATACTAACCGATGTCGTGGAATACGAGACTGTTATCGGCCTGGAGGTCCATGCCCAGCTATTGACCAGGAGCAAGATGTTCTGCCCTTGCAGTGCTGATTATGCTAATGCTCCACCCAATACATATGTCTGCCCTATTTGCCTGGCTATGCCCGGGGTTCTGCCAACGATTAACGAAAAGGCAGTAGAGTATACTGTAATGACTGCCTTAGCCCTTAACTGCACTATCGCCGAATATGCCAAGTTCGACCGCAAGAACTATCCTTACCCGGACTTGCTGAAAGGGTATCAAATTTCTCAGTATGACGCCCCGATGGGGCAGCACGGCTGGCTAACAATCGATATGGACGGGACAAAGAAGAAGCTTGACATTACCCGAGTTCACCTTGAGGAGGATACCGCCAAACTGACCCACTGCACCACGCCTGAAGGCGAAACCTACAGCTTAGTCGATGCCAACCGCGCTGGAGTACCTTTGATGGAAATCGTCGGCGAGCCGGATATCAGCTCGCCAGAAGAAGCCAGGCAATATCTGGTGAAGCTGCGAACTATTCTCCAATATCTAGGTGTGTCTACATGCAATATGGAGGAGGGAAGTTTCAGGTGCGATGCCAACATCAGTATTCGACCTGAAGGCACCACCGAATATTTGGGCAAGGTTGAAGTCAAGAATATGAACAGCTTTAAAGCTGTCTACCGGGCTTTAGAGTATGAAGCCAAGCGCCAGCGGCAAGAGCTGGAAAAAGGCGGGAGAATCATCCAGGAGACGCGGGGCTGGGTAGAGGAAAAAGGGATGACCGTGAGCCAGAGGAGCAAGGAATACGCACATGACTACCGCTACTTTCCTGAGCCCGATTTGCCACCATTAGCTTTCGACAAGACCTGGGTAGAGGAAATCAGGTCTCGCTTGCCCGAGCTGCCTGATGTAAGGCGAGACCGCTTCATGTCCCAGTATGGTTTGCCCACATATGACGCCAACTTGCTTGTCGATTCCAAAGCGATGGCTAACTACTTCGAGGACTGTATCAAGCTGATGGCAGACACCTCAAACGGGAATAACCTTCACAAGAAGGCAAAGACAGTAAGTAACTGGCTGCTCGGGGACTTTAGCCGAATGCTCAATACTACCAATGCCAGCATTGAAGAAACCAGAGTCACCCCGAAGCATTTAGTAGAGATGCTGGGCTTGATAGATAAAGGGACTCTCAGCGGCCCAGCAGCTAAAACAGTCTTTGAAGATATGTTCCTCAACGGCAAGCCAGCAAGCGACATCGTCGCTGAGAAGGGGCTCAGCCAAATTAGCGACAGTTCAGAAATAGAGAAGATAGCAGCCCGAATAATAGCTGACAACAGTCAGGCAGTGTCTGACTTTCAGGACGGGAAGCAACAAGCCCTGGCTTTCCTTATCGGACAGGTGATGAAAGCCACTAAGGGACGGGCTAATCCCGGCATAGCAAAGGAAATACTTCTAGATAAACTCGGAGGAAAATAAAATGCCTGCTTATCTCATGGTTGCCCAGATTTTAGTAGCCCTAGCCTTAATCGCCGTAATTCTGGTGCAGGTGCACGGCGGTGGACTTGGAGGCATATTCGGCCAGGCTGATACTGTTTACCGAACGCGGCGAGGCGTTGAAAAGAACCTCATGCAGTTAACTATCGCTTTAGTTGTCATGCTCATAGTCCTTTCCTTCTGGGCTGCCAAGATCAAGTCTTAGCCCTCAATCCGTGGATTCTCCGGGGAAACCCCCGTCTGTCTTTGCGAGGAGCATCAGCGACGAAGCAATCCCTGAGGGGGGGGGACAAGTATGAGATTGCCGCGCTTCGCTCGCAATGACAGGATAGGGAGAGCACAATGACAGTAGGGGTTATGGCGAGATTGCCGCGCTTCGCTCGCAATGACAGAGGGCAAGCTCGCAATGACAGGTGAAGGCTAACATGGCTCCAGTGATAACCCTGACCACCGACTTCGGCACGAGCGATGCTTATGTGGCCGCCATGAAAGGGATAATCCTCGCCATTAACCCGAGAGCAACCATCGTTGATGTATGTCACTCCATTGAATCCCAGAATATCCTCCAGGCTGCCTTCATCCTCAGTACAGCTCATCACTATTTCCCCGAAGGAACAATCCATCTGGCTATAGTTGACCCGGGCGTCGGCAGCCAGCGGAAAGCTATTATCTTGAAAACACCTTCAGCCTTTTTCCTGGCTCCAGACAACGGTGTCCTGAGCTATATAATAGATGAGCTATGCCCAACACCTGCCGAGCCACCCACCTCTACCCACCCTAACCTCGAGCACAGAAAACTTGGTGCAGACCTCGAAGCTGTTGCCATCACCAACCCCGATTTCTGGCGACAGCCAGTCAGTGCTACCTTCCACGGACGGGATATTTTCGCCCCAGTCGCTGCTCATCTTTCCCTGGGCGTGTCCTTACACAAGTTTGGGGAGAGCATAAGCTGTCTATATGCTTTTCCTGTACCGCGACCCTATCATGACACTGAGGGAAACTTGCTTGGCCGCATTCTCCACATAGATAATTTTGGCAACCTGATTACCAATGTCAGGAATAGCGACCTGCCAGGGGATGAGGTTACTGTAGAGATAGGCAACCAGCACATACGCGGCCTGAGCCACTTTTATAGCCAGGGAAGCGGGCTGACAGCCATCATCGGCAGCAGCGGTTACCTGGAAATAGCGCTTAAGAACGGGAATGCTGCTGTTTTCCTGGATACCAAGGTGGGCGTTGAAGTAAGACTGAAAGGAAGTTAACCGAGAATGCAGATTAGGCTAGCCAATAGCGAGTGGCTCAGA
>Ga0268285_1001096_pt1 | contig 13845 bp, 10 predicted proteins | sample saktaG_2_FD_190144 | JGI IMG/M metagenome (GOLD analysis project Ga0268285, IMG submission 190144) | Saline water microbial communities from Sakinaw Lake, British Columbia, Canada - sak_2013_06_06_120m | ecosystem: Environmental > Aquatic > Non-marine Saline and Alkaline > Saline ... | reverse complement strand
GCGGAGATATTGATTTTGGGGCTCATCTTGCGCTGGAACAGGTTTTCATTTGGGGCTCATCTTGTATTGTACAATACTGGTTGTTGACATACGTTTCATAATTTGCTAACCTTGTAATGTTGTAATAAAAGATGTTAACGATACACGCACACAAAAACACTAAACGAAGCGAATAGAATTTTCTGCGGCATTATGCTTCCAGAAATTTCAATCGCTTCAACAAGCGGTTTTTTTGTTGCTCAAACGCAGGATGATTGAAGGGTGAGAACGTTATAAATTGAATAGTCAGTTATGTTGTCGGTAAAAATGACATCGAATTTTATCGACAATTCCAAAAGTCTTTTTTTAAACAATTGTAATTTCAAGAGTTTGACGGCACGAAAAACGGCCATCAGCGGTGATTGTTGTTTTCGCCCACCGGACAAATTCAAAAAATTGAAGTTATTAATTGCTAGCCAAGGTAATTGTTTATAGGCGGATGGTGGATGCCTAGGGACCGGAAGGCGATGAAGGACGTAGTCTGTCTGCGATAAGCTTGGGGGAGGTGACAAACAACCTTTGATCCCGAGATTTCCGAATGGGGAAACCCCAGCCGTGCAAACACGGTTGATCCCGAGCGCAAGCGAGGGAAGCGAACCTGCGGAAGCGAAACATCATAGTACGCAGAGGAAAAGAAAAAAAGCCCCGCTTCGGCGGGGAACATTCTCCCAGTAGCGGCGAGCGAAAAGAGATCAGCTCAAACCTGTTTGTATTTCTCTCATGTTCGGTATTTATCACTTATCAATGATAAGCGATAATTTAATGGATATGAGTGAAATACAAGCGGGGGTTATAAGATTTAGATGATCCCGCTTCGGCGGGACAAAGCCTACCAATATGTAATTTGGTTAGCCCAATCACCCTGGAAAGGGGGGCCATAGCGGGTAATAGCCCCGTAAGCGAAAATCATTACAAGCTTTGAATCTTTATTCTTGAGTACCTCGGGAAACGACAGTCCTGAGGGAAGTCGGCGGGACTATACCGCCAAAGCTAAATACTAACCGGTCACCGATAGTGCACGAGTACCGTGAGGGAAAGGTGAAAAGCAGTCCGGTGAGGACAGTGAAATAGTTCCTGAAACCATCACGCTTACAAAGACTCGGAGCCAGGTAGTGATTTTTGGACTGCGCAAGTTTTGTTGCGGTGAAATCGTAAATGGTTCGCGCATCAAAACGCTCAGTGAAATAAATTAGTTAATGATTTATTTGTTGCCAAAAGCAACAAGTCCAAAAACTACTACCTGGTGACGGGGTGCTTTTTGTAGAACGAGCCAACGAGTTTAATTTATCAGTTAGTCTAAGCGTCTCTGACGCGAAGGCACAGGGAAACCAAGTCTTAATAGGGCGCATCTCTTTATGGGGTACTGATGGGTTAAGACCCGAAGCCAGGCGAGCTTGCCATGGCCAGGTTGAACCCCGCCGAAACGCGGGGGGAGGACCGAACCGGTTGACTGTGCAAAATCTTCGGATGAGCTGTGGTAAGAAGTGAAAAGCTAATCGAGCCTGGTAATAGCTGGTTCTCTCCGATATAACTTTAGGGTTAGCGTTTTGCGTTAATAATTTCGGAGGTAGAGCACTGACAGAAATATCGCGGGGAAACTCAGATATTTCCATCAAACTCCGAATGCCGGAATTATTGCAAAACAGTAAGACTACGGGCGCTAAGGTCCGTGGTCGTGAGGGGAAAAGCCCAGATCTTAGTCTAAGGTCCTTAAATTAAGCTAAGTGCAAGATAAGGAAGTGAAGTTCCTTTGATAGCTAGGAGGTTAGCTCAGAAGCAGCTATCCTTTAAAAAGTGCGTAACAGCTTACTAGCTAAGGAATTTTGCGCCGTAAATACACGGGGCTCAAGCTTAATACCGAAGACAAGGGTCCCGAGGCGTAAGCCGAGGGGCGGTAGGAGAGCGTTCCCATTGCTGCGAAGCGGAACCGTGAGGTTTCGTGGAGCGTTGGGAAGTGAGAATGTTGGCATGAGTAACCGCAATGCGGGTGAGATCCCCGCACACCGAAAACCCAAGGTTTCCGCGACAATGGTGATCAGTCGCGGGTTAGGCGGTCCTAAGGTAAAGCCGAAAGGCGCAGCCGATGGACATTCGGTTAATATTCCGATCCTTCCTTTTTTTGCTGCGAGAGCGACGAAGTTTAGTAATCTGAGCGGGTTATTGGATTCCCGTGGCCAACCTGATTGTCCCAAGCGCAAGCGAGGGCCGAAAGGGTTGTCCAAATGTTTCGGTTCGCCGGAACAGATTCAGACCAGCAAGCTTCCCAGAAAAACCTCTCAAGGGCTATCAAAAAAAGGAAACCGTACCGTAAACCGACACAGGTGGGTAGGCTTAATAGTGCCAAGGTGAACGGATGAAAGTTCGTGAAGGAACTAGGCAAACAAGTAGGCGTAACTTCGGGATATGCCTTTCCTCCGTACGGCGCAAGCTTTTACGGAGGACGCAGCTAAAGATTCTCAGGCGACTGTTTACCAAAAACACAGGTCCCTGCTAAACTCGTAAGAGGAAATATAGGGGCTGAGACCTGACCAGTGCCCGTGTGTCAAAGCTGGCGGTGTGCCAAAGCGCAAGCTGAAGTATGCTAACCGGCCCAAGCTACGGGTGAACGTCCGCGGTAACTCTGACCGTGTTAAAGTAGCGTAGTCCCTTGTCGCGTAAGTTGCGACCCGCATGAAAGGTATAACGATCTGAGAACTGTCTCCACGAATTATCCGGTGAAAATGTAATGGAAGTGAAGATACTTCCTACCTGCGGCTAGACGGAAAGACCCCGGAAGCTTTACTGCAGGGTGATATTGGGTTTTGGGTTTTAATGCGTAGTGTAGTGGTTAGGCTTTGAAACTGTCCTTTCGGGGATGGTGGAGCCAACAATGAAACAGCCATCTTTAATATTCATTATCCTAATCCGAAAGGTAACAGTGTCACTTGGGCAGTTTAAGTGGGGCGCTTGCCTCCTAAAAAGTAACGGAGGCGTTTAAAGGTCAGCTAAGCACGGATGGAAATCGTGCTTGTCGCGCAAAGGCACAAGCTGGCTTAACTGCAAGGCGGATATGCCGCGCAGATGCGAAAGCAGAACTTAGTGAACCGATGCTGGTTATTAGAATCGGCAGAGATTATCAAACAAAAGTTACTCCGGGGATAACAGGCTGGTACGACCCACGAGTCCATATCAACGGTCGTGTTCGGCACCTCGATGTCGGCTCATCATAGCGCGGGGGTGGAGAAGCTCCCAAGCGTCCGGCTGTTCGCCGGTTAAAATGGTACGTGAGCTGGGTTCAGACCGTCGCGAGACAGGTCGGTCCCTATCTACCGCAGGCGTTTGAGTTTTGAGGAGAGTCGTCCCTAGTACGAGAGGACCGGGATGAACTGACCTCTGGTGTACCAATTGTTCCGCCAGGAGCATCGTTGGGTAGCTAAGTCGGGAACGGATAAGAACTGAAAGCATCTAAGTTCGAAGCCGGCTCCAAGATTAGAACTCTTAGTTTCCTTGAAGATGACAAGGTTGATAGGCTGCAGGTGTAAGTCCGGTAACGGATTCAGCCGAGCAGTACTAATAAACTATTAAACGCCTTGGTTAGCAATTAATGACTTTAACGAATTGTTTAGTGAAGATTTGCGATAACTGACAAAAAATGTGCAAAAACGGCGTTAGTTTGAGGTTTTTGTAAGGAGACTATACCGATGGTGCTCCACCTGTTCCCATCCCGACCACAGAAGTGAAATCCATCAAGGCCGATGATAGTCGCAAGGCGAAAGTAGGTAGTCTTCTTACAAAAATCTTGAGCAACAACGCCGTTTTTTTGTGCAAAATCGCTTTGTGTTTTACTGCCAAAAGATTATATATAAACAAAACAAAAACCGCAGATTAATGCGGAGTTTGGCCAATTATTCAAAAATTATTATTTGCTATCTCTGCAGTAATAAGGATAGGCTGTAATAAAATATTTATCCATGATAAAATCAAATAACATTATTAATATAAAAATCACAGCAACTGCTGGTTGTAAATAATCAATGGAAAACAATATGACATCGGACGATACAATTATAGACGGAAATGGTTCTGTTAATATCGTTCCAACCAAAACAAGTGACCAAAAAAAGAATTTTAACGTTATTCTTGTGGCGCTTATTATTTTGGCGATGGCGCTTTTGGCAACTCTTTGTTTTCTGGCTTGCCGAGAGATAATTAGATCGGGACAAAAGTCTGGCTCGGTAATAAAAAATTTATCGAATGAAGAAATACTCAATGAATCGATTTTTAATATTGATAAAATGGTAAGCGGATCGTTTGCATTAGAAACATCAATTTCCAGCCAGGTAAGAGGAATTCCGGAAGATGAATATGGCGGTTTATTTGATACTCAAACAACGTCTGTTAGAAACGGGAGTTTCAATCTGGAGAATGCTGGCGAAGCACGAGTGTCGATTGGCACAAAAAAAGAATTGGGTAAAGACGAACAATCACTGGTTCCGCTGGATTACAACAATATTATTATTGGCAAAAAAATATACACAAAGATCAATGATGATCCGGCTTTTAGCTCACCCAATCAGGAGATAGTGGCCGGACAGTGGCTGGCTATGGATACCAGTGATGAAAATTTAGCGAGATATAATTTGCCGGGGCGGGACATGGGTTACTTTACACGGATATCTAAGGCTCAGATTCAATTGTTAGCACAAGTACTGATTGATGGCCATGTCTTGACGGTTATTGCAAAAACCGAAGAAAAAGTCAGCGGCAGTGATTGTTACCGTTTGGAATTAAGCGTTGATAAAGCGGCGCTGGCGGGGTCTATTGTCAAGGTAAATGCGGAATTATCAAAAAATGAAGGGTTAAAAAATTTTTTAGTTACGCTAAACCAATTGGCGCTACAGGGTGATTTTAAAAATGTGACAGTTTGGATGGGAAAGAACGATTTATTGCCAAGGAAACTAACCTTCATCATTTCTGTGGTAAATGCTACCTCAAGCTACGAACAGAAAATTGATTTAAAGGGAAATCTTACAATAGATAATTTAAATCTGCCAATTAGCATAGAACAGCCGCAAGTATACAAAAATATTGGCGATATCGTGTCAACCATAACTCCAGACAATACAAATAGCCTTGATTATGACGCAGAACGCATTTATCATATGAAAGAACTTGCAAATGCGCAGACAATGTGGGTGGCAGATCATCAAGGTGATTATTATACCTGCAGTGAGACAGGTGGTGATTGCCGAGGCCGTGAAAATAATTATCCATCAAAAATTGAACCGAGACTGGCGGGCTTTACCCCATCCGACCCCAATCAAACAGGAGGAAAAAACAAGGATGCGATTTGCGGCCAAGGATATGTTTATTGCGCGTTGGATAATTCAAAAAATGCCAAACAATTTTGTTACTATGCTAAACTTGAGAGGGGCTTTTTCTATACTTCTTCGCCGGCGGGTAATTTTTTGAGAGCAGCCGCGCCAAAGAATTTTGCGGAATGTTCCGTGTCGGATGTTAATCTTAGCGCGTTTTTCAAAAAAATGTCAGCTGATGAGAGGGACCAATGGAGAGTTGCTGATATGAGGCTGATTGCTACAGCGCAAGAATTGTATTATTTGGATTTTTATCATGGAACAGAAAAAATGGATGAATGGCGGCAAGTGTATTATACTTGCGGCAAAACCAATGGAGATTGCCAAGGGAGGTCAAATAATTTCCCGGTAACTATAAAGGGGTATGTGGAAAATGTTATTGATCCGTTAAATTCAGGTAGTGTTTGCGGTCAAAATTATATTTATTGCGGGCTTGATAATACGGCGGATAATAAAAACTTCTGTTATTATGCGAAACTGGAAGGAGGTGGATACTACACCGCTTTTAATAGTGATAATTTTAAGCGCAGTACCGTGCCAACTACGTTTGCTGAATGTGGCCAAAATAATTAATAACAATAATGTTATTAAATAGACTATCAAAACAAAAACCGCGGCGGACAATGTCCGGCGCGGTTTTTCGCGATTATCGCGATGGTTTAGAAATCGCCGTCGCCCATGTCGTTGCGGTCGTCGCTTTCGGTGTCGTCATCATCGTCATCGGAATCCAGTTCATCATCGCCAATGATGTCGTCATCGTAATTCTCGGCTTCTTGCGAAGCGATGGCGGTTTTAATTGTGTCGTCAATCATTATTGGATAACTTATTGCGAAACCTTGTTTCGCCAACAAAGATATTTCTAAAAAATATCCCGACCTTTGCGTGTCTTTGTTTGATTTTCAAAATAAAAAACTCTAACACATTTTCTTATATTATGTATCCGGCAATTTTTGTCAATAGGCAAAAACAAAAGTTATCCACACCCGATGGCGAATTTTTGATTATGGTGGCGGGCAAGACGAAATCGCTTGCCAAATTGTGCCTTATTGTGATCCGGATATTGGACCGGGATTAGCAATTTTTCCCGAATCTGCTATATAATCAATTTATGAAACTGTATTTTTCGCGCGATTCGGGTTTGATGTTTGGAATTGTTGTTGCCGCGGTGCTGATTCTGGCGTTAAACGTTCCGACACTTAATTCAATTTTCAAAAACGCGGTTTTTTCGGCGCTGGCCGGCGCGCAAAAAAACCTTTGGGCGGCGGGTGCCGATGCGCGCGGTTTTTTTGCGCCCTTGCGAAATGCCGGTTCTTTAGCGGATGAAAATGAGCGATTGCGGGCGACTGCCGCGGGATTTTTGGTGCAAAAGACACAAATTGAAGCGTTGAAGAAAGAAAACGATTTTTTGCGCCAAGGATTGAATTTGGAAATGGGGAAAGATTTTGATTTAAAACTTGCCAATATCGCGGGCAAAAGCGCGGGGCGCGATGTGTTGATCGTTGACAAAGGCGCGCGCGATATGGTTCAAGCGGGAATGCTGGTGGTTGATTCTCAAAAAGCACTGGCGGGGAAAGTGATCAAAACATACGATAATTTTTCTGAAGTGAGGCTGATCACCGACAAAGATTTTTCTTTTGATGTTGCCGCCGGCGATAACGCGATTGACGGACTGTTTAAAGGGCGCGGCGATTATCAGGCCGACATTGATTTGGTTTCCAAGGATAAAGATTTGGCGGTGGGACAATTGGTTGTTACCAGCGGCTTGGGCGGGATCTTTCCCAGCGGTCTCTTGGCGGGAACGATCGTGGAGGTGCGCAAAAACGATGTGGAAACTTTCCAATCCGCCCGAGTTGCTCCGGTCTTTGACGCTACTGCCGCGCGCCAGGTTTTTGTGGCGATTGACAAGCAGTCGCCGGACGCGTCTTTGATGGATGAAATTAATCAATCCGCTGATGAATAAAAAGGGGGCGGCGGTCGCGGCGGGTTTTGTTGTCGCGGTGTTGTTGCAAACAAGCCTTATGCCTCATTTCGGCGCGTTTGGCCGGGGATGGTTTGAATGGATAAATTTTACCACTTTGGGAGTGGCGATAATTGTTCTTTTTGAACGGCGGAGGCACAATTTTAGCTGGCTGGCCGCGGTTTGGGGGGGGTTATGGCTGGATATTTATTCGGCACACTTTTTCGGGTTTTGGACCATTGTTTTGATAGCTCTGGTTTTTGCGGTTAAATTCGGGATTAAAAAATATGTTCGGATTCCTTGGTATTGGTAAAAAAAACAAAAGAATAATTTTTGACAGGAGGCAGGACATTGAACCGCACGAAATTTTCTATGATCATTTGGCGAGCGGCAGGGAAGAAAAAGCCAATGCCGCCGGCAAAAAATTTGAAACTCCTCTGTCTTCAAAATCGCTGGGATTGCCGCTGGTTTTAGCCGCTTTGTTTTTTTTGGTTGCGGCGGCGCGCGTGGGGTATTTGCAATCAGTCCAGGCGGTTGAGCTTTCGCGGCAAGCGGCGCAAAACAAATATATTTTTCATAAAGTACAATCCGACAGAGGCATTATTTATGGCGCGGATTTCAAGCCTCTGGTGGAAAATCTTTCCACTTTTGATTTGCAATGCGCCAATGAAAAGTTTCCGTCTTCCGGCGCGGAAAGAAAAAGAATCATTGACAGTTTGTCGGCGGTTGCCGGTGTTGAAGCCGCGGTTTTGGACGAAGCAATCGCTTCAGAAAAAAATCCGGTTATAGAAAATTTGAAGCATCAGTCGTTGATTGTTTTGGAGGCAAGGCTGGGCGACTTTCCGGGCTGTTCCATTGTTTCGCGTCCGATACGGGGATATGTCAAAGACGCGGGGCTGGCTCATTTGCTGGGTTATATGAGCAAGATTGATTCCGAAGAATGGAAGGCATCCGAGGGTGTTTATTCAATAAATGATTATATCGGCCGCGACGGACTGGAAAAATTGTATGAAACGGTTTTGCGCAAAGATCCGGGCAGGTTGCGTGTTGAACGAGACGCGCAAGGCAACGTTCTTTCCCGGGAAATCACCGCCGCGCCCGAATCCGGCGACAGCATCCGGTTGTGGCTTGATTATGAGCTGCAAAAGAAAATATATGACACAATGCAGGCCCAATTGAATGATTTGGGTTTGAAAAAAGGCGCGGTGATCGCCTTGAATCCCAAAACCGGCGGCGTTTTGGCAATGGCTTCATTTCCCGATTATGACAATAATGTTTTCTCGCAAGGCGGCAGCGAAGAAGTGCAAAGATTGATTAACGATCAAGAAACGAACACACTGCTTAATCGCGCGATTTCGGGAAGATATCTAACCGGTTCCACGATAAAACCGTTTATCGCCAGCGCGGCACTGCAAGAAGGAATTATTGCCGCTGACAAAAACATAAACTGCCAAGGGAAAATATCTGTGCAGAATCAATATGATTCATCAATCGTTTACTATTATAACGATAACCATATCCATGGCCAGACTAATATGTATAAAGCGATCGCCGAATCTTGCAATGTGTATTTTTACACTATTGGCGGAGGATATGGCAATCAAGACGGGTTGGGGCCCACGCGCATCAAAAAATACCTTGATTTGTTTGGCTGGGAAGAGCCGACCGGAATTGATTTGCCCGGGGAGATTGCCGGTTTTGTCCCTGACGCGGCGTGGAAAAAAGCCAAATTTGCCGGCACGCAAGACCAAAATTGGACTGACGGCAACACCTATTGGTTATCCATCGGACAGGAATTTATCGGCATCACGCCTTTGGAAGTGGCCAATGCTTACGCGGCAATTGCCAACGGCGGCACACTTTATCGCCCGCGGGCGGCAAAGGCGGTGGTGGATGCCGATAAAAACATTATTAAAGAATTTTTTCCCGAAATCATCCGGCAGGATTTCATTGATTCCGACAATCTGGCCGCGGTGCGAGAAGGTATGCGCCACGCGGTTAATGGCGTTAACGCGCCGATGGCATCATCTCTCACGCTAAACGAATTGGGAATACCGATGGGAGCCAAGACCGGCACGGCGCAGTTGCGCAAAGGGCCCGACGGCAAGGATTTGCTCAACGCGTGGGTGGCGGTTTTCGCGCCCTATGATGATCCGCAGATTGTAATGCTTATCATGGCCGAAGAAGTTCATGAAGGAACAGTGGCGGTTTTGCCGGTGGCAAAAGAAGTTTTGCGCTGGTATTTTGAACCAAAAGACGAAAACGGCGTCCGCCTTTCGGAACTTGAACCGGCTGCGGAAGAGAATCAGGAAGAATTATTGCCCGAAATAACCCAAGAACCCCAACCGGCAATTATTCCCGAAGAGCAATAGAAGCAAGAATTTAAGATTTAAGATTCCATCCTTTTAGCTGTAGAACAAAAACCTGGTGAGGCTTGACATCACCATATTTTTATATATCAATTCAAAAATGATGAAAAAATTAGCATAGGCTAAAAAATTTAACCATTATTCGCTTTTTGTAAAAAAATCCCGCTTGCCTAAGCCCGCGGTTTGGATAAAAAAAGGGAGAGTCCGTGGACTCTCATTTGCTTTTGCCATCTTCGGCGGAGACGACGACGGCGAGGACGACGACGGCGAGGACGACGAGGGCGGCGATGGCGAAGCTGCCGGCGACGAAGGCGGTGGCGACGGCGGCGCCGCCGACGAAGGCGGTGCCGACAGCGACAGCGGAGACGACGGCGGTGACGACGGCGGCGTCCTCGGCGAAGATGGCGGAGACGACGACGGCGAGGGCGGCGCCGACGACGACGGCAACAGCGACGGCGAAGGCGGCGTCCTCGGCGAAGATGGCAATGGCGGCGCCGACGAGGGCGGCGCCGACGATAGCCTTAATTTTCATCATGCAATCGTTCTATCACATATTTCTAATTTTGTCAAGGTTGGCGGGGGAAATGTTTTTGCGCTATAATGATTTCACTTGCATTTTTATCTTTCGTTTATGGACAAAGAAATCACAAAATCAAATAAAATACCCGCAAAAACAAAAGAGGTCTTTAACGCGGATAAAATTGGCAAACTTTTAACAGATCTCAACGGGAATGTTAGGCAAATCAACACTCGGATTGACGGGCTTGATAAAAATATAAAACAACTAAATGGCAAAGTGAGCCAGCTGGACACCAAATTTACCAAGCTTGACGGCAAAGTGAGCCAGCTGGACACCAAATTTACCAAGCTTGACGGCAAGGTTGGGCAAATAGGCGGCACCATTAACCGCCTCATTGATAGCCAGTTGAAATTGGATGAAAAAATAGATGTTCTGGATGAAAAATTGAGTGGCAAAATCGATGATTTGGATAATCGTGTGTTTTCCGTGGAAAAACAAATGGATTCAATGGAGGGAAGAATGTGTTCAATGGAAAACAGAATGGATTCAATGGAATTGGAAATAAAAAGCAGTTTCAAAACTGTTGTTGCCTACTTGAATTCCATTGAAGATGAAATTGCCGAAGTTAAAACCGCTTTAGCCGAAAAACCCGGCAAAAAAGATTTGGATACTTTAGAACAAAGAATTTTCCGCCTCGAAATCGAGCTGGACGAATGCAAAAAGCAAATTGCCGCGGCTAAAAAATAGCAAAACAAAAATTGTGGATTGCGGAACCAAAAAAATCCGGTGAGGTCAAACCTCGCCGGATTAAAAAATGAGTGGAAGTCAAACTTCCACTCATTTTTCATTATTGGCAAAAATAAAACTCAAAAGAAAATCCCGCTTGCCTGAGCCCGCGGTTTGGATAAAAAAAGGGAGAGTCCGTGGACTCTCATTTGCTTTTGCCATCTTCGACGAGGGCGGCGACGAGGGCGCCGAGGACGACGATGGCGAGGACGGTGATGGCGTCAGCGATGGCGTCAGCGATGGCGAGGACGGCGTCGTTGTCGGGGAAGGCGACAGCGAAGGCGAGGACGACGATGGCGAAGATGACGCCGCCGAAGACGAGGTCGGAAACCTTAATTTTCATGCAATCATTCTATCACATATTTCTAATTTTGTCAAGGTTGGCGGGGGAAATGTTTTTGCGCTATAATGATTTCACTTGCATTTTTATCTTTCGTTTATGGACAAAGAAATCACAAAATCAAATAAAATACCCGCAAAAACAAAAGAGGTCTTTAACGCGGATAAAATTGGCAAACTTTTAACAGATCTCAACGGGAATGTTAGGCAAATCAACACTCGGATTGACGGGCTTGATAAAAATATAAAACAACTAAATGGCAAAGTGAGCCAGCTGGACACCAAATTTACCAAGCTTGACGGCAAAGTGAGCCAGCTGGACACCAAATTTACCAAGCTTGACGGCAAGGTTGGGCAAATAGGCGGCACCATTAACCGCCTCATTGATAGCCAGTTGAAATTGGATGAAAAAATAGATGTTCTGGATGAAAAATTGAGTGGCAAAATCGATGATTTGGATAATCGTGTGTTTTCCGTGGAAAAACAAATGGATTCAATGGAGGGAAGAATGTGTTCAATGGAAAACAGAATGGATTCAATGGAATTGGAAATAAAAAGCAGTTTCAAAACTGTTGTTGCCTACTTGAATTCCATTGAAGATGAAATTGCCGAAGTTAAAACCGCTTTAGCCGAAAAACCCGGCAAAAAAGATTTGGATACTTTAGAACAAAGAATTTTCCGCCTCGAAATCGAGCTGGACGAATGCAAAAAGCAAATTGCCGCGGCTAAAAAATAGCAAAACAAAAATTGTGGATTGCGGAACCAAAAAAATCCGGTGAGGTCAAACCTCGCCGGATTAAAAAATGAGTGGAAGTCAAACTTCCACTCATTTTTCATTATTGGCAAAAATAAAACTCAAAAGAAAATCCCGCTTGCCTGAGCCCGCGGTTTGGATAAAAAAAGGGAGAGTCCGTGGACTCTCATTCGTCTTCACCGAGGACGCCTTCGCCGAGGTCGGCGGCGACGAGGACGACGAGGACGGCGATGGTGAGGACGGCGATGGCGCCAGCGAGGGCGAGGACGGCGTCGTTGTCGGGGAAGGCGCCAGCGAAGGCGAAGGCGACGGTGGCGAAGATGACGCCGCCGAAGACGAGGTCGGAAACCTTAATTTTCATGCAATCATTCTATCACATATTTCTAATTTTGTCAAGGTTGGCGGGGAGGGGGAAATGGGGTATGATAAAAAAATTAAAATAAGGATAAAATACAGTTTGACGAGGTCGCGCTTGCCGATTAGGCAAGAAACGACCTCAAACGCAAAATACAATGGCCAATATTGACGAATTGAGGAATGAGAGGTTAAAAAAATTGAAGAATTTGGAATCCGCGGGCATTTGGCCCTATCCGCAAGAGACAAAACGGACGCACGCGATTGGCGAGGCGCTTTTAGATTGGGATGATCTCATAAAATCCGGGAAAGAAATCATCATTGCCGGGCGTTTGCGGTCAATGCGGGGGCACGGAGGAATGCTTTTTTGCGACATTCAGGATGGCGGGGGCAAAATACAGGCTTTGCTCAAAAAAGACGGGTTGGGTGAAAAATCATACCAATTTTTTTGCGATAATTTTGACATTGGCGATTTTGTGGAAATCCGCGGGACGGCGTTTGTCACCAAGCGGGGCGAGAAAACAATTCAAGCCGCGGATTACAAAATGATGGCAAAGAGCCTGCTTCCCTTGCCGGAAAAGTGGCACGGGTTGCAAGACACCGAAGAGCGCTATCGCAAGCGCTATCTTGATTTGATTTTCAACGAGGATATTCGGCAAAAATTTATTGTTCGCACCGAAATCATAAAAATCATCAGGAAATTTTTGGATGAACGAGGGTTTATGGAGGTGGAAACTCCCACTTTGCAAACAATCTATGGCGGCGCGGCGGCTCAGCCGTTTGAAACACATATTAACGCGTTTGATATGGATGTGTTTTTGCGAATATCGCCGGAGCTGTTTTTGAAGCGTCTGCTTGTTGGCGGTTTTGAGAAAGTTTACGAGATTGGCAAGTGTTTCCGCAATGAAGGCGTGGACAAACAACACAATCCTGATTTCACAATGCTGGAATTCTATTGGGCATATGCCAACTACAAGGATTTAATGAAGATTACCGAAGAGATGTTGTCCGAGGTTATTGAAAAAGTTTGCCAAAACAAAAAAATAAACTATCAAGGGAAAGAAATTGATTTTGCCTTGCCTTGGCCAAGGGTTGAGTTTGTTGATTTGTTAAAAAAGCACACCAAGATTGATTATTGGGATCTAAACCGCGACAGTTTGGCAAAAAAAGCTCAAGAATTGGGGATTGATATCGGCAAGGCCGCCGGCAAAGCCGAGATTGCCGATGAGATCTACAAAAAATACTGCCGTCCCAAAATTATTCAGCCAACATTCTTGATCCATTATCCGGTTGAATGCAAGCCTCTTGCCAAGCAGTTGGAAATGGGATCGCCGGCATTGGCCAATTTCCAGCTGGTGATCAACGGGTTTGAA
>Ga0268285_1001095_pt1 | contig 13846 bp, 16 predicted proteins | sample saktaG_2_FD_190144 | JGI IMG/M metagenome (GOLD analysis project Ga0268285, IMG submission 190144) | Saline water microbial communities from Sakinaw Lake, British Columbia, Canada - sak_2013_06_06_120m | ecosystem: Environmental > Aquatic > Non-marine Saline and Alkaline > Saline ... | reverse complement strand
TTTTTAGCCCCAGCTCTTTAGCCAGAGCGGGAACAACTTGTTTTTGGTATTTTTGCCAAAAATTATCCATAGTTTTTTAAATTAGCTCCTGGCACCTTTTGCAAATTCTTAACTTGTCTGTTTTTTTATTCTTAACTTTATCCGATACTTGATAACCCACCCTGGTCGGCTTATGACACTTGGGGCAAATCAACATCACTTTAGAAACATTTAAGGGGCGGGCGACATCAACAATTCCGCCTTTGTCACCCTCTTTTTTAGGTCGAACCGCCTTTTTATAAAGATTTATTCCCGGCAAAACCACGGCCCCAATTTTGGGTAAAACCTGGTCAACGGTTCCCTCTCGGCCCCGATCTTTCCCGGCAATAACTTTAACCTTGTCGCCTTTCTTTATTTTCATAAGTTTTGTTTAATTTTAATAATTTAATATCTAAAAATATAAGTCCCATAGGGCTGATAGGACTCATATTTATTTTTAACTTTTAATTTTAGACTTTGGACTTTTTACACTACTTCTTTTGCCAGTGAGGCAATCTTATTATAGCCTGATTCTTTAATTTCCCGAGCGATCGGTCCAAAAATTCGCGAACCCATGGGCAGACCACCAGCATTAATAATCACTCCGGCATTATCGCCAAAACGAACGTAACTACCGTCCTTTCTCCGCACCTCTTTTTTAGTTCTGACAATCAAGACATCAACCTTCTCGCCTTTTTTGACTTGGCCGGTAGGAATCGCCTCCATTACCGTCGCCTTAACCACATCACCAAGATTAGCAACATGCTTCTTAGAAAAGCCCGGTATTTGCATAACCCGCAATTTTTTGGCGCCGCTGTTATCAGCCACATTTAAAATTGTTCTTAGTTGGATCATTTGATGATTTTTTCAAGTTTAAAATTCTTTCGCTTACTAATCGGTCGGACGGAAACAATCACCACTCGATCGCCAACACTGGCCGCCTCTTTTTCATCATGAACCAAATAATTTTTCTTTCTAGTAAAAACTTTTTTATACTTTGGATAAGAGGCCGTTTCCTCAACCAAAACCTTCACCGTCTTTAGGCTGGGCTTACTAACTATTGTTCCGGTTAAGCTTCTTGTTTCTTTAGTCATTGTTATTTTTTCTTGCTTTTAGCTAATTTTTTCTCGGCTATTTTTGTCTTAATAATGGCCAACTTCTTTTTGGCTTGACCCAACTGGTGAACATTCTTAATTTTAGCCAAATTCTTATCAATTACCAATTTTGCCATTGCTTGGCTTTCTTTTGTCAATTCTCCTTCCAGCTCTGACAAAGACAGCTGATTAATTTTTTCTAATTTGTCTTTTTTCATAAATTAAAATTAAAACTCTTGGCTAACAATTTTTGTCTTAAAGGGTAGCTTGCGGGAAGCCAATCTTAGCGCTTCTTTGGACAAATCATCGGTTACCCCACCAATCTCAAAGATAATTCTTCCTGGGCGAATAACGGCCACATGGGCAGCGATATCACCCTTACCGCCACCCATAGTAGCACCGGCCGTTTTAGTCGTAATTGGCTTATCGTTAATTACCCTAATCCAAATTTTGCCTTCCCTTTTAGTGGCGTGGACTATCGCCTGACGGGCCGCCTCTAATTGCCGCTCAGTTAGCCAACCGCAATCCAAGGCTTTAAGACCATAATCACCAAAGGCGACCCGATGGCCCCGATTAGACTGGCCCCTCATCGAACCCCGAAACTGTTTTCGATATTTTACTTTTTTAGGAACAACCATACTTTATTTAATTTAAAATTTACAATTTTCAATTTCCAAATAAATAATTAAATTTTTAATTCTTAATTTCTAATGATTTAATAATTAAAATTTTCCCTCCGTCATCCCGGCGCAAGCCGGGATCTGTTTTCAATTACTTGTTGCTTATTTACAAATTACGTATTACTTCTTCAAAAGTTTTTAGTTTTAAGCTTTAGTTTTGCGTTTTGAACTTTGAGATTTGAGTTTATTGTTTATAAATCCACACCTTAACCCCAACATAGCCTTTTCTGGTTAGGGCCGGTCTTTCGGTATAGTCAATGTCCGCCCTAATGGTGCTGGTAGGTACCTTACCGGCGGAATATTTTTCCACTCGGCCAATCTTGGCTCCATCAATTCTACCAGAAAGGCGAACCTTTATTCCTTCGGCCCCGGCATTCATCACCTGTTCCAGCTCTCGACGCATAATCCGCCGATGAGGCATCCGGTTTTCTAACTGCTCGGCAATTCTTTGGGCCACAAAGGCCGCCGATAAATTTGGCTCTTTAACTTCTTCTATTCTAATTTCCAAGTTTTTCTGTGGCTGATCCAAAGAAACAATTTCGCAAAGTTCATTTTTCAAAATTTCCAAGTTCTTGCCGCCTCGACCAATAACCACCCCTGGCCTGGTCACTATTAAGATAATCTTCATTCTATTGAATGAGCGCTCAATATTAATCGTCGTTAAGCCAGCTGAAGCTAGTTTCCCACGCAAAAAACGCCGGATTTTTACATCTTCCAAAAGGCGCGACCGATACAGTTTTTTATCATCTACCGCCCAAGATGATCGCCAATTACCACCGGCGGCCAATCGATAGGCATAAGGATTAACTTTTTGACCCATAAGATTTTTAATCTTTACTCTTTTTCTTAGTAATCTCTTTTTTAGTTTTTGTTTTGGTTTTACTAGTTTTCTCTTTTTTACTTGGCGTTTTTTTGGTATTTTTCTTCTTCTTTTCCTCTTTCTCTTCCAAAACCACCCTCAAATGAGACAGTCTTCTTTGAATCGTCCCACCATTAAAGCGAGCCCCATGAGAATAATCTAGGCGTTTATAACGAGCCCCCTCATCAACAATTATCTGAGCAAGAAACAGGCTTTCTTCACCCAAATTAAAGTTATTAGTGGCGTTAGCCGAAGCCGAAGCGACCACTTTTCTTAAAATCTTGGCCCCCTTTTGGGGCAGATGATCCAAAATAGTTAACGCTTCTTCCAGCTTTTTGCCTCGAACCACATCAGCGGCTAGTCTTAATTTTCTCGGTGATATTGGTAAATGTTTTCCTTCTGCCCTTACTTGAACCATACCTTATTTAATTTTCAATTTCCAAATATTGGTCTTATAGGACCTATCGGACTGATATTGTTTTTAACTTTTAATTTTTAACTTTGGACTTTTAATTATTATGTTTTTTCAATTGTTCGTTTCACCATTCGACCGTGGCCCCTAAAGGTCCTAGTGGGAGCAAACTCTCCCAGGCGATGGCCAACCATATCCTCAGAAACAAACACTTCGATAAATTCCCGACCGTTATGAACGGTAAAACGATGACCGACAAATTGAGGCGGGATTTGACAAGCCCTGGCCCAGGTTTTAATTGGCTCCTTATCGCCCCGCTCAAGCTTCCCCAAAAGCCTTTCGTCAACATATGGTCCTTTTTTTAATGATCGCGACATATTACTTAATTTACAAATTTACAATTCTCAATTTTCAATTACTGTTCGATTCTTAATTATTTAATTTAAAAATTGGAAATTCTAAAATTCTGCCCTATTATAACAAACAACTTCTTTTTTATTTAGCTTTAAATTTTAAGTTATAGTTTTGCACTTTGAGCTTTGAGTTTTGAGCTTATTTCTGTTTATCTCTTTTTTGAGCTTTGGTTTTTCTTCGAGAAATAATATTTTTATCGCTATATTTTTTTCTCTTTCTGGTTTTTTTACCTAAAGTTTTCTTGCCCCAAGGGGTTTTGGGGGAGGGCATACCAATACCCGACCGTCCTTCACCGCCACCATGAGGGTGAGAACCGGGGTGCTGAGCCACCCCCCTAACCGTTGGCCGAATACCCTTATGTCTTTTTTGGCCAGCCTTAGTCATTTTTTGCAAACTGTGGGCTTCGTTACCAACCTGGCCAATGGTCGCCTGGCAGGCGAGCAAAATTTTTCTCAATTCTCCAGAAGGAAGACGAACCTGAGCGTACTTATCTTCTTTGGCGGTAATTGTGGCCATCGTTCCCGCCCCCCTAACCAGTTGTCCTCCCTTACCTGGTTTTAGTTCAATAGAGTGAATTGGCATTCCTACCGGAATTCTATCTAGTGTAGTACTTGTTCCTTCTTTAATTGGTGCTTTATCACCACTCATAATAGGGAAACCCGGCTTCATGCCTTTGGTGGCTAAAATATAACGCCTTTCTCCATCCTCATACAAAACCAGGGCCACATTAGCGCTTCGTGATGGGGCATATTCAATTTGCTCAACTTTTCCGGGAACATTAAACTTGTTCCTTTTCCAATCAACTTCCCGTACCCGACGTTTTTCGCCACCGCCCTGGTGACGAACCGCCACTCGACCACCCGACCGACCGGCTTTTTTTCTTACCGCCCTGGTTAAACCCTTCTTAAAATTTTTCATAAAAAGTTTTCAGTTTTAAGCTTTAGTTTTGCGCTTTAAACTTTGAATTTTGGGTTAATTTTCGTAAATATCTAGTTTTTCACCCTTTTTCAGCTCGACAATGGCTTTTTTTATCGATGCCGGCTGGACCATTCTTCGATTGGGTAATCTTTTTCGCTTCCTCTTCAGGATTGCTGTTCTAACCCTAATAACATTAACGCTAAAAATTGTCTCAACGGCTTTTTTAATTTGATTTTTAGAAGCGGCCCGATCAACGATAAAAGAATAACGGCCATCTTCCACCGCTCCCATCGACTTCTCGCTTACTAATGGTTTTTTAATCACATCGGCTAATTTCATAGTCTTTCTTTTAAAACCTTAACCGTTTCTTTGGTAAAAATTATTCTTCCTGACGATAGGGCTTGATAGGCGTTTAACTTGTTGGCCAAACCAATAGCAATATTAGGCAAATTACCAAAAGCCCGAATTATATTATCATTATTCTCTGATAAGTATAGGGTGGCTTTTTTACCATTAATTCCCAAATTATCAATAAACTTGACTGCCTTTTTGGTTTTAGGGGCAATTTTCGTCAAATCATCGACAACAAAAATTACCCCCTCTTTGGCCTTGGCCGAAAGAGCCGATCTGAGAGCCGCTTGTCTCATCTTTTTAGACAAAGTTAGTCTTTTTTTTACCCCGATTGGGCCATGAGCCTTGCCGCCACCAACAAAAATTGGCGCTTTATTGTCACCATGCCGGGCTCGACCAGTGCCTTTCTGGCGCAAAATTTTTCTAGTTGATCCTGTTACCTCGGATCTGGTTTTGGCCTTAGGGGAAGCGGTTCGTTGATTAGCCAAAAAGACCTTAACGGCCTGAGCCATTAGTGGCAAATTAATTTTGGCCTCAAAGATTTCTTTGGGCAAGATCATCTGCTTTTCGGTCTTTTGACCGTTTTTATCGTAAATTGTAACTTTCATAAATTAATTTTTAATTTTAAATTCTTAATTTTTATTCAATTTTTAATGAATTAAAATCAGGTTCCGGATCAAGTCCGGAATGACGGGAAAAGAAAAATCGTCATCCCCAGCCTCTTTTTCCGTCATCCCTGGCCCCCTCCTCGTCTTCCCGGCGAAAGCCGGGATCTGTTTTCAATTACTTATTACTAAAACTTTTAATTTTTAACTTTGGACTTTTAATTGTTATGTTTTCTCAACAACAACATATCCTCCCCTGGCTCCCGGCACTGCTCCGGTTAAAGAGAGGTGGTTTTTATCTTTGTCGATTCTAAAAACAGTTAAGTTTTTCACCGTTACCTTATCAACCCCAAAATGGCCAGGCATTTTCTTACCCTTATGAACCCGGCCCGGGTCGGTGCCTTGGCCGATTGATCCTGGGGCACGCAACCGATCTGATTGGCCATGAGTTTTCGGTCCACCGTGAAAACCCCACCTTTTCATTACTCCGGCAAAGCCTCGCCCCTTAGAGGTCCCAACAACTTTTACCTTATCGCCTTCGGCAAAAACCTGATCCAAGGTTATCTCTTGGCCAACTTTAACATCATCACCAAAATCGCCTCTAATTTCAATAATTTTTTCCGGCGCCTTGTCAAGTTTGGCTTTTTTTGCCTCGCCTAGGGTAGGTTTTTTATTGTATTTACCCTTGCCCTGGCCAAAGGCCAGTTTTACTGCTCGATAACCATCGGTTCTTTTGGTTTTTACCTGAAGCACCCGACAAGGGCCAAGTTCAACGACAGTTAGGGGTACCACTTTGCCATCCTGCCTAAAATCCTGCTCCATGGCGATTTTTTTACCAATTAAACCGGTAATCATAGAATTTTTAATTTTTAACTTTCCTATTACTCCGTCATCCCGGCGAAAGCCGGAACCTGACTTCTTCTCGCGCTTTTTCTCATTAAAAAAAGAGCCTGCTTCCCGAGGCTCTTTTAACACTCTCCTAAGGTCAAGACAAAAAATGTCTTTAGCCTATAAACTCCAGCTTTTGTAACAACTGATGAGTCAAATAAGTCATTAAAATTGCCTCCTTGATGAGGAAGAAATCCTCCTCCATTCAAGACAAGTTCAATTCTATCACAAGGCTCCACCCTTATCAACCAAAAAAACCCATCCTAAATAACCTTCCCCAAACCATAGGGGTTTGTTAAAATAAAAACATTAGCAAATTACTCTAATTATTCTAATTAATCACATTGTTAATTTTCGAATTTTTCAACCGACCAATTTTCAATCAGTTTTTCAATTATTCAATTGATCAATGAATTTTCATTAGAAAAAACGAAGTAGCGCACTTTAGTTCGCGCCTATTTACTAACTATGCCAAGTAAACAACAAGTTAAACAATTTATTAACGGGGTTTATTCTCTTGTCTCCCCTCTCTTTAAAGAGCCCAAAAAACATCTCAAAACCTGGTTGGTGATTGTGGGGGTCTTAATTGCTTCTTGGGCGATGGTGTTTTTTTGAGAGGGCCTGAAGTGGCCGAGGCCGGTTGGTGGGATGAGACCTGGTTGTATCGGCGGGCGATAAACCTTGAAAATTCTACCGGCACAGCAACCAATGCCCAAATTAAAATCTTTGATGGGGAAGATTTGAGCGCCTTGGTCACAGCTGGTAAACTTCAATCATCTTTAAGTGATTTAAGATTTACCGACTTTGGCGGTAATCTTCTCCAATACTATATTGAAGATGATACCAATGCTTCAGCAGAGGTCTGGATTCTAATACCTTCTATTCCCAATGAAGATTCTACGATCTTTATGTACTACGGTAATAGTAGTGCTAGCAGTGCCAGTAGTACTGCCTGGATGGCCGATATTGGTGGAGAAACCAGCTTATTCGGAGATTATAGAATTCATGCCTTTTTAGATGTTGGTGAGAGTACTTACACTAATTTTCGTGAAAGGGGGGTTGAGCATCTCATTGTTGCTGGTGGAGGTGGAGGTGGTTCCAGACATGGCGGTGGAGGTGGTGCTGGAGGAATTGTACAAAATATTAATGGTACCCCTCTCTTAATTACCCCTCAATCTTATAACATTATTGTAGGTGATGGTGGTCAAGGAGCTAGCGCTGGTAGTTCCAGTAGCGACTCAACCAATGGGAATAATTCCTCTGCTTTTGGAAAAACGGCAATTGGAGGAGGCAAAGGAACAAGCACGGCAACTCCTGGAAGTGGTGGATCAGGTGGAGGATCGAGAGGTAACAACACTTATAGTAGCGGGGGTGATGGTATTGCCGGTCAAGGAAATCGAGGTGGTCGAGGTAATAGTGGCGGTAGCATGATGGGGGGTGGAGGTGGAGGTTATTCTGAACCAGGAAAAGATGCCGATGTACCTAATGAGGGAAATGGCGGGGGTGGTTTTAATGCATCAACTTTTTTTGGGACCAATTACGGAGAGGGCGGATGGTTTGCTGGGGGTGGCGGAGGTGGAAATAGCACAGGAGCTCAAGGAGGACAAGGTGGAGGGGGTGATGGGGGTGGTCCTGAAGGAGCAAGCCAAGATGGCGTTGCTGGAACTGGCGGAGGGGGTGGCGCTGGAGGCATGACTGGAAGCACAAACTACCCTGGCAAAGCCGGTGGTTCCGGCATTGTTTTGGTTCGCTACCAATCTAATGTAGATACTCCCACCAACATCACTATTGGTTCGCCCTCCGCTACCGAAGAAATCTCCCCCGGCCCGGTGGCGTATTGGAAATTTGATGAAGGGTCAGGAACAACGGCTCATGATTCAAGCGGACAAGGAAATGATGGAATACTGGTAAATGGGCCAACTTGGCAAATAGAAGAGCACTGTATAAATGGAAAATGCTTATACTTTGATGGAAATGATGGAGTAACAGTAGCAGATGATGAAATTTTAAACACAACCGGCGTATTGTCCATTATCTTATGGGTAAAACCTCTTAACATCAGTGGTCGCATTGCCCTACTTAATCGATCCAGCTTTTCGAGTACAAGTAATGGGTATTCTTTTGAAATTCACGATGGAAACCCCACCCTAGTGATTAACGGTGGCAGAACTGCAGGATCAATACAAAAATGCAACGAATCTATATCAACTAACGAATTTTCTCATGTGGGTTGGACAAGAAACAACCATGGTAATAACAAACTTTATATTAATGGCAAAGAATGTACATATGAATCAACGATAAACAGTGAACAGATATCTACGAATACTACACTTGGTATAGGTTCAAAGTTGGGAAAACAAAGTCTGCCACCATTTACGGACTACTCCAATAAAAATTATAATTCACCATATACGGCCGGTTGTTGGGGAGGCGATGCCGCTACCATTACATATTATTCGACCGAAGGCTATAATGATTTGCCTTATAAAAAATTAACTAAAACTACTGGAGGCACTGGTGGTTGCTATATTACCGAACACTCGACTTTTCCCATAGAGGATAGTAAAAACTATATTATTAGTGCCTGGATGAAGGCAAGCCAGACTGTAACACTGAATGGATATGCTATTGATTTAAATAGAGCATCTGATAATGCCTATAGAACCGGAACAACCCCCATTCTAAACACTTCCTGGCAAAGAGTGAGCTGGATTTATAATTCTGGATTAAATCATGCCGGTAACTATCAATCAAGACAAATTATTTATGTAGATAATGATCTTCCCCTAGATGTATATTGGAGCGATTTTCAAGTTGAAGACACTACCGGCACCGGCTATATAGCCCCTAGTCTAGATTTTCATGGGTATTTGGATGAAATAAAGATTTATGCCTATACTAGAAATGAAGACCAAATAAAATCCGACTATATTGCTGGTGCCTCATCTAAAGGTTCTGCAGCGGTTTTTGGCCACAAAACCGAAACCGCCCAAGTTACCCCAATTTCTTCAAAGCTAGTGGCCCACTGGCGGTTTGATGAGGGGTATGGAACAACTGCTTACAATTCCGGTTTTGGTGGTTCTGATCTTGTTGGAACATTGGGCGCGGGAACCAGCGCCCCTACATGGACAAATGAAGGAAGAGTAGGGAAAGCGTTGAGCTTTGATGGAGGGGATTATGTACAATTAACCTCTTCATCCCTTTCGTTTACTCAAAACACTGGGAGTATGACAGCTAGTGCTTGGGTAAATATAAATTCCCTATCAGGTTCAGATAAAATTATTTTTGCGGTCAGAGATTCCGGGAGCGTTAATTGGCAAATAGGAAAAACCACAACATCAGATAGTGGAAAAATTCGATATTACAATGGAACCTCTTATGATTCCAATTCTCAGATATCTGTTAATCAATGGGCATACGTTGCTGTAACGGTGGACGGACCCGGCAACTCCGCAAAAATTTACTTAAATGGAAAATTAGACTCAACCTTTTCTACAAATTTTGGAAGTGATGACGGCGGAAATCTTTTTACAATCGGTTCAGTATTGGGGAGTTTCTTCTGGCCAGGTCTTATCGACGAGGTTAAAATTTATAATACCGCTCTCACCCCTGAAGAAATTCTCCAAGACTACAACCAAGGCATGGCGGCAGTGATGGGCCAATCATCTGCTAATACCGGCTCTACTGCTCCAGCCGGCTCGGCCGCCCAAGAATATTGCGTACCGGGATCTAGTGACACTTGCCGGCCACCAGTAGCCGAATGGAAACTTGACGAAAAACAAGGCAACACTACCTATGATACCAGCGGCAACAATAATGAGGGTACGCTATTTAACAGCCCCACTTGGCGATCATCGGCTTTTTGTAAAGAAGGAGGGTGTTTGGAGTTTGATGGAGGGGGCAATGCCGTTTTTATCTCTGATAACAATTCTATAAAACCTACTACTGGTGTTACCATCCAGGCTTGGATGAAGGCAAATTCCGATCTTCAAAAAACAATTCCCGGAAATCTTACCCCATCGATGACCATAGAAGGCCACGGTTCAAGTTGGGTTGATGCGGGTTATGAATGGAATGGGCTCGCCATTTACAGAAATACCGTCACCAACCCTGACGCCTTCAACAACTTTGGTTTTCGCTCAACAACTAGCGTCAACCTGAATCAATCAGGAGAAAAATATATCACTTTAACTTTCTGGGTAAAAATAACTACTGACCCGGGACCAATGCAAGGATATATCAACGTATATTACACAGATGCTACCAGCCAAAATCACTCTTGGTCTTACAAGCCAAACCCTTTTAATAATGCAAATTATCTTAATAAGTGGACCAGGGTTACTTCTACCGTCGCCCTTAATTCTTCCAAAACCCCTCAACGAATTCAAAGATGGTATGTATACAAAGATAATGCCAGTCAAGGACAAATGGATGTTGCCGGAATTCAAATAGAACAGTCCCAATATTCAACAAGTCCAGACGCGTTAACCAAAAACGGGAGTTACGGCATAGACATTAACACAACAACGGCTTTTGCTAGAATTAATTCCAATACGATTATCGCCGAAAACATTAACGGCGGGCAGTTTAATCATGTCAGCCTAACTCACGACGGATCAACCCAAAAACTATATGTTAATGGTCATCTAAAAAACATCGGCCTCCTTAAACGAGAATATCACCAGCAACACAAGCGATTTCAATATTGGCGAATTTCTCGATGGATTTCTCGACAACGTTAAAATCTACGACTACGCCCGCACCTCGGCTCAAATCGCCTGGGATTACAATCGTGGCGCTCCGGTTGGCCATTGGCGCTTTGATGAATGTCAAGGGACAACTGCTCATGATGTTTCTGGCAATGACAATCATGGAACCATAAATATTGGCGCCACCGCCCCCCAAACCTCCGCCGGCACTTGTGTTTCGGGTAATTCCGCCCATGCTTGGTATAACGGGAGAGATGGCTGGATAAACAGCGCCATGAGTTTTGATGGAGTGGATGATTATGTAAATATTCCTAACAATTCTTCACTTAGTATGAGTGGAGATTTCACACTGGTAGCCTGGACTTACCCAAAGAGTATCGGAGCAAACAACCAAAGAATTATTGATACTGGAACAGATGGTTCTACAACAGGTGCACAATACGCACTAAAAATAGGAACAGCTTCCCCTTATACAGATATTTCTGGTTTCGTACTTAAAAATGGAACATGGTACGAAACGAAATCAAACACCGGATATATCACACAAAACACCTGGCAACATATTGTTTATGTTTATAACTCTACAACAGGTTATGGAAAAATATATTACAACGGCAAAGAAACTAATTACTCGGTAAATCAAACAATAACAGGCCTTAACCCCCTAACACAAAACATCAATATTGGCCTCCTTCATAGCGCCCCTTCTCAATATATTTACGGAAACCAAAAAATCGACGACGTCCGCATCTATAATTATGCGTTGACTGACGAACAAATAAAAATTCTATACAACGACGGAGCCGTCAGTTTCCGATAAGTAAAATTTAACAGTGAATTTTAAAAAACTTGTTAAATCCATTGATTCTAATCATACCAATTGGGAAAATTTTAATTGGGAGAAATTGGGCCTGGATTGGGAGGGCTACAGTCGTTGGGATTTGTCTGATTTAACCCTTAAGGAAATTAGCCGGCTAAATAGCCTACATGGCCGATGGCTAATTTATGGAAAATCCTCCCGTAACTCTCCCGTAAACTCCCGCTCCAATCTCCCGTTTTCTATTCCCAAACTAGAAAGAATCGACCGCCAATCCCAAAAACCCCGCGGCTACAAGGCCTCCGCTCTTTGGCAAACCGCCAGTCTGCTTTACGACCTGGTCCGACTTTATACCATCTTACTACCAAAAAGTGAACACCGCCTTAAGGCCCAAATTGACGACGCCGGTCGAAGCATGGTTGTCAATATCGAGGAAGGTTACGCCCGGCCAACTACCTTAGAGTATCTTGAATTTTTAGGCTTTGCTTACGCTTCATGGGCCGAGGTGGATGGGGACATTGAGCGAATGTATAGTTTGGGGTTTCTAAAATCCCGGCCCGGTTCGGGCCTAGCAACACTAGGAATTGCTACCCCGTCTCGGGATAATCCCTATCCGCCATTATTAGCCCGGAGAGATCCGGGAAAATACGGGAGCTTACGGGAAAAACTACGGGAATATACGGAAAGAGGGGTTAGGGCGGAGGAAATCAGCTATCAGGCTTTTAAGGAGTTGTCGAATAAGACCGGCTTTCTGTTCAAGCAAACTGCCAATGGATTACGAAATAAAATTATCAAAGATAAAAAGAAAGGTCTAAAAACAAAACTAGAAACAGTTTGGAGAAAATATTGGTAAAATAAAAGTAGCAATTAATAAATGTTTGTAATTTGAAAGTTGTAATTTGTTTGGAAATAAATTGTAATTTGGAGTTTGTGATTTTCTATTATGGTTAACTTCAAATCTTTTCTCGACCAAGTCTATTCTCTTGTCTCCCCTCTCTTTAAAGAGCCCAAAAAACATCTTAAAACCTGGCTGGTCATTGGTGGTGTCTTGATCGCCTCTTGGGCAGTAGTTTTCTTCTTAAGACCTCCCGAGGTGGCCGAGGCCGGTTGGTGGGATGAAACCTGGTTGTATCGGAAAGCCATTCAGATTAGTAATAGTAATGGAGCTAATTTAGAAGATTTTCAAGTAGCCATTACCCTAGACACCGCCACTCTGATAGCAGCCGGTAAAATGCAAGCCGATTGTGATGATTTAAGGATTACTGATAATGGTGGCAATGTTATTCCCCATTGGATCGAAGAAAATAATCCGGGCTGTAATAATGCCAGTACTAAGGTCTGGACTAAGGTGCCGACAGTTTTTGATGGAGCTGATGCGACAACTGTTTATGCTTATTATGGAAATTCACAAGCCAGCAATGTGGAGAATGGAGATAATGTCTTTGAGTTTTTTGATGATTTTTCGACTGATACAACCGAAAATTATATTTGGTCAACTGTTGACACAAACTCTCCGGTAAATTCTCATAATTGGAACCAAGAAAATAATTGGATAGAAATAAGAACCGGTGATAACGACGTTGAATCTCCCTCTAAAGATGTAAGTTTACCCTCCTCTGGTCATGCCCAAATCCTAATGACTAAAAGGTTGGATTATCCAAGTGATAACACCCAATATTTAGACATTATTCAAGATAGCTCAAACTACTATCGATTTGAATGGCAAGGGTCGGCATATTCAGCCCAAGGAGTATATAAAAGAGTTGGTGGTTCAACAGTCGATAGTTCTACTGAATCAGGAACAGTTAATACAAACAATGCCCAATACCGCATAGACATGTATTGGACACCAGCTAAAATGATTTTAGAAATTGATGGCGTTGAAAGAAAAAACGTTAGTACCTCCAATACTACAGAAATAATTCCGACCTCTTTTCTTTTTTATAATAATCAAATAAATCAAGATTGGGAACTAATTTTTATCAACAAATACGCCTCCACCGATCCTTCGACAAGCTCAGGACAAGAAGAAGTCTCCCCCGGTCCCGTTGCCTACTGGAAATTTGATGAGGGAACGG
>Ga0268285_1001093_pt1 | contig 13864 bp, 18 predicted proteins | sample saktaG_2_FD_190144 | JGI IMG/M metagenome (GOLD analysis project Ga0268285, IMG submission 190144) | Saline water microbial communities from Sakinaw Lake, British Columbia, Canada - sak_2013_06_06_120m | ecosystem: Environmental > Aquatic > Non-marine Saline and Alkaline > Saline ... | reverse complement strand
ATATAAATTACCAGGATGAATACGGTAATAATGCTCTAAATCTTGCTATTGATAACATGGAGCATTATAAAGAAATGATTCCACTCTTACTGGAAGCCGGGGCAGACCCTAATTCTAAAGCAGGTGCGGGTAGGACCGCACAGAAAAATTCCACTGTCTTAAGTAAAATGACCAGTCTGACTTTAAACAATAAAAGTGAAGAAGAAGAATATCAGATTGTAGAAATGTTTCTCTCGTACGGCGCAGATCCCAATATTGCGCACAAGACAGCAGGAAGTATTCCTTTAATGGCGGCCGCCTATAAAGGAGATGTGCGGTTAGTGAAATTATTTTTAGAGTATGGAGTTGATCCTAATCTAAAAGACAAACAGGGCAGGACTGCCCTGGATATGGCAATAAAGAAACAGCAACAGGGAGTCATTGATTTATTACAGTAAAGCAAAAATCTGTCAGCGAAATCTATTAGAAGATAATCATTTAGAAGTTGATAATCAAACGAGCGGATTTTTAAATAAAAAGAGGTGAAAATTTATGAAAAAGATACTCTCTTTGATTTTAATTTTTATAGTGTTAGCTTTCTATTTAGCCCCGGTTTCTTTAGCTGATGGTGGCTTCTTTTTTCCTTTATATAGAGATATGTATGAGCCAAATCAATTAGCCATGATTGTATTTGATGATATGGTGGAGAAGATAATTTTTCAGATAGATTATGAGGGTGATGCAGAGGATTTCGCCTGGGTTGTTCCGGTACCCGGTTATCCTGAATTGTTCTCTGTTGAAGATGATATATTTTATGAATTACATAAATTAACCCAACCTCCACCTCCTTCGAGTTTTGGTTGTGGATGGGGAGCAAGCAGCCTTTTCCCTGGTTCGGAAGATGAGGGAGTACATATTTGGGAAGAGAACCAGGTAGGGATTTATCATACCGCCACTTTGTCTGCCACTGACCCGAATAGTTTAGTGGTATGGTTAAATGATAATGGTTATGCCTTCCCTGCAGAAGGTCAAGAGATACTGGATTATTATGTACAAAGAAGTTGGTTTTTTGTAGCTATGAAAATTCAACACGAAGAAACAATGAAGATTTCTGAGAATTATACCGGTGCTATTCAACCCATAGGGATAATGTTCTTTTCCGATGAAATGATTTATCCTTTAAAAATTAGCACTTTAAGTGCGCCATCCTGGGGGACGGAAGTATTAATCTATGCTTTTTCCGATGAAAGAGTCACTTTCCCCGAAGCCACAGAAGAATATAATTCTATAATAACGCCTGACCAGTTGAAAGAATATCCCATTTTGCAGGGTCTAATAGATGAAACCTTTATTTTAACCAAACTGAGAAACAATTTTAGTGCTGAAGAAATGGACGAGGATTTAATATTGATTCCAGTTCCTAAATATATAGCTTTAGGAAATATCATAAATTTTAATTCTCCGGTAGGACAGTTTATTTTGATTGCAGGAATTTTTATCTTCTTATTAAAGACAAAGAAGAGGAATATTTAATCAAAACTCATTCTTAGAAATGTCATTTTGGCTTTTCCTATGTCATTCCCATTTTCCTATATGTCATTCCCGCGAAACCTGTCTCCGACCTGATTGGCGAGTGGGAATCTATTAATTCATCTTCTTCCCCAATCATAACCAAAATTAATAATTTTTATAATAAAAGAGGATTTTTGAATATTTTGTAGAATATAATCTATAAGTTAAACATTTAGCCTTTAAGATTTTAAGAAGCTTGAATTAAAGAAAAGGAGGTAAATTAAATGAACAAAGTTTTAAGTTTTGGTATGGTAGGCGGTGGAAGTGGCTCTTTAATCGGCGAAGTTCATCGTAAAGCCGCTTCCTTTGACCGTAAAGCAAAATTAGTTGCCGGATGTTTTTCCAGAAGTTATGACAATACTTTATCTACGGGGAAAAAACTGGGCTTGAATTCCGGGCGACTTTATAAAAATTATAGGGAAATGGCCGAGAAAGAGGGGGCAAAAGAGGATAAAATTGATTTTGTTATCATTGTAACCCCTAATAATTCACATTTTGAGATAGCCAGAGCTTTTTTAGAAAAAGGTATTCATGTTGTTTGCGATAAGCCTTTGACCTTGAAAGTCGAAGAGGCTGAAGAATTAACAAATTTAGCCAGAAAAAGAGATTTACTTTGTTGCGTGACTTATACCAATTCCGGTTATCCCATGGTAAAACATGCTCGGGAATTGATTAGCAGGGGTGAGATTGGGAAGATTCGGATGGTAATGGGAGAATATCTCCAGGAATGGCTGGCTATGCCTGTAGAGAAAGAGGGAGGAAACAAGCAGGCATCCTGGCGCACTGACCCTAAATATTCCGGAAAGTCTAATTGTGTAGCGGATATTGGAAGCCATATAGAAAATACCGTCTCTTATATAACCGGATTGGAAATCGATTCTCTTTGCGCCAATTTGGATATTTTTGTTGAGGGAAGAGCACTCGATGACAATGCAGAGGTTTTAATTAAATATATCAGTGGGGCTCGGGGAATTTACTGGTGTTCACAGGTGGCTATCGGGTATAGTAATGGTTTAATAATCCGTGTTTTGGGAGAAAAAGGATCTGTAGAATGGGAGCAAGAAAAACCTGATTATTTGAAAGTTGCTTTTTATGGTCGGCCAGTTCAGATTTTATCTCGGGGAAGGGATAATTTATATCCTCTGGCTTTGAGAGTCTCTCGACTCCCCGGAGGGCATCCCCAGGGTGTATATGAGGCTTTTGCCAATATCTATTCTAATTTTTCCGATGCCTTGCTGGCCAAAAAGGCAGGAAAATCTTACCAGAATCAGAAGGAAGTTGATTTTCCTACCTTTGAAGATGGAGCAAGAGGTGTCAAATTCATTAATCTATGTGTGGAAAGCTCGCAAAGGGGAGCTTGTTGGGTATCAGCACAAGATGATTTAACCGGTAAAACAGGGACCTTGTTCTTTGATGCAAAATAATTTATTTAAAAATTAACTTTTTAGTAAACAAATAATTTGCTTTGATAGTTTTAATGGATTAAAATAATAAAAACTTATTTTAAATTATTCGAAAGAACAGGAGGTAAACAGAGTGAATAAAGCAAAAGTTTATTTTACGGATTTAAGGGCAAAACCAGGAAAGAACTTGCTGGATAAATTAAAAAGATTGGTTTTAGAAGCCGGGATTAAAGAGATTGATTTTAAGGATAAGTTCACAGCCCTAAAAATTCATTTTGGGGAACCGGGAAATCTTTCCTATATTCGACCTAATTATGCGGCTTGTATCGTAAAATTGATTAAAGATTTCGAGGGAAGGCCTTTTTTAACTGATGCCAATACTCTTTATTATGGGAAGAGAGCCAATGCCGTAGACCATTTAAATACGGCTATGGAAAATGGATTTAATCGGATTGCCGTAGGATGTGATGTTATTATCGCCGATGGCTTGAAGGGAACTGAATATCGGGAGATTCCCATTAACCAAAAACATTGTAAAGCACCCAGGATAGCTGCAGCCATTGCCGATGCCGATATTATTATTTCTCTGACTCATTTTAAAGGTCATGAAATGACCGGTTTCGGAGGTGCCTTAAAAAATTTAGGGATGGGCAGTGGTTCCCGGGCTGGCAAGATGGAGATGCATTCTAACTCCAAACCCAAGATCGTTCTTAAAAATTGTATCGGTTGCGGCCAGTGTATTAAAAACTGTTCCCAGGTAGCTATTCATTTTAATGAAAATAAGAAAGCGGAAATTGATTATCAGAAATGTATCGGCTGCGGCCAGTGTGTAGCGGTATGTCAATACAGTGCAGCTGTAACTGGCTCTGATGATTCAGAAGGAAATGTCCAGGAAAAAATTGCAGAATATACCTATGCAGTATTAAAAAACAAGCCTCACTTTCACATCAGTTTTATTATGAATGTTTCTCCTTACTGTGATTGCTGGGGTTATAATGATATGGCAATAGTGCCGGATATCGGAATGGCCGCTTCCTTTGACCCCGTAGCCCTGGACAGAGCATGTGTTGATTTAGTAAATAAAGCTCCTATGGTTAAAGGCAGTATCCTGGAAGAGAAACATTTTCATTCAGGAGAAGATAAATTCACCCATGTTCATATTGATACCGATTGGAAAATAGGCCTGAATTATGCGGAAAAGATAGGTCTGGGTACACAGAATTATAATTTAATTATAGTTAAATAAAATAAAATAAGATGGAAAAATATACGGTTCTTTAATAGTTTAAAAACCTGCCAGAGAACCGTCCCCTGGTAGCAAATATGGATAAACAAGAGATAATTAAAAAAACTGAAACTTTTGTAAAGGAAACCTTAGGGAAAGATAGTACCGGGCATGACTGGTGGCATATTTATCGGGTAAGGAATTTGGCTAAACGGATTGCCTTGCATGAAGGTGCGGATATCTTTATCGTGGAACTGGCCGCTCTTTTACATGATATCGGTGATTACAAGTTTTTTCAGGGAGATGAAGAAGCCGGGGCAGTGAAGGTAAGGGAGTGGCTTTCTTCTTTAGAGATTTCGCCTTCGCTTATCGATAAGATTGTGGAAATTACTTCTCAGATTTCTTTTATGCATACTTTACCCGATAAGGGTAAGAGGAAAGGTAAAAAGAATTCCGCTACCTCAGCAATTTCCAAAGAATTAATGGCGGTGACTGATGCCGACCGTTTGGACGCCATGGGGGCAATTGGTATCGCACGGGCTTTTACCTATGGAGGATTTTTTAATCGGCCAATTTACGATCCCTCAATTAAACCGAGCAAATTCATAACCAAAGAAGAATATAAAACTACCGAAGCCCCCTCTATTAATCATTTTTACGAAAAGTTATTAAAACTTAAAGATATGATGTATACCCCTTTGGGCAGAAAAATGGCTAAAAGGAGACACCGTTTTCTAAATCTTTACTTAAAACAATTTTTTAAAGAATGGAAAGGAAAAAAGTAAACAAAGGTGCCTGGCACCTTTGTTTACTTTTTGTTAGGAGCAGGAGGTAAGAATGTTTAAGGATTTTAAAGGAACGCTAATTATTTTAGTAAGACATGGAGAATGTGAAGGGAATATTAAGGGGATGTTTAGAGGGAGGACAGATTTCCCTTTAAACAAAAGAGGGCTTATTCAAGCCCGGGATTTAGCCCGAGAACTTAAAAATTTTCCTCTTAAGCATATTTATACCAGCCCTCTATCCCGAGCCAGGCAGACCGCTGAGGCAATTGGCCAAGAATGCGGGATAGAAGTTAAAGCAGAAGAACAATTTAACAATATTGAATTAGGAAATTGGGAAGGGCGCTTTAAAAAAGAGATTGCCGGACTCTATCCCAAAGAATGGGAGCTCTGGGTAAACAATCCGGAGGAACTTCGAGTGAAAGATATGGAGACTCTTTATGATGTGCAAAAAAGGACCAAGGCCTGTCTGGATAGTTTAGTTTCCCAGCACAATGGAGAGGTTTTGACGGTAGTTTCCCATCGGGCGGTACTCAAACCTCTTATCGCCGCCTGCCTGAATATTGCCTCACCCTATTTTTGGAAGATTCATCTGGATACCGCTTCTTACAGTCTTCTTTCTCATAAAAAAGACAAAGGATATTGTCTTCTACAATTGAATCAGACCAAACATTTAAAAGAATATGTTACCGAGTGGGTCTAAGAAAAATGAAAATGAAAATAAATCTATACCCGGTTGTGTAGAATAAAGAAGATTTGTTGATTGTTAAAAATGATGCAGAGAATTGGTTCCTAATTAAAGAAGAAAGTGAAGGAAGGGAGCGGCAATGGAAAAAAAATATTATGAAATCGATGAGAATATTTATCGGAGATTTGAACAAAAAAATGAAATGTTTTGCCGTTATCTGTGGGATAAAGACCTGAAAACTTACCAAAATAATTTTGCGGATGATATGCTAAAGAATATTAAAGCGGATAACGAAGGTTACACTCATTTTGATTATGCCTTTTCCAAGGCTTCCTGGACAGTATATAATCGATTTCCTTTTGCCTTTTCCTGGGAAGGTGATACCTCATTTGAAGAAGATTGGTATGGTTACAAATTAAGGGAACAAAAATACCGGATTAAAGACCTGGCGGAATTTACTGCCAAAGTAAAAAAAGTAGCCAGGTTTTACGGTGCCTCTCTGGTGGGTATAACTAAAATTAATGAAAAATGGATTTATAAAAATGCAGGCAAGAGAGCAAATGGGCAATTTTTAGGTTCTTATCCCATAAATTTACCCCAGGGTATTAACCGGGCTATAGTTATAGCGATAGAAATGGACCCCCAAGGACTATCCACTACTCCTGCTTTGCCTGCCTGTGCTGCCACCGGATTGGGATATTCCAAGATGGCTTTTATTATTTCCTGTCTGGGAGAGTTTATCAGAAATTTAGGCTACCGGGCTGTTCAATGCGGGAATGATACTGCCCTGAGTATTCCTCTGGCTGTTGATGCCGGCCTGGGTGCGTTAGGCCGAAATGGATTGCTGGTTACTCCGGAATATGGTTCGGGAGTCAGGATTTGTAAAGTTTTTACTGATTTACCTTTAGTTCTCGATGAGCCAGACCTTGATTTTATCTCTAAGCTTTCTAATTTTTGTAAAAGATGTTATCAATGTGCTGAAATTTGCGAAACTAAAGCAATTTCTTTTGAGCCGGAACCGGATTTAAAAGGTGAAACCATTTCCAATAATCCGGGAGTAAAAAAATATTATATCAACCCGGAAAAATGTTTTGAGTTCTGGGCAGAAAACACCAGCGATTGTTCACAATGTATTACCGTTTGCCCTTTTTTTAATACTAAAGATTTTATTTCCAGTAATGAATTTTGGAAAGAAAAATAATCGAAAATCTATACAAAAAAACACCAAAGAACAAATACAAAAAAACATTCATTATGAAAACCGGGAAGGAAAAGAGTTTGAAGTTAAAATATAAGATAATTATTTTTTTATTATCCTTTTTAATATGTGTTTCTCTTTTAATCGGTGCAGCCGGTGCTGGTACTGGCACAGATATCCGGGAAGATATAAATCAGTTCCCGGGATTTTCGGGAATCCTGATAAAAGACTTAAACACTCAGGAAGTACTATTTTCCCATAATGAAGATAAACTTTTCACCCCGGCATCTCTTACCAAAATATTCACCCTGCTGGCCGCTCTGGAAATCTTTGATGAGGAGCAGTATGCTTATCCGACTTCCTTCTACTTTTCCAGCACTACTCCCGGAGAGATAAACGGAGATCTGTATATAGTAGGCAGTGGAGACCCCACTCAATCCCCGGATGTAATCAGAAAGATAGCAGATGCTCTAGTGCAAAAGTTTAATATCAATCATATCTCCGGAGATATTGTATTGGATAATTCAAAATTCCTGCCCGAAGAGTTTTTGGGTAGGGGATGGATGTGGGATGATAAAAATCCTCTAATCGGAGCATTAGCTGTAATGGGCGATAAAGTCAAGGAAAAACAAAATTCTTATCTTAATACTATGCCTCTTCTCTGGGGGAATATTTTTTCTCAGGAACTATCCAAAAAAGGCGTAAAGACAAAAGGTGATTTTCGGATTGGGAAAGTCCAGGGGGGTCTAAAGGTAAAGTATATTTATTATTCTGATACTCTGGATAAAATACTGGCTTATATGATGAAAAAGAGTGATAATCAGAGTGCTGAAAATATTTTTCGTACCCTGGCTTCGGAGGATAATCCTGAAGTGGTCTCCACCACTATTGCTCAAGCTATTGCCTCTTTAGAAGAGGTTATTGATACAACCCTGGGTTTAAAATGGGGAAAAGATTATATCCTTGTGGATGGCTGCGGACTATCTGAATATAATTTGATGACCCCCGCTCATCTGGTCAATGCAATGACTTATCTTTACCGGAAATACGATTTTAAAATACTGGATTATTTTGCCAATACTAAAGAGGGGGGGACTTTAAAAGAACGCCTGCCTTTTCAGGTATGGGGCAAGACCGGCACCTTATCCTCGGCTTCAGCACTGGCCGGCATATTAGAAACTAAAAATAAGAGATGGGTGGTCTTTTGTCTTATAGAAAATAATTTTATCTTTATAGAAGAAGATAATGACCCCAAAATTTTTGAAAACAGAATAATAGAATATATCTACGAAAACTTGTAGTAGTATAGCGTGAAATGCAAAACAAACTTTATATGTCTTTAAAAATTGTAACAGCACGGCGTGCTGTGCTGTATTCAGAATGATCTAAAATGAAACCAGGAGCAATTCTTTAGTAAAGCAGGGGTTTGATTTATCAAACCCGTCATTAGATTGCCTTTAAACCCACATGTGTTAATTATTAGAGAGCTTAATAAATAAAAATTTCTTACTTCTTTATTAGGAGACAAGCGAGATGAAAGACGAAAATAAAAAGGATAAGCTACATAAGATGACTTTCTTTATAGTTTACCCTTTTTTATTGTATTTTTATTTAATTTTTCCCCAGCTCTACCTTCATCCCGGCTAATTCTTTCTGCACCTCCGTAAAACGTAGGGAATAATACTCCCGGTTCTGCTGGTTTAAACTGGTGATGGTACTGTGTATCTCCTTAGTATTTTTTTGATTATTTTTCTATTTATTAGTGTAAATATATAAAATATTAAAATAGTTGCAATATTACAACATATTTGTTATAATATATCCATTAATATGTAAATAATAAACATATATGTTAAAGGAGGAATTAATAATGGTTAATTCTATGCTTAAATTGATAGGAGTAAAACTCCAAGAAGCTCGAAAAAAGTCAGGCTTAACTCAAGAACAGGTAGCTAATTTAATAGATATAAATAAAGCCCAATTATCCTACTATGAAACAGCAACAAGAGAAATTAATTTGAATATACTCGAAAAACTTGCAAATCTTTATGGGTATAAAATTGATTATTTTGTCACTGGTAGTGAGATAAAAGAGCCAGAAATACAAATTGCTTTTCGGGGAGAAAATTTATGCAATGAAGACTTAAAAACAATTGCCTGGACAAAAACTTTTTTAAATAATTTGGGTGAAATGAATGATTTGGTTAAGGGGTGATATTGATGAATAATTATAAATTTATAGAAAGTAGGGCAAGGAATAGAGCAATAGATACAAGGAATGAATTAGGTATTCATTTAAGTGAGCCTATAGATGTAGATATTTTAAAAGTTTTAAGAAGAAAAGAAAATATATCAATAATAGTTACAGAATTAAAAGGGGATATTTCAGGATTTTTTTTAAGAAAAGAAGATATTTGTTTAATTGTAATAAATTCCTCACGCTCATTTGGTCATCAAAGATTTACAGCTGCTCATGAGTATTATCATTTTAAATATGACAAAGGAATGAATGGTAAAATATGCCCCATAATTAAGTATAATGATGATTATGAAAATGAAATGGAAGCAAATTATTTTGCGTCTCATTTTTTAATGCCTGATGAATCATTAAAATATTACGTTGATAAGAGGATAAAAGGAAATAAATTAAATATAAGAGATTTAGTCTATTTAGAAAATTATTTTATGGTTAGCCACGCTTTGATGCTAGTTAGGCTAAAGTTAATAAACATTATCTCAGAAAAAGAAATGGAGCTTATGAAAAATGGGATTATTTATAAAGCAAATAAATTAGGATACAATACTGCACTTTACAAAGACACTAAAGAGAAAGGGATGATTATTTATTCTGACTATGCTGAATTGGCAGAGGAGTTGTTAGAAAAGGGGAGTATTTCTTATGGAAAATATGAAGAATTATTAGTAGATGGAAAATTTGAAGATATCCTCTTTGAAGAAAAAGGAAATGAAAACGAGGAGGAAATAGGGTTTGAAGTTACCAATCGTATTTGATAATGATTGTATCTCGTCTTTTTTATGGATAGAAAGATTAGATATTGTAAATTTTCTTTTTCCTAATCAAATTATTATTCCTCAATCGGTTTTTAATGAATTAGATAAAATAAAAAGTTCCCAATATAGGTTTGTCTTTAATGATTTAAAATCTCAAATTTCAAAAGGGAATTACAAATTAAGGAATATCACAATTCCTAGCCAGGAGTTTAATGAGTATATTAATTTAATATCCATAAAAAACCCTAAAAGAATAGGTAAAGGGGAAGCGGCCGCTATTGTGATAGCAAGAGCGCTTAATGGGACCCTCGCAAGCAATAATTTAAGAGATATTTTGCCATATGTTGGAAACAATAAACTACCTTACGTCTGCACTAAAGATATATTGTATTTGAGTTACGAAAAAAGCTATATTTCTTTAGAAGAAGGATGTAAAATATGGGATGATATGAAAAGAAAAAAGAGGAAATTGCCAAATTACGATTTTAAAGAAATTGTAAGAAGATTTAAAATAAATAGTAATAAAAAATTTTAGTACATTTCACTTTTAAATGAATTTGTTTTATGTTGTTTTTAGAATACAAAATGAGACAGGGCAAGCTAATAAAGCTGACTTGCTCCATAGCTTGCCCTTTTTTATATTTCTATTCAATTTTCCCCAACGCCACCTTCATCCCTGCCAATTCTTTCTGTACCTCTGCAAAACGCAGTGAATAATACTCCCGGTTCTGCTGATTTAAACTGGTGATGGTACTATGTATCTCTTTAGTATTTTCCAGGACTTGCCGATATCCCTCTTTCTGAGCTATTACTATCTCCTGCATAAACTTATCTATTCGAAAGATCAAGAGTATCGATAAGGCGATAGGGAAGCCCTGATTGGCGATCACTTCAGACAATGTTTTAACATCCATTATTTCACTCCTTTCTCAAAAAGGTAAACAAAAGTGCCAGGCACCTTTGGTTTACTTTTTTATTCCCTCCATCTGCTACGTTTAGTTGGCCGTACATCCAGATGCAAAAAATCCTTCTTCTCATAAAACCCGATACCGTTAAAGTCTATATTCTCACATATCTCTAAAAGTTCAATCAGATTGATATCTTTTACTTTAATATCTGCTGCCAGTCCGATACGGTGATAGCTGTTTGGTACGCCTCCCACTTTCTGGTTATATTTTGAACAGCGGTACCCGGAGGTAATATATACCGGTCTTTCTAATATATTTCTTAATTCCATCAATTTGGCGAGCAGTTTGGGATGTAACATCACCAGATTACAGCAGGGACAGGCAAATTCGGATAAGTTGAAATAGGGGGCGATGATTATATTGTTGGTACTATTTAGCATTTGAATGGGAACTAACTCCTTTCAGTCGTTAGTGAATTGACCAATTCACCAATTTACCGATTGACCAATTAGAAATACGGGTACAAATCCCCCTCACCCTAACCCTCTCCCTCCGAGGGGAGAGGGGAGTAGGGAGTGAGGAATTAATCTTTTATATCTCCTCTCCCTCCGAGGGGGGAGGATTAAGGTGGGGGTGAGGTTTTGCTAATTCTTTCTTAATTTCGAATTTGTTTTTCTTAATCGGTCAATTGGTCAATCGGGCAATTGGTTAATTATCTTATCCTTTATTAATTTCTTCTTTAGCTGGACATCATAAGTCTGCTGGTTGATTCCTCCCACGTTGGCCTTCATCATTACCTTTACCGCTTTCTCCTCAGACTTCCTTAAACTGATATTCTTATCAGCCAATATCTCTATTAACTTCTTCCAGGCAACATCCCATTTCTGGCTGCCATTTCCTATCCCCAGCTCTTCTTCTGCCCAGAGCATAGCGGATAAAATGGCTTCTTTAATGGTTCCGGCTCTCTCTTCTCCTAATTTATTCTTCAGGAAACTGTAAGCGATAGAGACCAGAGATAACAGCAAGGCATTTAATAGATATTTACTTAAGATTGCTTCTAACATAAAACAAACTCCTTTCATTTGTTTGTTAATTTGCCAATTGACCAATTCACCGATTGACCAATTGAAAATACAGGTACAAGGTGCAAGTTGAGATTGCCGCAATGACTTTTAGGGTAGGGGGCGGATTCATCCGCCCCGGAATAACCGAGCTCGATAAATCGAGCCCCTACCTTTGGATAGACAGGTAATCCTGTCCCTTCTACCAAGGAGTCATTAACTTATAAATTTTGGCATTTCTACTAAAATCTTTACTAACGACTAACGACTGGTTACACATCCATAACATCAGTAGACTTATAATCAAGTATCCGGGCATTTACTTTAGCTACTAAGTCATTACCGTTATTATGGAAGACGTTCTTAGCGATGATGGTATCCATCACTCCCTCTATTGCCACATCTTGAGCCGCAAAGTCCACATAGTCTCCGTCATCTACGTTCTTGGGGTTATTCAAGGTTAGATTGATAGTTTTAGCTGCACTGTCTCTAAACTGCATATACAGTCTCTTATAACTGGTTACTTCTCCTAATTCGGTTGCCATTTATTTTTTCACCTCCTTATCGATTAACCAATTTACCAATTCGCCGATTGACCAATTCATAAATGCGGGCGATAGATGTTCTGGATTCCCGCTTTCGCGAGAATGACAGAGAGGACCTCGGGAATGACATCTGTCAATCGGGAAGGGTAATTGATTAATTTATTTTAATTTTTGCTTTCTTGTTTCTGACTAACGACTATTCACTATTCACTAACGACTACTCCGTTAGTTGAGATTCTTTTTCTAATCTGATTTCATCTACAGTGTACTTCTGCAGACCCACTAAACCGGTAGCTGTATCATAGACATCTTGATCTAAAGCAGCAGATTTAATCTTAGTAAAGGTCTTGCTGTTAACGATAGGTGCTCCGGTTTCCGGGTTGGTGCCTACTACCAATCTAAACTGTAGGCTTGAATCACGGGGGACGGTTATTACTGTTGCCATTTATTTTCACCTCCTTTCTTTTTTAGTCGTTAGTCGATAGTATTTAGTATTTAGTAGAGAGGGGAGAGCTCGATGAATCGAGCCTCTACTTTCGACTAACGACTAATTTACCCCTCTACTTAGTAAGAGCAAAAAAGAGGTGATTTTACAGCACCCCATTTAAAAATATTTTAATTTTTTTTCAATTTTTTCATACCTTTCTTGCGAAGTCGATTAATCACTTGTTGAGTTATTCCGTATAATTTTGCAATCTCTTCATCCTTATATCCTTCCAGATAATAAAGACTGATGATCTTCTTTTCTCTTTGAGTCAGAAGCTTGAAACCTTCTTCTAAATTGTTTTCCAGTAATATAGTTTTTAGAATAGTCAATTCCTTTCTCCTTTTATTTTTAGTCCATAAGAAATTTCTATTTGCTCTTTTAAATATTTTCTAGCATATATCCATAAGCCCCATTCAAGACGTTTTTTGATATAACCGGCAAAAGTAACCGGAGGTTTTTCCTCATAATCATAGACCGCCAGGATAAAGAGCAGTGCCCCCTGCTGAAAGACATCATCATATTCCAGGCCGTATCGAGAATACTTTTTGGCTCTTGATTTTAGTAAGGGTTTAAATTGATTGAATAATTCCTCCATGGCTTTTAGGTTTTTTTGTTTGGCACGGGTGATGAGTTCTTTTAGTTTCATTGTTAATTTCTCCTTCGTCGAAATTAGTTTTTGGTTATTCGTTTTTAGTTTTTAGTTAAAGATATAAAATACAAGAATAATTAATTTACCGGTCTACCGGTCTGCCAGTCGAGAATAAATCCATATATGTGGGTATAAATGTTCTGGATTCCCGCTTCCGCGGGAATGACAGAAACAACAGACGGGTTGGATAAATCCGACTCCTACAGTTGGGATTGCCGTCTCCGCTTTCGCGGGGACAGGCTTACTTCACTCCTCGCAATGACAGAAAGACGAGTTCAATAAATCAAACCCCTACTTTTTTTCTCAGTACGGCTCTACTCCCCGAGGGGATAGGGGATATACAGGCGGAGAGACT
>Ga0268285_1001088_pt1 | contig 13936 bp, 11 predicted proteins | sample saktaG_2_FD_190144 | JGI IMG/M metagenome (GOLD analysis project Ga0268285, IMG submission 190144) | Saline water microbial communities from Sakinaw Lake, British Columbia, Canada - sak_2013_06_06_120m | ecosystem: Environmental > Aquatic > Non-marine Saline and Alkaline > Saline ... | reverse complement strand
AAACTTTTGCCCGAAAAGTTATTGTGATTACAGTGCCCGAACTTCCTTTAAAGGCACTAGGATTCCCTCCCTCAAAAACTATTTTACCTGACGAATTTGAAAAAGTCGGCTCTACTGTCCACAAAGAGAAAATAGAACCTGTTTTAGAGATATTGACAACTTCAAGTTCGTTTTTGTTAAAACTTATCTCAGCTCCTGCAACATTGGTAGGAACTTGTTCACTTTTAAGTTTAACTTTTAAAGAAAAATTGCTCCCAACTTCATACGTTCCATCCGAAGGCGAAAGATATAAAGAGGCTTCTGAGCTCTGGGCACTGCAAGCCAAAGAAAAAACAAGAGCCAAAGCCAAAAAGCAAAAAAGAAAGAAAGACGGTTTAAGCACTTTTTTGTTTTGCAGAGAACATTTTTCCATTTTACTTTCTAAAATATTTTTATTCCTAGAATCTTCAATCTTTTCAAATTATAACATGTTAAGACAACGATGTCTTGCTAAAAGGTTTCTTTTTCTTTTTAAGTTTTTTAAATATCCAAAATATGGCAATAAGCACTAAAACAATTAGAATTAATATGTGCCAAAGTAAAATCTTCTTTTCTTTTAAAACCAAGCCACCGGAAGAACTTATTTCGACAATCCTCTCATTTCCCGCCTTATCAATCGCCTTTACCTTTATTACGCTCCGCAACTCTTGATCTTCCAACAAATAGGGACTGTTTCCTCTTTTCCAATCCTCCTCTCCCTCTTTTATCTCAAAATAATCAAGTCCGGTTTGTTTGTCGGTTGTTGAAAAAATAAGAAAATGCTTTCCATCAAAAATGGTTTGATCCTGATGAACCTCTATCACAAAGGGTTCCGGCAAAACCTTATCTTGCTTTAATTCTTCTTGCCACTCATCTTTTGGAACTTCCTCCAATCTTTCAATTAAAATCGTATAATTTGCTCCCTTGGTAGTTAATTTTGCCAGTGTTCCCTTCCCGTCATTTAATAGAACTTGAGAATTATCCATAAATTCAATTTCCGAAAAACTATCTTCTGCCAATTCTTGCACTTGAAAGATAATTTTCCCAAACAAGTTACTCGCTCCAGGATCACCGGGGATTCTTCCGCAATAACCACCCGGTATTCCTCCGCTAAAAGAAATTAAACCTGAACTTTGATCAATTTCTGGAAATTGAAGCCATAAGGTTAAAATTGAATCCCCTCTGCTAAAATCAACCGCTTTTAGAATATTTTGAGGATATTTCAATTCTGCTTCCACGGTATTAATGCATTCATTTTCCGTATCAATCTTTATTTCGACTAAAAAAGTATCACCCGGATGATATTCTCCACTTGATGGTTCTAAATATAAAATTGCCGCAAAAGTAATAGTCGGAAGCAAGACAAAACCGATAATTAAAAAGGGAATAATATTTTTAAATTTTGAACCGTAGTTTTTCATTTTCAACTCTCAATCTTTAATTTTCTTTAACCTGTCCACCAATAAAGCATGATTGAAAAATCTACCAAATTAACTTTCCCGTCATTATTTAAATCAGCATCTGGATTTTTAGGAACGCCCCAATTATAAAGAAGGATGCTAAAATCTACTAAATTTACCTTTCCATCTTTGTTTGTATCTGCTTTTTTTGTAACTCCCGTTGTTTCCTTGCCAACGCTAAACGCTAAGGTCTGAGAAAAAGTGCTTAATAGGCCTTCGGGAGAGGTAGCTTTAGCCCGAGCAGTATGAGAGCCTTCTTCTAAAAGAGTTGTATCGAAGGCATAAAACCAAGTTCCATCCGCTCCAGCTTGGGTTTTTTTAACTATTTCGGGGGAATTAACAAAAATGCTGATATCGCTTCCAGGGGCAGTTTGCCCTAAAACATTAAAAGTTTCGCCCTTTTGAAGAAGGGCTTTGGAAAGTTCAATGGTTGGAGGTAAAAAAATACCGCTAATAGTTGTTGTCATATCTTTGGCAATATTAGTGGTAAAAGAAAAAGTGATAGACCTTCTTCCCTGTTTGTCTAAAGCCCAGGCGGAAAAAGTATAAATTCCCGGAGTCATATCAGTAATTCCCACTGTAAAATTTGCCTGGGAATCGGCAATGGTGGTAGCCGCCACCCTCCCGTCTTGAAGAACCGTAATTGAACTTAAGGGATAAGCTTTGCCTTTAATAACAACATCTGTTGAAACAGAGGGAGGAACAAATACTCCTCCGCCTCCGCCGCCTCCGGGCGGAGCTTCGCTTTTACAGCTAGCGCTGCAACCGTCACCGGAAACATTATTTCCGTCATCACACTCTTCTCCATAATCAGACTGCACCGTCCCATCTCCGCAGTAAGGCGCCCAGCCATCACAACTTGTATTGCAAAACTTGTTCTCAGCACTATAAGCGTACTGCCCGTTACTTAAACCGTCATCACAAATCTCTCCGGTATCCAAAACCCCATTACCGCAGACAGTGATAATAACGGCTGTAGGAATAAAACCTGCTTGGGCAAATTCAGTAAACGTTCCGGTTTTTAAAAAGTCTGTATTATCTTTTTTAAAATTAAAAAAGGGACTAATTAAAATTATCCCTACGAAAAGCAAGATTAAAAAAGTTTTAACTTTTAGATTGCATTTTTTGGACACATTAAGTTTGAAACTCCTTTAATATTCTTTTAACTATTTTTTCAACCTCTTCCTTTCTCTTGTATATCAACCATCCACCAATACTCAGAATAACAAGTATAATCATTGTTAAAACCCAAACCCAAATTCGAATACCAAACCATTCTTTAGGAATCGGCCGTATGGTTCCCCTTGGCAAGATACTAAGATGAATCCTGCCTTCTTTAACCATCTCATCCTTTTTAAAAACCTTGAACACGGCCCAGTAGCTGCCCGCCAATAGTTTTGTAGGAAGTTCGGCTATAACGGTTCCTGTTTCAAAAGAATTTATCTTATTCATTCTTTTCACCTCAACCGTTTCCAAAAGGTTTTCCTCCCTAGCGTCATAAATTTCAAAAATAACTTTACTTGGAGCAGCTTTTACATTGCCCGTATTTTCAATTTCCATCTCAAAGCTTATCTTTCCTGGAGAAAACCACCATAGAACTTTATGGCCTTCTTCTAAATCATAAGTATTCACTCTTTGTATTTCAAAATCAAAAATCTCAATATCTTTAACATCCAAGTCAACTTCCATTCTTGCACCCAAGATTATTGCTACCTGTCCTCCTCCTTCAGAACCGTTCACCGGATAAGTCGTTATTCTTATATACCCCGGATAGCTTTTAAATTCAGCTTTCTTAGGCACGTCGATCCTAATAATCATAGCAACTTTCTGCTCTCCTTTCGGCAAAAGAAAACTATTTCCTTTATCAATGGAAATCCATTCATTTGCCCCGGGAACATCAACTGAAACCTTTATTCTTAAATCCTCTGAAGGGTCGCCTCTCGTAAGCCAGATGCTTTTTTCAAAATGAGAACCTTGAGTGAGGTTATGGTTGATAAAATAAGGAGGCGTGATTCCAAAACCGGCCCACGCCCCCTGGGTCAGAGATAATAAGATGAAAAATCCTATGACAATACCAATTAAGGTTCTTATTTTTTTTCCACCAAAAACAAACATAATCTCATTCATTTAGAAACCAAAACTGCTCAAAACAAACTGTATTAAGTAATAACCTAAACAAGCTTTTTTGTAAAGCTAACCTACCAAGTACTCGTTTCGCTCATGACACCTGTTACAGTATTTGTTCCGTTGTAAGTACCTGATTCTTGAGCATCTGGAATCTTTATTTTCCAATAAGTATCAGCTGTTGCTGGAGTAGTAGTCGAAGTAGTCTTTGAACAATTAAGCTCAAATTCTGTAGGAGTAACACTTGCTGCCGTTGATGATGCACCACCCCAAGTAAAACCGGTACTTGTACTGTATTCTTGCTGTGCAATGCCAATCGTAGTTGCAGGAGCACCTTCCTTTTCCATATCAACACCTGAAAGCTCCCTCGTCTAATCCAACATTTCCAGTTGCTTTTACGGTAATTGTGTCCTCATCACTTTCGCCAGTTGGAGAGACCGTTCCATAATCCAAGCTTACATTGGTGACCAAAGCGTAAGCCATATAGCTTGCCAATTCCGTTCCCGAACTTGCATCCGTAGTTGAGCTGGCATTATTATCGTCGGCTACCACAATTGAACCTCGCCAATCCTCATCAGGATACTGAGAAGTAGAATCCGTCGGGTCTGCAACATACCACATACTGAAAGAACAAGTCGTTGTTACATCACCATCGGCAGTTCCTCCGCAAGGACCTAAAGTACATTCATCAAGATATAGATAACAATTATTAGGATTAGCGCTGCATTCGCTTGTCACGCCGGACCTGTAAGCCCAAGCATATGTTGTAGAAGCAACGCTTGAAGTTGCGATCTCATTTCCGGCGGAAGCATTTTCACAACTATTATTATCAACTATAGTCGCGTTAACTTCAAAACCGCTAGTTTCTCCTTCAGGATTCGTCAGGTCAAGAGTGCCTGCATTCCCATCCACAACGGAAATGGTAGCTGCAGAAACGGTCGGAGCAATATTATTGACGTCATAGCTTGTAGCTTCACTTTGAGTGGCATCGGAAGAATCGAAACCGTGATTATCAACTATATAGGCATAAGCGTTGTAAGTTGTGTCCGGAGTTGGAGTTGGAACAGCATAACTGCATGTAGTGTCGCTGCTTGAAGTAGCGGAACACCACTCACCTCCCGTACAAGCAGGAGTGGTGCCGGTAGCAAAGACCTGTGATTTGCAGATGTAAAGGCCTATCCAATCATCAACGTCAAACTTATCAGCATCAGAGGTAGTTGAATTCCATGTTACATTAACCCCCGGATTTTGCGGCCCGTCATTTGAAATCTGGGTAAAAGCAGGTCTGTGGTTTACATTAAAGGGTGAATCTCCATCTCCAGCGCTCGTACCTTGATTACCAGTTGAACATTTTTGACTTGCAGTATGATCGCAGGCAAAAGCCCACCAATCAGAACTTGTTGCAGAAACACCTGTTGTTGAAGTTGCGGCAGTTGCTTCAACACTAGAACTTGCCCGAGTACTAACTACCCAGGTACCGCCCGGACAAGTGGGAGCAGATGCGCCCGTAGTTGCAATCGCGTCACTTTTGCAAATCGCTAAATACCAATCATCTGCGTTTGAATCGGAAGCCGTTCCCTTCCAAGTAATGTTATCTCCCTCATTTGTAGGATTACCGGCCGTACTTCCTTCTCCCTTACCTCCGGCAGATGAAGGGTCTTCAACAACAGCACTAAAAATAGGCGCCGCATTCCCAACAATAACCGAAGTGGTTGCCGTATCTGCTGATACTCTTTCAGGCATGGCTTTTTGACCGAAATTAAAACCGATAATCACAACCATCAGAACCAAGGACAATACTATAAACCAGGGAACTGTTTTTCTTACTTTTTCTGTCATAATTTAAAAGTTAGGATTTAATTTTTATTTTCCCGAAACCGGGACGACCTTTATCTTTATAAATTTTTTCAACTTAATTAAAGATTGAAGACCTTTACGATGTCTTCTCGGCAACCCGGCTAACTTTAAGAAAAAGTCCCGTGGCTTTCCGTCCTTTAGTTACCTAAAGTTTGGCTTTTCAATTGTTAATATTCTTACATTATACTATATTTTAAAAAAACATGCATATGCAATCTGTGGAAAAACTACCAAGCACCAATTTCATTCTTTTTTGCTTCAAATGTGGTAGTTCCCGAATAAGTTCCGTAGACCTGCTCTGCGGGTATCTCTATTCCCCACCATACATCATCTGTTGCCGGAGAACTTGAAGCAATTGTCTTCGGCAAATTCAATTCTAATTCAGCCCCCGGAGAAACTAACAAAGAAGTTGACAAAGCGTAAGCAATACTGGATGTGGCATATTTTTGTTTTCCAACAGCAATACTGTCTCCCCCCGATGCCATATCAACTCCATATAAAGTGAGGTCTAAAGAGCAATTTCCAGTATTGGTAATGGTAGTTGTTTTACTTAAGGGATCAGTTACCTGTTCTGGCGCCATTTCATCGTAGTCAATGGGAGGAGAAACATTCAAGGCTAACAGAGAACCGACATCAACCGTTTCGGCAGAATTGGTAGCAGAACTTGAGGCGCTTGAAGCATCAATAGTTTTTATCCATGAGACCCAATGTTCGCTTGACCAGGGCGTTTCGTCCGCTTCCCCTCCTGTACCGTCTGTCGGTTCAGCATAATACCAGACGTCAAAAGAACAAGTTGCATGGCAGGAAGTAGCGACACCGGTACAAGAAGAGGTTACGCAAGCTAAGTCTTCATAACAATTATTATCATCTAAAGTACAAGCCTCCGTGCTTGTCACTCCCGATCTAAAAATTCTTCCTATAACGCTAGTTATGTCAGATTGTCCATCCTCATCGGTAGTGCTGGCAACAGCTTGCACCGAAGTGGTAACACTTTCAACTAAAGAAATAGTTGTGCCCCCGTCTAGAGAAACGTTTTCAGCCGAGGGAACTTGATTTGCAATTTCATACGTTATTTCAGCATATAAAGTGGCTATGGTATAACTTCTTCCTCCGGCATTTCCAGCTATATATATTTCAAGACTTGCCAGGGAAGTTTGATTTAAAGAAAGACCTGAAACCCCGCTTGTTGCCCAAGCCCAAGACGTTCCGAAACTCTGATCCACCGAATGCTGCAATGAACCGTCATAATAAATATCTATACTAATGGATGAACCAGCTTTGCTTGCTTGCCCATATGTGTAAACATCAATGGCAGTAGTGGTTGCTGCTTCAGTGATAGTCTCCATTGTATATTGGTCTTCATTTACAGCAAGACCGCCGTTGTTAACATAATCGGTCGTAATACCATTGCTGGGGTAAGTAACACTATCATCAATGGTTGAATAATGAGAACCCGTAGGTTCCGGTGTCCAGGCAGCTGTTGCGGTATCCCCATCGGGCCTTATAATGCCGGTGCTTGTAGCATCAGATGCAATCTGCCATAAACGCTCCTCCTGAAATTCACCAATCCTCAGTGGTCCCAAATAATAAAGATAAGGACTTATATCCGGAGCATCAAAAGTATATTCTAGTTCGTGAACTTCTCCCGTTTTCCAGTCAACATCCCACTCAATAATCTTTTCGCGGTTATCAGTGTTAATATTAGCGCTACTCGGTGTAGCCAGTTCAAATCCATCAGGCACCGTTTCTTTTACTTTTCCAACAAAATCTTGATTTGCTTTTATTTTAAAAGCCATCTCATAATCTGCTGGCGGATAAATTCTTGTCGGTCCCACTCTCTCAACTTCAAAGGAAACTGATTGGCGAACTTTAAAAGAATCTGAAATCTCATAATCATTATCGAGATTGATTAGCTTCATCTGATAAGTCCCTATTTCGGAAACTTGATAATAGGAAAAATAGTCAGGCACGTCAGTTACATTGTCTGAAGCACATTTACCAGATTTTTCAACTTTGGGATAACTGATAGTCCCTTTTGGAGAAGTGATTTCCAGTTTCAAACTTGCATCACATATGGTGTGTCCATCGTCTTTTAGAGCTGCCATCTGCAAATAGGCTGTCTCGCCAGGCAGATAAACAGACTTGTTTGTGTTTATTGCTAAAACTCCCCAGACAAACTCTTGTTCTTCAATAAATACCGAACCTTCATTCTCAATTTCAAATCTTAAGATATATTTACCAGGCCTAAATTGGCGAGGAAATTCCAGCAGATTAACAGTAAATTCTCCGTTCTCCTGATAGTGAACAACGGGATTGACGCTTAGGCCAGGAACATTGACTTCCATGTCCACACCTTCAAAAGAATTTACATCACTTCCTCCTTTTTTCTTGTAATGAAACTTAAAAGACGGTTCTTCACCTAATTTAAAACTCTTCTTTTCAGAAACCAATTCTAAAGTAAAATCTTTTTCTAAGGTTTTTTCATTTTGCTCAATACTTTCTTCAGTGCCAAACAGTTTATTCATTATTGATTCTCCAATTAAAGATGCTGCTTTCTCTATCGATGATGCATCTGCTGGTGCTGTTTCTGCAACATCTTCTCCGTATTCTACTTCAATCCAAACTGCGTCTAAATACACTAAACCATACGAAATATTGATTTCATCGCACGGAACTACGCTAAATCGAATTCTTAAATTATCAAAATCCTCCCATGATTGAAAAACGGGCAAAGCATAAAGAAAGTATCCTCCATTGAGAACATTGGAAGTTTCTTGGCTTAAATCAATTATTCCTAAGTTTCGCCAATCTTCATTTTCTTGATATTCAATCAAAAGTTTTCCACACGAATCCATATTTTCATTTATGTCCTCTTGCAAAGACGGTTTTATCGCTAACGAAAACCTCAGTTGAACATTCTTTATTTCTTTTAATTCCGCTTGTTCTGGTAAATTAAAACCTGAAAAATCTAAAAAGTAGCTAATGCCGTCTTCTGGCGGAGTAACTGCTTCTACTATTCCAGAAGAAGCAATAAATGCTGAATTTATTTCATTAAAATCCTCAAAAGATACTTTCTCGGATAAATCCTGTGTTAGAGCAGCTGTTGGATTCTGCCATTTAAAATCAACTATCTCTGCACCCCCTGTTTCTGCGGAGTAGGCCGAAATTGAACTTGGTAATATTTTAACAAAATTATTTGATGCGTCAGCTGAGAAAAAACTAAGATAGCAAAAAGTCAAACCAAAAACCGCAATTAAAAGGTAAACCAAAATTACCGATTTTTTATCATTTAATCGACTCATTTTATTAGATTATTATAACAAAAGAATCAATCTCAATACATAGTATTCATACACAATAAAAAAACGCCTTAGTTCAGTAGACGCTTTAGCCCTGCCTAAAATTTTGAGAATTCTTCTAGAAAATAACCTAGGTGGGTATCCGCAATGCAATAACTGCAAGAGCACTGCACAATTTAGGATTCCCTATAAGTAAGATTGTTCCAGAATCTCAAAATAATTTTGGCAGGGCTACTTTCATTTTATATCTCTCATCATTACTTGTCAAATCCCAATCCGCCAGCTGGCGGACCAATGACTAATGACCAATGACTAATAACCAATGACTAATAACCAATGACTAATGACCAAATAAAAGTATCTAGTATCTAGTATTCTGTGATTAGTTATTAGTTATAAGTTGTTAGTTATCTACCGAGGTTTAGCCTCGGTAGATTTAGAACATTATATCCTCTTCGGCTCTTTTGTAATTATGGATATCTTCGGGAGAGAACCAAAATTTCAGTTCGTGTTCTGCTTCTTCCTGATTTTCAGAAGCATGAATAAGGTTATGTATCCCTCTTTTGTCGCAATTAGCAACAGTTGGATCATCAACCGAAAAATCACCTCTTATGGTTCCTATGTCAGCCTGAGAAGGAATCGTAGACCCAACAATCTTTCTTACCATATCAATGGCATGAATTCCCTTAACAGCCATTTTTACTATGGGGCCCGAGGTTAGATAGTCTATAAGCCACCCCCTCGCACTCCTGCCTATTTCCAAAGCATCTTCGCTGCCAAGTTCCTTTTTAGCATCAAGCTCATGTCTTCTATAGGATTCTAAAGCTTTTTCTCCCAATCTTTTAATCCAGATTTCGTCTTTGGGGTAATGCCCATCTATTTGTTCTTTTGATGCCTGGACCATTTCAAGAGCAGTAATCTTTAATCCTCTTTTCTCAATTCTAGAGATCACCTCTCCTATTAACCCTCTTTTAACTCCGTCGGGCTTAATTAAAACTAATGTCTTTTCTTCTTTTGGATTATTTATCATATGCTTATTTATATCATCAAGTTTCAAAATGAACAAATATGCTTAATTTTTCACGAAACATTCTTCACCATTGCTCAATATTTTAACATCACCAATTAAATCGGTTCTTAAAACCTTAATGCCTTCAAGGTTTTGCAATACCTCCTCATGGGGATGTTTGTAAGGATTGTCCTTGCCGCATTGTATCACAGCAATATCCGGAGAAACTTCTTTAATAAAATTTTCCCCTGTTGAAGTTTTACTGCCATGATGCCCTACTTTTAAAACATCAGAATCAATCTCAAATTCCTTTTCGACAATATTCTCCTCTATTTTTTTAGAAACATCTCCCGTGAATAAAAAAGAGCTTTCTTCAAAAACTAATCTTGCGACTATTGAAGTATCATTAATGTTTTTTGCCTCTACTTGATCTAAGCTTTCAAAAGGATAAAGAATATCAATAAAGAAGGAACTCTCTTGAGCTGAAATCCTCTGACCGCTTTCTGCAATATATATCCTTGCCCCCTCCTCTTCTAAAATCCTTTTCCATTCTTCATATTCTGCCCCTTCTCTTACAACTCCTGTCCATAAGACATTTTCAACTTCATATCTTTTCAAAACCTCAATCAATCCTCGCATATGATCACGTTCGGGATGAGTCAAAACAACAAGATCAATAGTTCTGTCCCAAGAAGGTATTTCCCTTGCAAGTTTTTCTAGAATTGCACTGTCCGGTCCCCCGTCAATCAGAATCTGATGCATTTCTTCGCTTTCAATGAAAATAGCGTCTCCCTGACCAACATCAAAAAAAGTAACTTCTAGAAATTCTTTTCCATTTACTCTTAAAACCTCTCTCCAAGCTAGGATATTAAATAAAACTAAAAGAATTAAAATTACAAAAACCAATTTCCCGGCATTATTTCTCATATTCTTTCAATATAGCACTTTAAAATACTTAAGACCGCAAAAAGCAGTCTTAAGTAAAGATAATTAAATATCTGGAAATTTCCAAATTCTTAACTAAAGGTTAAACTAGGCCTTGCCAAGAATCCTAAACATCTTGGTTCCGCAAACCGGACAAGTTCCAGTCGCAGCTCTTCTTTTAACATTGCCTTTACCTTTCATAGTTACTTCTTTAGGGTCATTCATCACTTGTTTTTTTCTACATTTTACGCAATAAGCAGTAAGTTCTTCAGCCATAATAAATTATCGAATTTAATTTACGACCTTTGTGAAAGCTTTTCCTTTAATTATTATACTCTAAATTAAGCAAAAACAACAACAGAATCTTAAACAACCAATAGATTTGCAATATTATATACCTAAAAATCGTTGCCTGCAAATCTTTTTAACAAGTGAGGTGAAAAATGGCAGCCGTTTTCTTCTCTGAGCAAAGCTTATTAAACTCTTCCTTAACATCCTGAGTCTTTCCTTCTATTAATTCAACTCCCTTTTCTTTAATGAAATCCCTTGCCTCTTGGCTTAAGCTTGCTACAGCTGACTCTCCCTTACCGATTATCACTAGTTCCGCTCCTTCTTTAAATAGATATTCCATTTCTCCTCTGGTAAAGATATGACTTCTCTTTCTTTCCTTTATCTCCCCCGAAGGAAGAATATAGACGTCATCAGTATAGGTTTTTCCCCCTATAACAATAGAGCCAAAATTATAGGAGTCTATTTTTAACATAATTAAAGTGATTTTAGAACCTTAAAATCTTCTTTTAAAGTCCCCTTCATATTTATATTGTAAGTTGCAACTGCAGGATGATAAAGAGGAATTATTTTCAAGCCCTTTTCCGAGCCAAAGTATCTTATCTTACTGCTGTAGTTTTCCTCGTCTTCTTTATTGTCCAAACTCAGAAGGGAGATTTGTTCGGGTTTTTTAAAAACTTCAAAAACTTTACCGTGAATTTTTGAAATTCCCTGGACTTTCTCTCCCAATCCATACTTTTCCATAATAAAAGCGGTTGAATAGTTTCCTAAAGTACAGATAACTTCTGGCTGAATAATCTCTATCTGTTTCAATAAAAATGGCGTGCAGGCTTCAATTTCTTCTTTCTGGGGATTTCTGTTTTGAGGCGGGCGACATTTTAAAATGTTTGCAACGTATACATCTTCTCTTTTTATGCCGATTGATTCTAAAAGTTCGTCTAAAATTTTACCTGCCCTGCCAACAAAAGGTTCTCCTTTTATATCTTCCCAACGCCCCGGAGCTTCTGAAATAATCATTAATTTAGCATTTACTGATCCGGTTCCAAAAACTACTTTTGTTCGTGTTCTATACAGTGGACAACGCCAACATTTTTCCACCTCCTTTTTAAGTTCGTTAAGTAGTTGAGTTTTGTTCATTAAATTATTTCAATTTCGAAGATATAAATTGACCTGTTATTTTAGAGTGGTGGATCAGATTCTTTTTTATACACACATATCGCCACTTACTCATACATTCTTTAGAACAAATCGGTTGACTGTTAAGTTTAAACCACCACTTTGGTCTATATATTTCTTTTCCACAAATAACACACTTTACAATTTTCCCAGTCCATCTTGCCTTAGTCCTACAATACTTAGAACAATACTTTTTGAAACGTCCTCCGTATTGTTTAAACTGCTTATGACAAATTGGACATTCTTTAATTATAACTTTCTTCTTTTTTTTCTCAGGCAACCTTACTTCTGTTTTTTCTAACCATCTGAAAATCGTTGATGAATGAACTCCTAACATCTCGGCAATTTCTTTTCCAGTGTGTTTTTCATCTATAAGCAATTTCTGTAACAATTCTCGCATTGGTAATTTATGTTTTTTCTCTACTTCTCTGTATTTTTTTGATCCACTCAAAACCTCTTTGTAGATTTCCCTTGCTTCTATTTGTTTTTTATATTTTCTTTGTAGAAATAAATCGTTTTCTTTTAAATCGTCATATAGAAATTTAATAATCTTAAATGCATTTTGACTATACCATTCAATCCCATATGTTATAGAAACTTTACCCTTTTTAGTTACTTTTCTCCTAACTCTAAGATTGTCTGTAGTTAAAGAAAGAACCTCCTTGAACTTCTCTGTTAATCCTTCTAAGAATCTATAGCTCCCGTTAGAAAATCCTACTGATATTTCTGTTCTTGCTTTTCTTGTCACAACCCAGCCATCTCCATCTAAAAACCCTCTAATGAAATCCCTAAGCAATACCATGGGAATATCTGGAAATTGACAAGTTCTAGTTTTATTCGGAGTAACTCCTAATTTCTGAATATCTTGTAAAATGACTGGATTAGAAATTCTTAGTCGAACCGAATTCTTTCTCTTTTTAATCGGATAATCTGAGTCCATCGCCCTATTTATTTCTCTCAATAATTCAATATCATCCTTTAAATCCCAAGAAAGTGAAACATAATGAATATTTCCATCAGCAAAAGTAAAACCTAAAATGTAAGCCATTTGAGAATTCCAATTTTTAAAGAAGTTTTGATTAACTTTATACTTAAATCTATTTGAATTAATAAAAGGAGTTTTCCTAGTATAAAGTTGCATGGTTCTTGTATTTTATCTTTTCCATCTCGTTCATGTATTTAAAAATCCGTTAACAATTAACTTTATTGCCTCTGCTTCGTTAAATCCTCTCATCCTCAGATAGCTTAATTGGTCTTCGGAAATTCTCCCTACTGAAGCTTCATGGGTAATCTGAGCTTCTCTGTTATTGCAAACCAAACTTGGTTTGAGCACAATACTCGAACCTTTTTTTATGAGCAGTCCTTGGCAATCTAGATGTCCTTTGCTCGGAGCATCAGCCCTTATTTCAGAATGAGCTAAAACCTTGCTTTTTTCTTCTACAGCCATCCTTAATTGAATCTGTCCCGAGGACCCCTTTCCTTTTAAAATTAGATTGTCTTTGATGCTTCCTTGAGCTGAATCAAAAACCCCTTTTAACTTAAAGTCACAGCTAGCTCCTTTGAGAGCGGTTATCTCATTTTCCACATTAAACTTTCCCGCACTTGAAAGAACATTAAAGAGATATGAAAGATTGGATTTCTTTTCTAACAGAAAACTGTAATTTATTTTTAAGACATCTCCCTTTCCCCAAGAATGAGAATGCCTGTAATTAAGAGAGGCTCCTTCTTTTAAAATGATCTTGCCTTGGGCTTTATGAGCTCCGCATAAGGTCTTTTTAAGA
>Ga0268285_1001087_pt1 | contig 13937 bp, 13 predicted proteins | sample saktaG_2_FD_190144 | JGI IMG/M metagenome (GOLD analysis project Ga0268285, IMG submission 190144) | Saline water microbial communities from Sakinaw Lake, British Columbia, Canada - sak_2013_06_06_120m | ecosystem: Environmental > Aquatic > Non-marine Saline and Alkaline > Saline ... | reverse complement strand
AAAGGATTGTGTTGAGAAAAATTTTATGGCATTTTCTTGCTCAATTTCTTATGCTTCATCATGGTTGAATAAATTTGATCTCTCAAATTGGCAAATTTAATTTAAGAAAGTTATGTTACTGACTATATCTGTCGAATACCGGATAAAGGAGTGCCCAACTCTATTCAGATGCATTTTCATAGGAAATCTGAATCTCTCACCCCTTGTAGTTTATCCGGTAGTTTTCCAGACATTCATGTTTTCGCTTTACCTCCCGGGCTATCCGCATATTTGGATAGGTGGGAACGTCGCTTTGCACTGCAGGACAGTAGGGGCAGAGTGCGAACAAAACATCACCTGCACGTTCACGAACCGGACAGAGATATGTACCTTCCCACACATCAACAATCTGCCCGCCAGGAAACGGGGTTCCAACCGGGTGAGCAGGTTCCTGTAGCACAAACATGGAAAAGGCAGCAAGCAGGTACTTCAGATACAGGAATCTGGGATCCTTCTCACGAGCCTTATCTGCACACGCTTCTTTAACCATGGTGCAGTACGAAAAAAACCGGGGATCCAGGGGATCAGAATCCTCATATTCACACCTTGCTGCGAGAATGAGGCGATGATGTGTCAAAAAAATCTGTTCCCTGACTTGGGGAAGAAGACGTTTTCGGTACTCTTTGGGAAGGGATGCAACCTTCCGGGTGAAACGGGCGTTCATCTGCTCAAGATCCCTCAGTTCAAACTGTTCCATTTCATGAGCAAGGAGAACGAGAAGCTCTGCTTTTGTCTGTACCTGATGCATTCGGGTGAGTGCTTCCTGTATTGCCTCCATAGAATATGAAGTCTCACAAGTGTTGTCCGGTTCATCGCCTAAGGAGGGGTCGATGAGAAGGGTGCAGATCTTCGCATCTTCGTACCCTGATTGTTCCTGGCAGGAAACGTGAATCCAGTGGAAAATACGCGTGAGTATTGAGTGAATATTCATTATTTTATTAGTGAGGAGTTGATACATGATCTTTGGCATCCTCATGAAATAAATCTGATGTAACTGAAATAGTAACAACAATGGATGCCATAATACAAAACCTCATCCAACTTGGGTTTCGGGAATACGATGCACGAGTATATGCTGCCCTCGTTGGAATGGGGGAGGGAAACGCCCGTCAGATTCATGAAGCAAGCGGGGTCCCCCGGCCACGGGTTTATGATATCGCTGATGGACTTGCAGATAAGGGTTTCATATCAGTGAGACCTGGTACTCCTCATGTATATATCCCCACGGAACCTGCAGTTGTTGTGCACCAGCTCAGGGGCAGGATGGAACAGGCAGCGATAGATGCTATCCAAAATCTAGAGATGCTCTCACTTGATGCCCGGTCAAAACACACTCCTATCTGGTACGTGCAGGGAGAGTGGAGCATCCACCGCCATATTGCATCCCTCATAAATGGCATTTCCAGTGACCTTGCTATCGTCTGTATGAACTACGACCAGATTGGTGAATTCACCCGCCTGATCACCGACGCATCCATGTCCCATCCGGTAAGCATACTCCTCCCAAACGGCAGACGGGGGTTTCCCCGTATTCTCGGGAGTGCATCTCTGTATGTACCGATGGCATTTTGTGATTTTTTTCAGGAGCACATCTTTGAGAAACTCTACAAAGGATCTATCACAATAGATGGATCGTCCTTTCTGCTCGATTACATATTCCTTGCTGATGATCGGGTATGTATGATTATATACACCCAAAACGGGGTTAGAAACGCTGTTGTGATTACGCTTCCGTTTATCACCTGTATTCAGAGGCAGTTCGTGAATAAGATGATTGCTCACGCAGAGTGCATTGAAAATGCGTAAAAAAAGAGAGATTATTCCAGGATTTTTATTCAAGTGGAATATACGGGGCAAAGGTAAGGACATCTTTTTTAATGGTATCCAGCCCGACCCGCTCGACAAACCGTGCTGTCCTCTCCCGTGGTTTCCCGTTGTCACGGTAGTACTCAAGCAGACGCCTGACAAGATCTTTGGCATCATCAGAAGAGAGATCCGTTGCCACCACATCACCAATCCGGGGGCGGGCACCTGAGTTACCGCCAAAGATTACGGTCCAGCCCTTGGGATTTCCCACAACTCCGATATCACGGATGTAACTCTCTCCACAGCACCGTGGGCAACCAGATATCCCCATTTTAAGTTTTGCAGGGAGGTCCATACCAAGGTACATCTTCTCAATTTCAATCCCAAAGGTCAGCGAATCCTGTTTGCCATATTTACATACCGCAGTCCCGGCGCAGGCCTGAACATAGTGCAGACAGGGTGCGGTGGCCTGACCTACAGTCATTCCGAGGTCATTCCAGATATCATTAACATCCTTTTCCTGTATCCCGACCAGAACAATTCGCTGTCCGGATGTCATCTTAATAATTGGGATCTTATACCGCCTGACAACCGCAACTATCTTCTCCAGATGTTCAGGGCTGACGATGCCGGCAGGTGTCCGGGGTACAATTGCATAGGTTTTTCCATCACGCTGTAAAATTGCTCCTGTTGGATTATTTGTCATTTTTACTCCTTTTAACGCCAAATGCACTGATGTGTAATTCATGTATCAATGTCTGGATAAAAAACACTTTTGTAACAGTTATAGTGACTCATTTCACGGGATTTTTTGAGCACCCTTTCTTTGCCAGTCTACACTATCTGAAATGTGAAAAACAAAAAATAAATCGGAAATATGAAAATGTCCATTAATCAGATCTGTCGATTTTTCAAGTGATATTGCCAATCATGTTTTCACTCTTTACATCGATGTTTCCAGTTGAAACGACATTCGTTTGATGATTGAAACGATGTAACCGCAGAGGACGCAGAAGGAAGAGAGACTGTTTCAGCCTCAATAATTATTCATTCAATTGAAATGATGTAACCCCGGAGGGAAGTGAGGTTCACAGAATATCTGACACCTGGGTTCACCTCTCTGCGTTTCTCTGCGTCCTCTGCGGTTAAAATCCCTCAAATTGAACAGATATAATCACAAAAGTTCACAGAATATCTGACACATGTTCCAACCTCTGATGTTTGAATCCTTAAGTGATGGAAAAAAAAGGAAACTCAGAATATCATATAATGAAATCCGGCCTGACATGATGATATAATATCACTTGTTTTTCAGACAGAGCTGCATCTGTGCTATCTTTAATACCCGCTGGCTCTTGTACCTGAGAGAGTAAGAGTGCTATGTATATCATCTTTGATCTTGAGACAACCGGCCTTCCCAAAAAAAAGAACGCTTTGATTACTGATCTCGATAACTGGCCACGGGTTGTCCAGATAGCCTGGTCGTGTCATGATGCTGACGGAAGGGTACTCAGTGCTAATGATTATATCATCTCTCCTGACGGGTTTACTATTCCTGCAGAGGCTGCAAAAATCCATGGTATCACTGATGAACGTGCAAGAAGGGAAGGAGTTTTTGCAACAGAAGCACTTATCCCATTTGCACAGGCTGTAAAATCCTCACAATATCTTGTTGCACATAATATCTCATTCGATTATCCGGTAATTTTTGCCGAGTTTCAGCGGTATAACATTGCCCATTCACTTGATTCCAGAGAGCAGATCTGTACGATGAAAACAAAAGCCGTGATTCACCACTGCCAGATGAAGAATAAACAGGGCGGATTAAAGTGGCCGAAACTCTCTGAGATGTACCAGGTGTTATTTGGCGAACCGTTTCCTGACGCTCACGATGCCCGGGCTGATGTGAATGCCTGTGCCAGGTGCTTCTTTGAACTAAAGCGGAGAGGAATTTTTGATGAGTGAAGAAAGAGAAATTGATACAAATAAACAGACTATAAATCCAAACTTTTTTTGTTCCTGAGCGGTACAACGAGTAAATACTGGTTACTGGCATCGAAAAGACCACAATAGAGCAATATACACCAATGAACCCAATCCTTTCATGATGAGTATGATACAAAAAATGAGTTTTGATGGGAGATAACCCTATTCATACGTGAGAACAAAACTCTGTCGAATGTATAAAAACCATAGAGATCAAAAGAAGATCATATATGTTTACACAGTTTATTATCAATAATTTTCGCTGTTTTCATTATTTTGACTATACCAACGTAAACCGGATTAATCTTATTTCTGGCAAAAATAATGTTGGAAAGACAGCGCTTCTTGAAGCACTCTTTCTCCATACCGCCCGTCACAAAATCATAATAACCAACATTCTTTTAAGGGGAACAACAGTGGGAGTTGATACTGCAGCTGGTGAAACAATATGGGACTCAATTTTTTCTGACTATAACCATACAGAGCCTGTCACCATCAGCGGTATGGAGAATGGATCAGAGAAACCAACCTCAACACTCAAGATTTCTGTTCTTCCCCCTGAAACAACCTTACAATTCAGTACTACGGGTGAGCAGAAAATAAGTCCTGATGATCTGGTTTTTACGCAGAACCTCATGTTTACAGTTATTGAAGACGGTAAAACCTACTACTATACCATAAAAATACCTACTAAAGGTCAGGTAACCTTTGACCAGCCAAAAAAACCAGTAAAAAACGGATATCTCTTATCTGCAATAACAGCCCCGGAAAACCGGGAAAATGCAGAACTTTATGGCCGGCTTGACCGTGTCGGGCGGCAGGATGAAATAACACAAGCTCTTCAAATGCTTGAACCCTCCCTAAAACGCCTATCGGTCATCACCATCGGTACAGATCCGGTTATTCATGGAGATATCGGAAGCACCAGGCTCATTCCCCTTTCTCTTATGGGTGAAGGAATGAACCGGCTGCTTAGAATTATACTTCGTATTGCAAATGCTCAGGATGGCATTGTCTTTATTGACGAGATAGAAAACGGATTTCATTACTTATCCCTGGAAAAAATCTGGAAGCTAATTATTGATACTGCACGCAGATACAATACACAGGTATTTGCCACGACTCACAGCAGGGAATGCATCATTGCAGCTCACAGAGCATCCAAAAAGGACACTACCTATGATTTTTCCTTCTGCAGACTTGAACGAAAAGATTCTGCAATACTTCCGGTCCATATTGGAAGAGACGATCTTGACAATCTCATCACAATGGAGATGGAGTTTCGGTGACGACTGATCCCATTTTCTTCAATAAACCGGTGTATCTCCTCGTTGAAGGAAATGATGAAAAAATGCTTCTTGAGTACTTATGCAAACATCTCCAAAAACAGGATGCTTCCCAATGGTCTGGTATTGATAATATCCAAATCGAAGTCGCTGGGGGAGTTACACAGATTTCAGAGGCACTATCTGCTCTCGGTCTGGCGAGTAATTTCTCTGAAGTCCGGGTGTTAGGTATCATACGTGACGCTGAAAATGATCCAGATCAGGCCAGAACAATTATTCAAGATGCGTTACGGAAAAATCGTCTCGCCGTGCCGGAAGAATCTTTCATTCCTGCAAAAGGAACTCCCCATATCTTAATGCTCATCATCCCCCCAGATAAACCCGGCATGCTTGAAGACCTCTGTCTTTTGAGCATCAGGGATAGCCCTATAATGCCTTGTATTGATTCATTCTTTACCTGTGTTGAAGAGAATCAGAAAACTGCTGGAGATAACAAAAATAAACCAAATAACATGAAAAAGGCAAAGGTACACGCATTTCTGTCAACACGGCCAGATCCTCAGGTAGCATTAGGTGGAGGAGCACAGAGAGGATACTGGGATCTCGATAGCCCTGCATTCACTCTTTTAAGAGACTTTTTATCTCAAATCATTGTATTGATAAATAACAATTACAAAATCGAATAGGTTGAACATTCCTATCCCCCATTGAAACACATGATAACACATTTTTCAAAGGAAATAATTACATACGGGCTGAAAATTGTATATCATCCTGGGTTTTGTTTCAGACGAATCATTCCCAGTACAAGTACCTGCAGATACCTGATCCATACACAGGCAGGACCAATTCTCTGAAATATCCTACAGTTCTCTCCTCTTTGCTCTTTTAGCCAGGTTTCCCAGGCACACGGTTACCACTCCGGCAATAACGGTCACGATAACTGCATACCATATCATAGCAGAAGGAGGAGGAATAGGACCAAAAAAATCCTTTATTATTGCCTGAATTACATCATTCCACGCAAATGCAGCAAGAAAGCCACAGAATGCAATCGCCAGTACCGCAATTTTATCAAGTATCTCACTATGAATGCCCATACATAACCCGGAAATTCTATCGTGATATATCGGTACCTGTCGTGTTATGTATTTGCATCAGTGATATGAGAAAGAGACCAAAATAAAGATGCAGGGAATAGTTTACCTCACTGTTTTATCCCGGTATCAGGCTGCAGAAATTTTATCAGATACCATATGAAGGTACATTGATTTCCTGCAGAATCTTTTAAGCGATATATTCCCTCTTCTTCTCTATCTGCATCTGACAGGAGGATGGTTGGGGCCGACCCCCAGTATCAGCCCAGTCAGCACCCACCGGTGACGTTGCCACCACCAGACAATAAACATAAGAGCCTCCCAAAAAAATGCAGGGGTGAGCGTATCAGTCATCTGACCACCCGGAGAGACGGTACTGCCCGATTACGGTCCCGATAAGCGATAGCGCATCTGAGAAGAGAGCATCTTCATCCTTAACAAAAGCATCCGTCTGCATAAGCCCGGTGGCATTCACCGACCATCCCGGATTATTATAATCAGGAGAACTGATGAGCGTTCCTGAAAGTATCCCGCCTGAATGGTAGTGAAACTGCGTACCAGGAACAATTGTCTCATCCTGGGCAAAAATACAGGTTTTGATTCCTTCTTTCTGACTGAATCGGCTCACAGATTCATCAAAGATGATATTGTCACCTGATACCCTCGTCATTGCCGGGTCATCCTGCATTGCCTGAGAGATGAAAGATTGGCCTGAAGTAGTCAGGGATGACGTCCAGATTCTATCCGGATGCTCGTATACCAACCGGTGATCACATAGTCCGTCAGTTACAAGATCGGTCATCACCCCGCCTGCTGCCTCATACCCGGCAATCACAAGGCACAAAAGCCCGCACAGGACGAGCAGTACATTCACATTCATCTGGTTCCCTCCAAAACATCGCATTTCTGTCATGTCTGAAAGGACGGTTCGTGATAAAAACAGAAAGAGAACATCTTCCTGTTGTATTCATCAAAAGTACCAGCTCCTCGTTAAGCAAGAGCCGGCAGCGTATCAGCCCAGGTCTCGATGATGGTAAGGATAGCTGCATCCTCGTAACTCGTTACCCGAATCCTGTCCCGTGCAAAGGTGACATAATAAAGTTCACCATTCTCATCGTGACATTTCAGGGAGCAGGAGAACCTATCCTGTGAACTGTCGTGACTTGCAATACCACCCATGTCTGTTGCGATATCAGCATCGGCAAGAACTGTTGCGACAGATCCGGTAAATCCCGATGATGTCGGGGCTTTAACGGTCACATTGCCGACTGCTTTTCCGGTGGCTGCATCGGTATAGACGACTTTGCCTGAGTAGTACTCTTTTGCTTTCGTGACACCATCTACGGGAGTACCACTGACCGTATAGTCAGTACATTCCCACGGGTTGTCAAGAAGCACACTCTCTATCAGAGCAAAAAAACCTGCAAGGTTCCCGATAGGGGTTGCAAGTTCTCTGACTGCTGTCTTGTTGGTTGTTGTTGTTACAAAATCTGCCATATGGTTTTCACCTCTGGTCATGCCCTCATGGGCCATTATAGATAGTGTGTTTCAGGGGAGAGGTGTTGCCAGGGGTCTCTAAATAAAGCGAGATGCAGAGCGATACGACAATTCTAAAAGAATTGAGGAGAAACAGGAACGATCAGAACCGAACAGGTCAGTCCTTTGAACTACTACCCATCTGTACCCGTTTTATAGCCGGGGCATAAAGAACGATGATTTATATAGATTTTTTCAGACCTGACCCGGGATTATTCAGGAAATGTGAAAAAAACAGATCTGTCATGCCTGAGTTTTTTTCAAGGATTCCGGCATCAGGCTTACAGAGGGTATTCTAGACAATCCATACTTTCATCGGGCGGGAAGTTCTAGTGTATGGGTATGTCTTCTCTTCTAAAAAACGAAGATGCCGTGCTTCATCTCACGTTCGGTCTTGAGATCAAAAAAGACACTTTTGAAGTGGATCTTTCCCGGTTACATGACGCCCTTCTAATTCTCAAAGGGAAGTATCCCGATGACTACGATATAAACCTGGCTCTCTCATTAATATCACTCCTAAACGGGCGGGTCTCTCTAGCATACAAAATACTTGAGGGTTTTTCATCAATGAATGAAAGGCCTGAGATGCTGTTACGCAGGTCTGAACTTCTTCTTCTCCTGGACAGACAAAGCGAAGCTGAAGCGATCTTCAACCGACTGCTTGAGAATGTTTTTCCTGATTCCTATTCCCAGGTGGTACTGGCACTCCTTGTATCAGGCCGTCTGCATAACATAGAGATGGTAAAGACGTACTGGGAGATGCTTTTATCAGGGTTTTCGGAAGATACGGTTCCAACTGATGAAACCTTCCTTTCTTCTCCCAATTCCCACACACTCCTCTCAGATGCCTCAACGAGAGAGATCATCGAGTGTATCCCATACCTGGTTGCCGGGGGATATGAACAGGATGCCTGTCGTGAGATGGTCGGACTGATTCATACCCTTGAGAATTATGTCTGCGATATCTTTGATGAGATGATGAGAACTATTAATCCAACGTCATTGTCATCTCTGCAAAAGTTCGCCAGTAAGTACTATGAAACACTATGTCCTGATGATAGCATTCCGGCAGATGAGATAGGATATATCTTTGCCCTCACCTCTGCATATTGCAAGGCAATACAGGCAAAAGTTGCCGAATATGCTGATATGTTCCCCTCTTCACTGCCACCGCCACTTCGTGAGGATCTCATAAAACGGTCAGAGAGAGTCGGTGTGATACAAAAGAAATCAAAGATTTTTTCAGAGTTTTTCGATGCGGCTCACTTATCCGGGCCCGTTCTGCCGGTGCTCCAGGAGTACCTTTCGCTTCCCTATCGGAATGAAGATGAGATTCTCTCTGTGACTTCACAGGTTCTTAAAAATCTTGACGATTCTACCCTTGATGAGGTTTTTGATCTACTCCTCTCTACATTTCCAGCAGATACGGCCATTCAGGAGACCCGGTATAATACCTATCTCATGAGGGAAAGATATTCAGATGCACAATCACTGGCAGACAGCGGGATTGACCTGTCTATCTCTCCTGATGAAGGTGACACCCTTAGGATCCGGAATCTTAACCAGCAGGGTCTGACAGAGGAGGCGTATTTGGTTGGATTAGCATGTATCAGGGAGGGGAGAGGTTTCGATCATCTCAGTAACGTCTTTAATTATGCAATACAGCAGGACCGGATTTCTGAACTAATTCCCCTTCTTCCAGAAATCGGAGAGTTGGGAGCCACTTCATGGGTTCATCTCCTCAACGGTTATACCCGGATTATGAAGGGAGATCTCAAAGAAGGACTTAATAGGATGGAACAGGCAAAACGAGCAGGCATTCCAGAGAATATGATACTGCTGTACTCTGCCCGGTTCCTTCTCTCTGCCGGGTATCCAAAACGGGTTGTTGGTCTGTGTGAAAAGATGAAAAAACGCTCTATGCCGGCTGATGATCTCTATCCCCTGCTCATTTCTGCTTACCGTGCGCTCGGAAAGGATGATGAGGTGAAAAAAGCTGAAGAGAGATATGCAGAGATAACCCATGACCAGTGAAATGATTTCACCCAAAAGACACGATAATACCAGAGACAAATGATCAGGATTATTATGGCATCCTGGTCGATAACCTAATATGAAATTTGCAATCCGAAATTCAAAAATTACCTGGAAGTATCAGATACTCGTAATTTTGATAGTACTTCTCCTGGTTCCGGTATATTCTGCCTCTGGTGATACAACCAATGGTTCTTTGGAGGAAGAGATATCCTTTCATATCCTTGCCATCAATGATTTTCACGGGCAGATAACACCTGGAAAGACCATAAATGAGACACCAGTCGGTAGTGCAGAAGTGCTCTCTGCATATCTGGACAATGCCCTTTCGCAGTATAGAAGGGATACTACCATCATCGCCCTTCCTGGCGATACTACGGGAGTCAGCCCGGCGGAGTCTGAACTATTGCTGGACGAGCCTGCACTCCTCTTCTTTAACACCTTTGCAGACCAGGCATGTGCCAACCACAGCGATTCCCGGTATACTACCTGCAATATCATTGCAACAGTCGGAAACCATGAGTTTGATTACGGTGTTACCGAACTTATGAGAAAGATTTATGGGGGAGATGGGAACACAACCATTCCACATATTATTGATCCGTATCCGGGAGCTGATACCAGGTATATTGTCTCAAACGTGCAGGAAAAGGAGACCGGAGAAAACCTGCTTCCACCGTATGTCATCAGAGAAATTGATGGCGTACCGGTTGCCTTTATCGGGGCGGTCACGGTCACAACTGCTGATACCGTCAACAAGGAAGGTATTGAATCAGTCACGTTTTTAGATGAAGCCACGGCAATTAACCGGTATGTTAAGGAACTGCAGGAAGAGGGTATCCACTCTTTTGTTATCCTGCTGCATGAAGGAGGGAATCAGGATCCTTACGAAGGGCCGACAAAAACAGTGTCTGAGGGTGCCGGAGAGATAACAGGACGGGTGACTGATATTGTATCTAACCTTAATGAAGATGTGGATGTGGTCCTTTCGGGTCACACTCACCGGTTCACTAATGGATATCTTCCAAATGCAGGTGGCGTTCCGGTTCTCGTGACACAGGCGTATTATGCAGGTGAAGCATATGCTGATGTTACCATCACCATCAACCCGGTTACAAGCGATATCATGGCATCGTCAGCAGAAATCATACTGACACGGGCAGACGACATGCCTGCATCACAACCGGATCTGGCTGTGACGGCTCTTATGGCAGAGGATTCCAAACTCGTGAGTCCATTGGTAAATGAGGTCATCAACGAAGCTACGGTTGCTATCACCCGTGACCTGAATGATACCGGTGAGTCGGTCCTCTATGATCTCGCAACAGATGCCATGCGACTTGGTATGGACAGTGACATTGCATTCTTAAACGAAGGTGCACTTCGGGCAGACCTGGAAGAGGGGCCGGTAATGACCGGGATGCTCTATACCATTGAACCGTTTAATAATCAGATTGTAACCATTGCAATGACCGGGCAGGAGATTTTAGATGTTCTTGAACAACAGTGGCAACGCACAGTGGCACCAACCCACCTGTTACAGATATCAGGATTTACATATGCATATGACACGTCTCTTCCGGTTGGCAGCCGGGTGACCGATATCACGATAGATGGCAAACCAATGGATATGGACGCCACCTATTCCGTAGCTAGTATTGCATTCCTGGAAGGTGGCGGAGATGGGTATACGGTCTTTACGAAGGGAGAAAAGATAGCAACCGGGCCGATTGATGTTGACCAGTTTATCGAGTATGTACGGGAATTACCTGCACCACTACCAGGTCTTCCTGATGGGCGGATTAAGGGTGCATAACTGGTATCATTCAATCTGGAGTGTGGTACAGAAAACACCTTTTTTCTAAAACTTCCTATTCTATCCGGATAACAGATATGAAGCTTTATTCTGTGAGAGTATCAGGAATTTCGGCTCTATAGATCTTTTTCGTGATTTGAAATATTTAAGGTAGAATCCCATGATTATAGTGCACTGTAAACTTCTTCTTATAATCGAAGTGAAAATGAGGTTATTTAGAAGATGTTCAAGCTAATCGCACTACATAGATTAAGGTAACTTTCCAGGAAGTTTCGCCATTAACTATACATGACATTCTGACTTTTATATTGACAATGATCTAGATACTTAAAATTCCAACCGCAGAGGACGCAGAGGGGGGAACATGGGTCAAATTCTCTGTGAATCTCATCCCCCCCTCCGGGGTTACATCATTTCAATCAAATGAATAATTATTGAGGCTGAAACAGTCTCTGCGCCCTCTGCAGTTATATCATTTCAATCATCAAACAAATCTCATTTCAACTGGAAAGATCAATGTAAAGAGTGAAAACATGATTGGCAATATCACCTGAAAAATCGACAGAGCCCACAAATTGTTTTGCAACATGCGATAATTATCGCTTCAGATCACTGAATACTTACAAAACCATGAACAATGTAAAAGAAGGATTAAAAAAGATAGGGCACTAATCCAACTACACTCCATGAGTATCATTAATATTACCAAATGAACATTCAATATACATAGCATAGAGGATTATGAACATCAACATTGGATCGCCGTATGAGGCTGCGATAAAAAGGATCATTGAGAAAGGGTATGCCGGGAATCAGACCGAAGTGATACGACAGGCTATCCTTGCCTATGAGCGAATGCTTGAAGAAGAAGAACTCATGCTTGTACATCGGGCAGTTACGATAGAAATGAACGAGATTGAGACCAAAAACACCCCCATCCTACTCATTTGATGAGATAAAGGGAATCCTCAAAAAAACTCAGTTATCAGGAAATATGGAACTTATTTTTCGATTATGCCAAAAAAGAGCTGGCAAATCTGCCTCAGGATATAAAAGTAGTATTCCTTTTGCATCTTGAGAAGATGCATTCCAGACCTCCCCGCAAACATATGGAACATGGCATCTTTTGCCATGTAGAGAAAGTAACTAAGCAAACAAGAATAATCTACGATATCAAAGAAGATCGAATCTATATATTACACTGCTTCACCAGTCATAAAGAGTTCGAGCACTGGTAAAGTTCCTACAAATAATATCCCATCATTTCCGCACTGATCCCTGGCACCCTGGACTGTATCATAGAAGTTAAGTAAATTGGGTCTGCACTAAATATTTAGTAACTACATGTGATCTATTTGAGCTTATCCAGTCAACCATTTAAGTGCATATCCACATCCGCTCTCTAAACATAGCACAAAATGAACCTATCCAACCAAATCCTGGTTGGTTGGGATGGGGGCTTTAATCTGAAACATGAAGACACCCATTGCTTTTAGAAGCACTCATAGAGATACTGGAAATGCGGACGGCTCTGTCTGAAAAACAAGTGATACCATATCATCACGTTCAGACAGAGCCCGATTCAGCGTCCTTTTTTACTGATCTCGGGATTTTCATGCAAAAAATACTATGTTTCGTAACCATTTTGTTACGCGGCTATTCCCGGGTTTGATACTTTCGTCACCAAAAAAGCCTACTCGTACCTGATTTCCACACTCCCATCTTCCCCAACCATGACCGTGAAACTGACCGGTTTACCTGCAGGAAAACGGACTTCTTCACCAGTAAGGGGATCGGTCTGGACCATGTACGGCTGGAACGAGTACTCGTAGACACCCGGTTCAGAGGGTACCTCAAAGGGAAGCGTTACCTCGTCAAATGAACCGTCTGTGACCATTGCAGTACATTTATTAATCAATTCAATTACCTTATTTGTCAGAATAAAACGAATGGATGACGGCATGAACTTTTCAATAGGAGTGAGGTTTATCTCTAACAATAACCTGACAGAAACGATACCACAATAAAAAAATACCATTACCGGGATGATGTTAGTAAAGCCTTAAATCCAGCCTGAAAAAAATGTTTATCACTCATAAGAGCTTCCTGCAACCCGAGCTCCTTCATCACGGTAAACGATATACAATCAGTCAGACTCCATGCTTTATCATCCCGGTTCTCAAATAATTCCCACCCTTTCTACCATAAAGCCTGAACAGCGTTGCGTGATCGCTACTGATTTTTATCATCCTTATCAAATATTTTAATTCTTGCCCCAATTCTGAAACAGAAACCAAAATTGAATAGAAACTATTAATAACTATAGCGTCCAATTGA
>Ga0268285_1001084_pt1 | contig 13952 bp, 11 predicted proteins | sample saktaG_2_FD_190144 | JGI IMG/M metagenome (GOLD analysis project Ga0268285, IMG submission 190144) | Saline water microbial communities from Sakinaw Lake, British Columbia, Canada - sak_2013_06_06_120m | ecosystem: Environmental > Aquatic > Non-marine Saline and Alkaline > Saline ... | reverse complement strand
CGTAATTATTGCCTCGCCGCCTCATTGGCATGCGCTTATGTTTATCGCCGCTTTGGAAAAAGGTCTCGACGTATACTGCGAGAAGCCACTGGCCTACGACATAAACGAAGGCAAGGCAATGCTTGCCGCGGCGAAGAAACACAGCCGGATTGTGCAAATCGGCTTCCAGCGCCGGCAGAGTAAAGCAATTCAACAGGCCCGGCAATATATTCAACAAGGCAACATCGGCAGAATCATCCAGGCCGAGGCGCAAATTCACTACACAGCCGGCATGCGTGACACGACGCCGCAGGAGCCGCCGGCAACGTTAGACTGGGACTCGTGGTGCGGGCCCGCTCCGAAGCTGCCGTATTGCCCGCAAATCGGTCATTTCGCATGGAGGCTGGAAAAAGAATACGGCCACGGCCACCTTGTTGACTGGGGTATTCATTTGATCGACGCGGTCCGCTGGATTTTGGGCCTGACCATGCCGCGGTCGGTACAGGCTGCCGGCGGGATTTACTATTTCAAAGACAAAATTACCACGCCCGATATACTGACTGTCTATTTCGATTTCGACGCTTGTCCCGTGATCTGGCGTCATCGTATGTGGGGAGCACAAGAGTACAATCCTGAGGTCTCAAACGGCATCTTCATTTACGGGGAAAAGGGGACTGTTTTCGTGACCGACAGAAAATGGATTATCATTCCAAAGGGCAAAGACAAGCAGCACGAAGTTAACGAGGTCCCAGCCGATATGGCAACCGAGCACATGGCCGAATTCCTCCAGGCTGTGCAGAGCCGCAAACAACCTCTCTGCACTACCGAAGAAGGATATTATTCTACCACTACTGTGAAATTAGCTATGATCGCCTACGATGTAGAGAGCAAGATTACCTGGGATCAGGAATCTCAGACAATAACCGGCAATCCCGGGGCCGCTAAACTGCTTAAGCGCGAGTACCGTCAGCCCTGGAAGCATCCATATAATGGCTAAGCGAGACCTTGCCTTTTATTACAAATATTTCAAAATTGTAATCCATCGAATACGAGAAGCACAAGATTACCGGGATGTTATTTCGGGCCTTAAATTTTACAGATTTTTTTTGCATAACGTGAACTTTTGACAGGGATGAGCCGTAGAAAAACTACACGTTTTAAAAGTACAAAAGCCCATATTTTCAATCGGGCACAAATTGAGGAATTTATTGGACTTCAAGGCAAGATTTTAAAGGATAAATTCTTATGACAACAGATGTCAAGCAAATCGGAGAGTTGGTACGGCAGAAAAGTGAATTCGTAAGGGCGCTTTTTGCAGAAATGGACAAAGTCATCGTCGGTCAGCGATATATGCTCGAACGCATGCTAATCGGATTGCTGGCAAATGGGCACATTTTGATTGAGGGCGTGCCGGGTCTGGCCAAAACGATGGCTGTAACGATTCTGTCCCGTGCGATCAACGCCGATTTCAAGCGTATTCAGTTTACCCCCGACCTGCTGCCGGCCGACCTGATCGGCACGCAAATCTATCGGCAATCGGACGGCGATTTCCACACCCGCAAAGGTCCTATTTTCGCCAACATTATATTAGCCGACGAGATCAACAGGGCGCCAGCCAAGGTCCAAAGCGCCCTGCTGGAAGCCATGCAGGAAAGACAGGTAACAATCGGCGATGAAACCTTTCCCGTGCCCCGTCCGTTTCTGGTGCTGGCCACGCAGAATCCTATCGAGCAGGAGGGAACATACCCGCTCCCGGAGGCACAGTTGGACCGCTTTATGCTGAAGCTCAAAATTGACTACCCGGACAAGGACGAGGAGCGGCAGATTCTCGACAGAATGGCCGCGACGGATATCCAATTCGATATCAACGCGGTTATCAGTCCCGAAGATATTTCTCAGGTCAGAAACGTCGTCGATGAGATATACATCGACGAGAAGATCAAGGATTACATCGTTGATATCGTCTGCGCCACCAGGGAGCCGGACAAGTACGGCATAGAAATGGCCAATTTCATAAACTACGGCGCATCACCAAGGGCAACAATTTACCTTGCCGTCGCCGCGAAGGCACACGCATTCGTCCAGCAAAGAGGCTATGTCACCCCACAAGACGTCAAGAGCATCGGCCCCGACGTTCTGCGGCACAGAGTTATCGTCAGCTACGAGGCCGAAGCCGAAGACAAAACAAGCGAGGACATCATCAAAACAATTTTCGACAGTATCGAAGTGCCTTAATAAGAGTGCCGTTGATTTGGCTTTAAACTGCGATGATACCCAAGGAATTAATAAAAAAAATCAGGCAGATTCAGATTTACACCTCGCGCGCGGTGAACGCCAGCTTTGCCGGCCAGTACGAAAGTGTTTTCAAAGGCCGGGGGATGCAGTTCGATGAAGTCCGCGAGTACACGCCGGGCGACGATATCCGCACCATTGACTGGAACGTGACGGCTCGCACGGGCAAGCCATATATCAAACGCTTCGTCGAGGAACGCGAGATGACGGTAATGTTTGCAGTCGACCTGAGCGCCTCGGGCGATTTCGGAACCGTCAACAAGATGAAAAACGAGCTGGCAGCTGAGTTCTGTGCCGTGTTGGCATTTGCGGCAGCCAAGAACAACGACAAGGTGGGCCTGCTGATTTTCACCGACCGCATCGAGCTTTATATCCCTCCCAAAAAGGGAATAAGCCACATGCTCAGGCTGATTCGCGAGTTGCTTTATTTCAAAATGCCCAAGGGGCGAACCAATATTCCGCTGGCCCTGGATTATCTCGCCAAGGTGATACGCAAGAGAGCGACCGTGTTTCTCGTGTCCGATTTTATAGAAACCGATTTCAAGAAGCCCCTGAGCCTTCTGAACAAGCGTCACGATATCATCGCCGTATCGGTGCGCGACCGGGCCGAGATCGCACTGCCGGGAGTCGGACTAATTGAATTTGCCGACGCCGAGACCGGACAGATGATTCTCGTCGATACCTCCAGCAGAAAATTCAGAAACCAGTACAGCAGCACAAGCGCACAACGATTCGACGAACTCAAAAACATGCTGCGAACGATTAATGTCGATTGTATCGATATCAATACGGACAAGCCATACGTGCAGGACCTGGTTCGTTTTTTCCATATGCGGCATCGACGGCATTAACAGTGACTTGAGGATTCTTCTGCAGATAATAATAGCTGAAGGAGTAAAAATTATGGAAGGAAAATTGGATTTTTCGCTCCCTGAGAAAAAACAAAATAATGCTATTACAAATTTAATAATCATCGTATTGCTTCTGATTCTGATCGGACTTTCGGCTGCAAATATGGCTCTGCGACCGGCGAAAGATAATCAGGCTCAAAAAGTAACAAGCTACTCACTATCGGCCGAACAGACCAAACAACTGGCAGGCAAGCTCGCACAGCGAAACCTGCATGTCAGAGCGGCAAATCTCTGGAAGGATTATCTTGCGGCAGGCAAATTAGCAGAAGCGGAGCGTGCCAGAACACTTTTTCAGATCGGCTCGCTGCTGGAAAAAGCGAATCTTTACGACCAGGCGATCGAATATTTCTATCGCAGCGAAATCGTCGCCGAGCTCGGCGAGCTGAAACCTCAGATCAACGCCCATATCAGGAACTGTTTCGAGAAGCTTGGTAAGTTCTCGGCGCTGCGATACGAATTGATGGATCGGACAAGCCTCGAAGCGGCCCCGACGGCGGGCGCCAAAATCGTCGCCGAAATAGGTGCCGAAAAAATAACCGAGGCCGACCTTGACGGCTTCATCGAAAGCGAAATTGAGAACCAGCTTGAGCCCATGGCGCCTTTTATGACGCCTGAACAGCTCAGCGAACAAAAGAAAAAGATGCTACAGCAGTACAAAAATCCGCAGGCAAAACAGCAGTACCTGCAAATGTGGCTCGCGCAGGAAGTTTTATACCGGCAGGCCCTCGAAGAAAACCTGGCGGAAAAACCGGAGGCCAAAAAACTGATCGACCAGTTGACGCGCGGCGCTCTGAGCCAGCTTCTAATGAACAAAGAGCTTGCAAGCAAAATCAACATTACAGAGACCGACGTTCAGACATACTACACGGCCAACAAGGATAAATTTATTGAACCGGCCAGGGCAAAAATAAGCCACATCCTTCTTGAAGATCAGCAGCAGGCGAACGAGCTTATCGGCCGGATTAAGGGCGGCGAAGATTTCGGCGAGCTGGCAAAACAATTCTCGAAAGATGAAAGTACCAAAGAAAAGGCCGGCAGGATCGACACGGAAGTTCAAGAGGATTCTTCCATCCCAGGTATCGGGACATACGGAGAACTGAACAAAAAAATATTCGCCGTCGAGGCCCCGAAAGTTCTGGACGAGCCTTTCAAAACCGAGAAGGGCTGGGAAATTGTCAAGGTAGAAACGCTTAGTCCCCAACTGCAGAAAACGCTTGATGAAGTCAGCCGGCAGGTCATATCAATGCTCGCCAACCAGAAACGCCAGGATGTACAAAGCAGCTACATCGAACAGATGATGAATAAATATAACGTCATTATACACACATCCGCGATGAGTGGCGCGGACCTGACCGAGTCGAAGGAAACTTCCGCCGGAGCGACAAAATAAACGGTACTGAAAAATAATATGATAAGGAATTCAGCTACAAACCGGATTGTTTTACACATGCTGCTCTGCTGCGGCGTGCTTTGGCTGTGCGCAGGCTGCGGAAAGAGTCCGGACGGCAAGGCCGACAAAGCACAATTCGAAATCGACAAAAATTACGAGCGGGGACCTCTGACCGTTCACGTCCGAGCCGACAAAGCCACGATGACAATTGCCGAAACGGTCCTGCTGGAGCTTGAAGCTGCAATCGAGCCGGGCTACGAAGTCCGGATGCCGAAGGTCGATAAAGTGCTGGAGAGCTTCGGCATTGTTGACTGGGACAATCTCGGCGACAAGCTCGATCCAAACAATCGCGTCGTCAGCACATACCGGTATCGCCTCGAACCTTTTCTTTCCGGCACGTATCCTATCCCGGCATTCACATTCGAGTTTTACGATGCCAACAGCCCGGAAGATAAGAAATACGAGCTGACGACCGAGCCGGTCGATATCGAGGTGACTTCACTGCTCGGCGAGCAGCGGGCCGAATTGAAGATCGACGATATCGAAGATGTCCTGGAGATGCCCCGGCAGGCTTCTTATATGTGGGTCTGGACGCTGGGCGTGGTTGCCGTGGCTACCGTCGCAGGCCTGTGGCTGTATTTAAGACGTAAACGGGTCAAGGAACTTGTCAGGATTTTCAGGCCGGCCCATGAGATTGCGTATGAACGGCTGCGGGCCCTGGTCAAAGAGGACCTCGTCGGCGCCGGCAAAATAAAGGAATTCTACGAACGTATCAGCGATATTCTCAGGCATTACATCGAGCATCGTTTCAGCCTCAGGGCACCGGAAAGAACAACGGAGGAATTCCTGGCCGAGCTTGCAAATACGGAAGTTCTGCCGGTGAGCCAAAAGCAGCGACTGGGAGAATTTCTACAGCATTGTGACCTTGTGAAATTCGCCAAACATAATCCGACAACGCAGCAGATTCAGGAAACTTTCGATCTGGTCAAAGATTTTATCGAGAAAACCAAATCCGACGAGCGAAAGGTCGATGTAACAGATATGACCGGCTCTGAAGAAGCCGTGACGATTGGGAGCACATAAATGCCGTTTTATTCACCTTGGGCGTTGATATTACTTTTGGTCCTGCCGGTAATGGCATACCTGATGCTGCGCAGAAAAGGTACGGCCGCGGTAAGATTTCCGAGCCTGGTGGATATGAAGAGCTGCCTGGTTTCGTGGCGGATTAGACTCAGGCCGCTGCTTACGATTGCACGACTTCTTTGCGTGGCGCTGCTTATCGTGGCTCTTGCGCGCCCGAGAAAAGGAACAGTCCTGGCGGAAATATCCACCGAAGGAGTCGCTATCGAGGCCGTCGTCGACCACTCAGGCAGCATGCAAACCGAGATGGACTACTACGGTGACAAGCTCAATCGCCTGGAGGTTGTCAAAAATGTATTATCCGATTTCATCGAGGGCGATAAAAAGGATTTAAAGGGCAGAAGCAGCGACCTGATAGGCCTGATCACCTTTGCACGGTATGCCGATACGAAATGCCCCCTGGTACACAGCCACAACGTGCTTCTTGAGTTCCTGAAGAAAACCGAGATCGTCACGATACGCAGCGAAGACGGCACAGCCATCGGCGATGCAATCGCCCTGGGTGCGGCAAGATTGCAAAAGGCCGAAGAGGAAATCCAGCAAAGAAAGCAACAATTGGCTTCATCAGGTGAAAAGATTTCGGACGCCGACGAAAGCGGCTTTAAGATTAAGAGCAAGGTAATAATACTGCTCACCGACGGTATCAACAACGCGGGCCAATATGATCCTCTCGAAGCAGCCGAGCTGGCAAAAAAGTGGGGCATCAAAATCTACACGATCGGCATCGGCTCGTCGCAGGCTTATACATCGATTCAGACGCCACTCGGAACATACAAGATGCCGACAGGTCAGCAGCTCGACGAAGGACTGCTCAAGGCAATCGCGGAAAGAACGGGCGCATTTTACGGCAGGGCCGACGATGCGAAGGCACTTCGCAGTATTGTCGAAAAAATCGACGAGCTGGAAAAAACCGAGGTCAGGTCCGTTCAATACACCCAGTTCGCAGAGCGTTTCGGGCCATGGACGTTGACAGCGCTGCTTGTATTAGCCGCCGAGATGCTGGCAAGCTGTACGGTATTTCGCAAGATACCATGAGACACAGAGTATAGGAATATTAATGAATCTTGGAAATGACAAAGCGTTGTGGTTTTTATTCGCCGTACCGGCGGTTTTGCTGCCCGTGTACATCTGGTGTTTCTGGCAGAAGGCCCGGACGCTGAGAATTCTGGCCAGCAGTGAGATGCTCAAGAAAATCAATAACGCCGTCAGCTTGAGAAAGCAGATGTTCAAAGCGCTGCTGCTGCTGGCGGCATTTGTCAGCATTGTCGTTGCCCTGACCGAGCCCAAATGGAATCCACAGGCCCAGAAGATACAACGCCGGGGCCGGGACATCTGTATCCTGTTAGACACATCCCGCTCGATGCTGGCCGAAGACATCAAGCCCAGCAGGCTGGAACGTTCGAAAATCGCGATCGCGGACCTGCTGGAAACGCTGGCCGGCGACCGGGTCGCAATCGTTACATTCGCAGGCAACAGCGTGGTAAAATGTCCACTGACACAGGACTACGCTTTCGTGAGAATGGCATTGGCGGACATATCCGCAGAAAGCACCAGCAGAGGCGGCACAATGATAGGCGATGCGATCCGCAAAGCGGCAGAGGAGGTTTTCGACAAGCAGAGCCGGGAATTCAAGGATATCATATTGATTACGGACGGCGAAGAGCATGAAGGCTCTGAGAGCTTTCCTGTTCAGGCGGCTGAAAAGGCCGCCGCCGAAGGCATAAGAATCATCGCAATCGGCCTGGGCGATGAGAACGAAGGCTCGCGTATTCCGATTACCGGCCCGGACGGCGAGAAAACCTTTCTTAAATACAAGGGCGAGGAAATCTGGTCCAGGCTCGGCGGGGATTTGCTGAGGAACATCGTTTACGTCACTGACGGCGGAAAATATCTGTCCGTCGAGCCGGGGACAACCCTGGACCTGGGCCAGATCTATGAGAGCCTGATAGCGTCGGCCGAAAAACGCGAGCTTGAATCGACGACAATGCTCAAGTACGATGAGAAATTTCAGATATTCGTGGCTTTAGGGTTAGTATTGCTTATTTGTGAGGCATTTATTAGTGAACGCAGGAAAATATAAAACGATTATCCAGGTATTGCTGGTTGTGGCCAGTGCGCATGCGGTGCTCGCAGATTCGGCCAGAGTATCCACGTCGCAGGGCAATAAGCTGTACAAGCAGGGTAATTTCAACGAAGCGATAAACAATTACGATCAAGCCCTTTTAGAAACGCCCGGCGCTTTGGAACCGAAATTCAACCAGGCGAACAGCTACTACAGGCTCGACGATCTCAGCAAGTCAATGGATTTATACAGGCAAGTCGCCGCCGAGAGCAAAGACATGAAACTTGTGGCTAAGGCCAAATACAACCTCGGCAATTCTTACTTCCAGCAGGGTTCCAAACAAAAAGACTCGAATCTGCAAAAGGCGATCGACGATCTTAAAACCGCAATCGGAAGCTGGAGAGGCGTACTGGATATCGAGCCGGAAAACAAAAAAGCGGCAAAGAATATAGAAGTGGCCCGGCTGCTCATCAAGGACCTCCTCGACCAGCTTAACAAACAGCAACAGCAGCAGGACCCCAATCAGCCGCAGGATCCAAACCAGCAACAGCAGCAGAATCAGCAGCAACAAAATTCGCAGCAAGATCCGAATCAACCGCAGGACCAACAGCAGCAACAGCAAGACGCTGGGCAGGACCCGAACCAGCCGCAAGACCCTAATCAATCACAGGATCAGCAGCAGAAACAACAGCAAGAGGAACAGAAGAAGAAGCAACAGGCCGCTCCTGATACGAGGGCACAGGAAATTCTGGATAAAGAACAGCGACAGCGAAAAGAAAGGCAGATTCTGCAAAGAGGCCCCTGGCAAAAAGTCGAAAAAGACTGGTAGCGAGAACCAATATTGTTTATTTATGATTGAGTATTTCGAAAAAACAAAATGGAACACGCAAAACATATAATACTGGTTTTTGCTGCAATGGCTGTTCTGGCGGCAAGCGCTTCGGGGCAGGTGCAGGTTTCCGCCCAGGTCGATTCCGGAAAAGATATCTACGTCGGCGAGGGTTTTACTTTCTATATCGTTATCCAGGGATCCGATAATGCCGGTCAGGTCGATTTGGAACCGTTGCGGCAGTATAATCCGCAAAGCATGGGCAACAGAAAGCAAAGTTCTATAAATATCATAAACAGCAAAAGAACCCAGAGCACCACGACAATCATGACCTATACCCTCACCGCGAGCCAGGCCGGACGGATCCAGCTTCCATCGCTGACAGTCGAGCATGAGGGGAAAACGTATCAGACAAATCCGGTGGCAGTAAATATCATTAAGCCCGGCACTACCGACCAACTGGACCTTGAGGTGACATTATCGCAGCAGCAGTGCTACGTGGGCCAGCCGGTAATCATGACGGTGAAGTTCTATATTTCGACTAATATTGGTGACTTTCAATTCAACATCCCGGCTTTCAATAGCGATGCTTTCTATATCGAAGAGCCCGATGTTTCGAATCCGCAGGCAAAACTCTACCGCCTGAATACCGGAATACCTATCACGGTCAGCCAGTACAGAGTTGTTCATAATGACAAAGACTCGATCCTGTTATCTTTCAGTAAGGTTCTGATACCGAAACAATCCGGCAAAATAGCAATGCAGCCGGCTTCGGTTTCCGCCGCTGTTGCCGTCGGGCGCACCCGCTCGCAGGATCCATTCGACAGTTTCTTCGGCTCGCAGGTCAGCTACAGGCGGTTCATGGTGACCTCAGAGCCGCTCGAACTGGAGGTCTTGCCTTTGCCCCAGCAGGACAAGCCGGCACAATTTTACGGTCTGGTCGGACAATACACAATTTCGGCTTCTGCGACACCGACCAAAGTCAACGTCGGCGATCCGATTACACTCACCGTGAAGATCGGCGGCAGCAAATATCTCAAACCTGTCCAATGGCCGGCGCTCGAACAGGTGCCCGCCCTGGCGGCGAATTTCAAGATTCCCTCTCAGAAAGCATCGCCCACGATTGACAGCGAATTCAAAGTCTTTACACAAACGATACGGGCGAATAACGATCAGGTAAGCAAGATACCGCCGATACCACTGGCATATTTCGACGCCGAACAGGGCAGGTATGTGACAGCTACAACCGAGCCGATCAAACTCGAAGTGGCGCCGACGAAAATACTGACAAACGCGGACCTGGAGGGCTCCGATTTCGCTCCGATTAACAAGGAAATCGAGGCCATCAGGAAAGGTCTCTCCGCCAATTACGAAGTTCTCGAGACGCTGGATGACATGAATTTCTCGCCGCTGGCGGCTATAGGCAATCCCGGCTATACCGTCCTCTGGGCCGTGCCTCTGCTCGGACTTATAACGAGCTTTCTGGTTAAAATCTTCTCACATACAAGCCCTGAGAAAGCGGCAGCCAGACGACACCGGCAGGCCTGCGGCAAAGCTCTCGGGCAATTAAAGAAATTGGGTGTCAAAGGCGTCTTACGTGTCGAGGGCGTCCCGCCCTCGAATCGCGGGCTGGAAGCCCGCGACACAATCCAGCAAAACGAGCAGCTTGTGTCGATTATGAAAAACTATATCGGCGAGAAGTTCGACAAAACGGCCGGCTCGCTTACACCCGATGACTGTTACGATGCGATTATTGCCGCAACGCAGGATTCACAAAGCGCCGACAAATACAAAACGATCATAGCCGGCTTCGAAGCCGGGCGCTACGCACCGATGGAGATAAAAACCGACTCCGATAAGATCAGGCAAGTAAGCGAGCTTGTTCGCAGTATCGAAAAGAATTGTAGAATATGACTAACAGGAAATTTTCTTTAGCATCGATTGGTTTGCTTTTGTTCTGCCTGGCTGCTCCAGTACGCAGCGCCCTGCCTAAGGAGCAAGTCTATTCACTTTTCAACCAGGCCAATCAATTCTTCAGAGAAGCGAACACGACAACCAACGACCCGGACCGGGCCCAAAAGCTATACGAAAAAGCGATACTGAATTACGAAAAGATAATCAGTGACGGCCGGATAAAAAACTCGAAACTCTATTACAACCTCGGCAACGCCTATATCCTCAAAGACGACCTCGGCAGAGCGATTCTGAATTATCGCCGGGCGGAAAGGCTCGACAAAGCCGATACGAACATTCAAAAAAACCTCGCCTTCGCGCGCAGCAGAAGAATTGACACCGTAGAAGTCAAAACGGAAGAACGTATCCTTGAGACGCTGTTTTTCTGGCACTATGATTTTTCCATTAAGACAAAATTCCTGGTCACGTGCATCTGTTTCGCGATTGTCTGCATTAGCGTGACCATTATGCTTTGGCGCGGCAGAACCGCTCCCTGGGTCGCCACGGCAGCGATTTGCGGACTTCTGACGGTGAGTTTTCTTGCATCGGTGGTTCTGGAAACCCGGTCTCGGGCCAATACAATCTGCGGTGTTATTACGGCTCAGCAGGTTGTTGCCCGCCAGGGTGACGGCCCGAATTATCCGGAGAGCTTCAAGGACCCGCTGCATGCCGGAACTGAGTTTGATCTGCTCGAACGCCGGAGCGGCTGGTTCCATATAATGCTCTCCGACGACAGCGACGGCTGGATCCCCGACAATGCCGCTGACTTAATCTGACATCCCTACCGAGAACAACCGACGTAGGGGCGGCCCTATGTGGCCGCCCTCCATAAGACGCCCAACGGCGGAGCACAGATAATGAACCAGGGCAACCACACAGGGTTGCCCCTACGTTAAACGACGCAACAAACGTTAGACTTTGAAAAGACCCTTGCGTTTTTCGCCTACTTGCGTAAACTCTGTGGAAGCCTGATTCGTGTATAGAAAGGAGAATGCTATGCCGGCAAACATAACACATATGCTCATAGCCCATAAGGCGCTGCAAACGCTAAAGGCAAAAGGGATTGACGAATATAAACAATTTGCAGAAAAACTCGACGACGCTACCAGGAGCAAGAATTATAAGGCATACGTGAATCTCGGAAGCCTCGGCCCCGACCTCTATTACTATAACAAGCTATCCAGCTCCATTAAAGACATGCTGAAGGAAGGTTTCGTCCAGGCCAAGGGAGTCACACCCTGGTCATACCATTTGCACTCGCACCGGCCCAACGAGTTTCCTCTGAAGCTGGTCGAGATTATTTTCAGCGATGTGGTCAGAGAAAACGGTCAGGTCAATCTGTACGACGATGATATGCGGAAGCTCGCCTACATTGCCGGGCACCTGACGCATATCGCCGCCGACCAGATTATCCACCCTGTCGTCAACAGCGTTGCCGGGCCTTACTACCGCGAGGGCCGGAATCGCAAAAAACACCGTGAGTGCGAGGTATTTCAGGATTATTTTTTGTATGAAGAAGTCTATCGCCTGGAGGAAAAGACCGGCGAGAAATACAACTTTTTCAAGCAGGATTTCCGAAGCTGGACGGACTGTGTCAGGGGAATCACCACAAGAAACACCGAAGAATGGTTCCGCTACTTTTTGCAGCGGGGATTCGTGGAAACCTACAGCTCGTGTCCATCCGAGCAGGGAATCGAAAATTCTGTCGATAACCTCCTGCTGACGCTGCGGGCATGCCGGCAAATGGGACCGTATAAGAAGGCGGACAAAGAATACCGCAAGGACAAAGAGAACTCCAAGATGTATCTGGAATATATCAAGGACGTGGACTACATCAAGTATTACCGGCTGGCGGTAGAATTGGCGGTGATTTATCTTATCGCTTTGTATGAGGTATATTTTACGCTCAAACAGGGAAAAGATTTCACCGACAAGCACAAGAAACGTTTTTTAAGTATCGTAAGCGACGCAGATTTGTCCTGCCCCTTGAAGCAAAAGATATTCGAGAAAGCATGTGCCGCATTGAGAAACAAAAGCAACATGGCAGCGGCAATAAAAACGCACGCTTCCGGCCTTTTGACGAAAACGAAATTCGTTACGTCGACCCGCATTTTCAAAACCGAAAGTGACAGAGATCTGTTAAAAGCGTAGCCCGGACAGCAAAGCAACTCAAACAAAGATGGATTATACTATTGAAAACGCGGCTCTGCAGGATATAATTCTTTGATGGATTTGTCTATCGTTATACCGGCATTCGAGGAAAGTAAAAAGATCGCCCGGGATATAGCCGAAGCGGCGGCGTTTTTAGAAGTCCACCACTTTGCGGGCCAGATTATCGTTGTCGACGACGGCAGCACGGACAACACCTCCGAGGCGGCGAAAAATACCCCAGTTCCACCCAATGCCCAACTCGATGTCATTCGCTATGAAACACATCGCGGCAAAGGCTACGCCGTCCGAACAGGTATAAAGGCTTCGAGCGGTGAATATGTCATGTTTGCCGATAGCGGCTCCTGCGTGCCCTACGAAGATACGCTGCGGGGGCTGGAGCTGCTGAAAAGCGATGCGTGCGATATAGCACACGGCTCAAGGAAAATGCGGGAATGCCATATCGAAAAAACGCAAAGCCTGTACCGGCGTATCTGTTCGGCGATATTCCACTGGTTCGTCATCCACGATATGAAAATCCCCGCCGAGTTCACCGATACACAATGCGGCTTTAAGATGTACAAAGGCGACGTCGCACGGCACCTGTACGGCGAGGCCATCACGGACGGATTTTCATTCGATATTGAAATCATCATGCGGGCGCAAAAAGAAGGCTACCGAATCAGGGAGTTCCCCATCGACTGGACATGCGACCGTGACAGCCGGCTGTCGCCTACCCGCAACTCATGGCACGTTCTTTCCGAGTTGCTGAGAATCAGGCGGACGCTGAAATATTGATTATTGTCTATTGACTAATGAAAGGCATGCTCGATAGCAAAACCGACGCCCGACACCCAAATAGTCAATAGTCATTAGTCAATTAGGCTTTCCCACGCTCCGAAGCGCACCCTTCGACTACGCTCAGGGTGAAGACGTGGACTACCCTCAGGCTGACGAGATATGTTCTTCATGCCGAGCGGAGACGAGGCATCGAGAATGACCATCGCCAGGGTGTTCGGATGCAGGCGGCAATATTGCTTGATCTCATCAAGGCCCATAATCATAAAGGCCGTCGAGAGTGCATCGGCGGTTGCGGCGTCGGGAGCCGACGACCAGGCGGCACGTCTGCCTTCAACGGCTCGGGCAGTGCGCGGATCAATTATATGCCCGCCCTTCTGCACCCCGGAGCCGCTCAAAGCTCCCTTCTGTAAAAAGGGACGGGCCAGAATCTCTTTACGTCCGGCCGGA
>Ga0268285_1001080_pt1 | contig 13969 bp, 14 predicted proteins | sample saktaG_2_FD_190144 | JGI IMG/M metagenome (GOLD analysis project Ga0268285, IMG submission 190144) | Saline water microbial communities from Sakinaw Lake, British Columbia, Canada - sak_2013_06_06_120m | ecosystem: Environmental > Aquatic > Non-marine Saline and Alkaline > Saline ... | reverse complement strand
CATCAGCCGGATTGGAAGTAGGCTGCATGCCAATGTCCCACGCGAGCGGCCAGTCAGAGGTCGATGCCCAGAAATTCATTCGCAGCGTAAGCGGTTCATCCGGTATGACACTGGAAGTTTCTGATATAAGTATATCCGGAAAAAGGTTCTGTCCGCGGATTTGATCCGGGTCCCAATACCACTGCACGGAATCGGCCGACCAAAGAATTTTGAAGGTATTGAATTCGGTCAGGTCCAACGTTGGAACTAAGGGATTTTCGCCCCAGTGATGAACCGAGTCGTAATAGCCGCTTCCGGGCGCTCCGAAATCATTCCAGGACGCAACAAAGACCCGATGCCCAATGCTTTCGGGTGGATTGTTGACCTGGTTCGACAGGAATTCAAAGTCAACCTCATCCGACCAGACCGGACTGCCATACGGCATGGCATTATCCGTATACCCAAAAACAGATGATACCAGACCGCTGGATATAGGCGATCTGAGTCTCACTCGCACTTCTATACCAAATCCCGGGCCGCGCGAAAATGAAGTGTACGTGTAGATTTCATGGCCGAGGCAGGAGTTGCCCGGGTCGTATGGATTGTATGTATGATGCTCAAACGTTGCTATGCCTCCGGAAACGGTAGGGGCTTCCCTGAACCAGGTTTGGCCGATAGGCCAGTTACGATCCTGATAGCCCCATTTTGCCGGATCCAGGCTATTGCCGTCGAAATCATCACAAAATGTCTCAGCGGCAAATAAATACGAATCACTTATAAGAAAAAAGGCCAGAATCAATATCAACAATGTGGGGAATAATTTGAAGTATTTCATTTTTGCCTCCTGTGCAATATGAACAGAAAATCCTTATCCGCCATGAAAGTACGACACGCCGAAGATGGCGAATTAACCATTCCCACTTTCTTTAAGTTCAACTTGCCACCTTCCTCAACGTCCTATAAAATACGGCTAAAATTAAGTTCTATCCAGATAAAACCTGGAATTTCCATTTTTTTTGAAATTTTATTGCTCAGTGAAGATAGAAATCTGATGTGATCAGGCACGGCCGGCGAGAACTAAGACAAATGCTGTTCTGAAATTAGGCGTTAACGGCTTCGGGCTTCGATGAACTTGACTATGTTATAGACGACAGAATTGCATGGGACGGGGATGGCAAAGGTTTCGGCTAATCTGATTACGGCTCCGTTCAGGGCGTCGATTTCGGTAGGTTTTTTCGCAACTATGTCCTGTAGGGTCGAGGATTTGTGCTCGGCCGTATCGGGCACGAGCTTGCCATAAAAGACCTCAAGAAAATCCTTCGCCGATTCCCAGTGGGTTTCGTAGCCGGCCTTTGTCATCACGGCAAAGACTTCCCCGGCAATGCCGTCCATGACCGCTCGCGTAAATTCTTGTTCGGCCAATTTCCCATATGGGACATCGAGAATCGCGCCGAGCGGGTTCAGGGCACAATTATAAAGCATTTTGGCCCAGATATCTCTGCCGATCCGGCCGGTTGTTTCGCAGGGGATACCTCCTATATTTATCGCTTCAGCCAAATCCTGAACGGCCGGCAAGCCGGCGTCGAATAAACTGCCGATATGAATCGAGTCGGCATGGACCGTGATTTCCACCTCATTGGGTCTGTGTCGCCGGAATCCCGTAATGACACGTGCCGTGTAAACGGTTGCCTTCTCGAAAAAGGATGTGAACGCCTCTGCGTTGCCCCATCCGTTCTGGAACAGCACGATTTTCGTTCTCTCAGAAAACAGGGATTTATGTTCGCTGAGGTCTTTCGCAGCTTCGAATGAATCGAAAGATTTGGTGCAAACAAGAATGTAATCGCAGGCTTGTTTGTCGAACTCATCCAGCGAAGCGCAGCAACCGAATTCCGACGGCCCGGCGTGATATTCCCCGAAAATCCCCGTTCGGGCAAGGCCGTCTTTCCGCAGAGACCTGACCGTTTTTTCTCGTGCAATAATATCGACCCGGGAGTTGGATTTCAGCAGACAGCTTGCCAGCCCAAGTCCTACTGCCCCGCCGCCATATACTAATGCTCTCATGTTCGCAGCCGTTCTTAAAGTGAATCCGAATCTTTCTAAACCTGCGAACATTATAGCCGGCCGACGGCCTCATATCAAACTTCATCCTGCGGGGAAACGCGGGATCGACCGAGCGAATAAAGAAAAAAGTTGAAGAGATAAACAGTTGGGCTTAAACTGGTTGCTGCACAGAGTTGAGGGGCTTTGCATTGATGACGCGGTGATTTGGAAAAATGGACAGGTTAGAGGCAACAAAATGAAAAAGCTGATATGTCCGAAATGTAAGAAGGTTCACCTTCATTCAATTGACGATAAATGTCCCGGCTGCGGAGGAATGGACTACCATGACTTTGAGAATAACGATGCGTACCTTCAAAAAGAGGTCGAGGTCGTTCTTGAGGAAAGACGGAAACTCGGTCTGGACGGTCTTGTGAGCGGTCTTAACAACGTGATTATTAATACCGAGCCGGGCAGGCAAAAAGCCGCTGTCGAAGAGTTTCTGAGATTCACCGGGCTAAATGTCACCGAGGCGTTCGAGGATTCCGATTTTCGTACCGTGGTTCTCAAGACCGGGGGTTCCGCCGATTTTCTTATCAGGTCGCGCAAGAGAGAAAATCCCTTCTCGATATTGAACCGGTTTCCCAAATCCGGGCACATTCCGAACACGCGGCTGGAAACATTCGTGTTCGAGACGACAAATATCGAACGATACGTTTCGATCCAGAAGCAAAGAGGTATTGAGTTTCTTACAGAGGATATTATCAATACGGACAATTTCTCTTTCATACAAAGCGTTCCGTCCGTCTATACGGGCAACTCTATCGGTATTATTCAATGGCACCAGAGTAAAGGCAAATATGCTTCAACGGATTCCACGCCGCTGGACTGGCTATTCCAGAAGCCCGATGGTTCAGCCACAGAAAACATCAAGGAACTGGACCACACGGCGACGAGAGTCAGGGCAGAAGACAGAGATGCGGCGGTAATTGAGTTCATGAAGCTGACCAACTACAATTTCGACTTTGCAATCTATGTCAAAGTGTTCAACTCAATCACGAACGTCGCCAGGTTATCGTCCAAAGATTTTGCCATGGTATTCACATCAGGCATATCTCCATACGTCGACGATGAGAAATCGGGCCCGACCGAGAAGTTTGTGCATAATTACGGACCGAGGGTGCATCACATGGCTTTCTGGACCGAAGAGATCGAGGAAACTGTTTCTGCCCTGAACAGCAGCGGCATGAGCTTCCTGATCGACCTGATCGGATCCCCCCCGGAAGGATTGAAGCAGATATTTTCCTGCCCATTCGAAAATACGCTGCTGGTAAACGAATACATACATCGTTACGGCGACTTCGACGGTTTCTTCACTAAGAGCAACGTAACCCTGCTGACCGGCGCGACAGCGAAGCAGTGAAAGGCCCACTTTTGTATTGTGCATATCTTGAATGTTAATAGGATATAGTAAATAGCCGAGTACGTTGAGATTGATAATATCGGGTGAAATATGATTAATAAAATTATTGGTTTAGCCGCCTGCCTGGCGATTTTTGCCGGCAATGTGCAGGCCCAGCCGGTTGGCCTGGAATTCTATGATAATCTATCGTCGCTGCCTTATATCTATCCCAATGCAGAGTCGTATTACCTCTCAAGCTACGACCGGACCGGCGGTAATGACGACGGCTTTGAAGGGACTTACTCTCAGCTCTACATTGACGAGAAAGGCAAGCACGTTATCTTTGACCAAGACGGTCCCGGCTGTGTTTATAACCTCTGGTTTACCGGCAGCGGGCGCAATTTACACTGGGGCAAGCTCAGATTTTATTTCGACAATGAAAAGACGCCTCGTATCGAGTCCGAGGCCAGAGAATTCTTCAGCGGCCTACACCGGCCTTTTGTTTTTCCCCTGGTGACACATTCTTTCATATCCAGTGGAGGCTTTAGCTGCTCGATGCCGATACCTTTTGCAAGGCATTTGAAAATCACGACAGAAAAAGCAGCCGGTTTCTACAACACCTATTATCAACTCTACAAAGATGTTTCACTCACATCCTGGACAAACAATCAGGACAATTCAAAACTGATCAATCTGTTCCAAAGCTGCGGCAGCGATCCAAAGCTAATTACCGAAGAAATCCTGGTGACTCGCAAGGTTGTGCCGCTTGCCGCTGCGGCCCGTGGAACCATGCCGGAAACGGAGCTTTTGTCGCTGAATAACGGCGGGACTGTTCTGCACATCAAAATCAATCCTCTCTACAGGCCGGACGCTTATGCTCTGAACCATGTCAATCTGAGGATTTTCTACGACAATCAGGACAAGCCGAGCGTAGATGTGCCTATCGGTCCATTCTTCGGATCCGGGCTCGGTGAAGCGGATATCAGAAGTCTTTTTGTGGGCATGTCCATTTCCGGGACCTATTACTGTTATTTGCCGATGCCGTTCAAAAAGGGTATTCGCGTTACAATTCAAAACAGAAGTTACGAAGCCGGCGGAGAATTCTTTTGCGAAGTCGGCTACACCAATCGATTCCCGGCAGAGCTCAAGGACGCAGCTATCGGATATTTTGGCGCCAAATATAATAATGCATGGCCGATTACCGAGCCTAAAGACTATGTCCTGTTTGACTATAAAGGTGCCGGGGCGGTTATCGGCCAGGTCATGACAGTCGAGCCGGTCAAGCCCGACCGCAAGCGATGGTGGGAAGGCGATATGCGTATCTACATCGACGGCGAGGAAAAGCCCCGCTTCCACGGCACAGGCCATGAAGACGAATACCAGGGCGGCTGGTCCACTTTCTGGCTGACGAATCCCTATTCCCTGCCGCTCTTTGGCCAGCCAAAAACAAAAGACCTGATTGATGTTTTTGGGCAGGTAAACGGCTCAACCACCGCTTATCGATTCTGGCCGGGCAAGATTCACTTCAAAAAATCGATAACCATTTCAACCGAGCACGGAAATCATAACGACACGCCGGCAAATTATTCTTCGCTCGTATATTATTACTATATTCTCAATTAATGCTCTGCGTTGATTATAAACATCAACATTGACATTCTCTGTACGGATTGGTTTAATTCGCCTCTATGTTCAAGAATATTGCAATAATCGGCGATGGCGGAATGGGCACCGTTCTGGGTATGCTACTATGCGAGAAGGGCATAGCAGCGAGTATTTGGGGTTATGACCGTCGGCAGTTGGAAGAAACAGCAAAGAATCGTGAGAACAGGAAATTTCTGCCCGGCTACAAACTACCCAAAGAGCTCGAGTTTGAGCATGACGATAAGCGTATAATGTCCGGAGTCGACCTGATAGTTTCGGCCGTGCCGTGCCAGTTTATGAGATCTGTCTGGACCAGGCTGAAGGATTATGTGCCGCAGGGCGTCCCCATTGTCTCGGTTGCCAAGGGTATCGAGAATGATACACTGTTGCGTCCAACCGAGATATTGGCAGAGGTTCTTCACTTGTCGATTGCCGATTGCCGAATTCCGATTTCAAAATCGAAAATCGAAAATCGAAAATCGCCAATCTCCAGGCTGGCTGTACTCAGCGGACCGACGATAGCGGATGAATTAGCCAGGAAACTTCCGGCAACGGCCTGCTCGGCGTCCCGCAATGAGTCGTTAGCCAAAAAAATTCAGCATACCTTTTCAGACAATGTCCCATGGTTTCGTGTTTATACGAATACGGACGTTGTCGGAGTCGAATTGGCCGGTGCGATGAAAAACGTGATTGCCATAGCAGCGGGAATAATAGACGGCGCGGGCGCCGGAGATAACGCCAAAGCGGCACTTCTGACCAGGGGATTAGCGGAAATAAAACGCCTAGGAATTAAAATGGGAGCAAGGCCGCAGACCTTCTCGGGACTGACCGGACTGGGTGATTTAGTCACGACCTGCATCTCCCCAACGGGAAGAAACCGCTCGTTCGGCGAAAGGATAGGACGGGGCCAAACAATTGAACAAGCCCGGGGTGCCAACGAATCGGTGGTCGAGGGTATTGCCACCTGTGAATCGGTTATTGCTCTTGCCGAGCGATATGGCGTCGAGATGCCGATTACGCAGGCGGTCTATAAAGTGCTGTTTGAAAACAAGCCGGTGCGAATAGCAATTGCCGATTTAATGAAACGCCGCCTCAAGGCCGAGTGATGTAGGGTGGGCATTGCCCACCAACTTTGAAAATGGTGTGCTGTGCACACCCTACAAAGTCCCATAAACTTTCTGTTCAACACGTCTGTAACCGGCCACTTCTGCGATCCACAGCGGCAGTTTTCAATAAAATCACTTCCTGACGAAAAATTTATCCCGCTCAGGAAGTTTTTATTATCGGAAAAATTCAAAAGGATTTACTTCGTTCACAAGCTCCAAAACGGCCTCGATGAATTCCGATCGCTGATTTTATCAGAAGTGGATTCGGTCTTTTGCAATTCTTTGCCAAATGATTGCCGAATATTTTAGCCGGTGCTTGGCTGACTTGGGTTCTGTTTCATATATTTTAGTTGGAACCACGGATGTTGTTAAAAAGCACGGGGCCAAGTTATTTAATACAGGTGCAATATAATATGTTAGGACTTTTGAAAAACCACACACACGCGATCGGCGTTGACGTCAGGCATGACAGTCTGAAGCTGGCTCAGCTTGGGAGCAACGGACAAAGTACAAGTGTAATTGCAGGCAACAGAAAACAAAGGCCCTTGGAGATAGAACCCGGCAGCAGTGACTGGCAAAGATGGGCCATCGAGAATATACGCTTATTGACAACATACGGTGACTTTCGGGGCAAAGAAGTCATCGCGGCAATGCCTGAAACTGATGTATTTATCGATCATATCAAAATGCCGAAGATAAACAAATGCAAGCCTCATGACGCCATCTTCTCGAAGATCAAGCAGAAACTTCCGTTCGAGCCTCTTGAAGAGAACACGATGATGCAATACATCGAGACCGAGCAGGATAACGTTCTGATAATGGCAACCGAACGAACAATTATTGACAGACATCTGGCCATATATGAAAAAGCCGGCCTGTCCATCAAATCCATCGGTGTCTGGCCGTTAGCTCTGACAAATTGTTATGTAAGATTTTTCGGCCGGCGTAAATCCGACCTTGAAGCAATTGTAATGCTCATTTGTCTCGAAGAAAACTGCACTAACGTCGTTATTTGCCGCCATAAGAATCTGCTCTTTGCTCATTCTGTATCAATAGGCCTCAAACAACTTGTTGACGAGCAGTCGGTATCGAGATTGGTGATGGAAATAACAGGCTGCAAACGGCAGTTCAATATGATGTACAGAAACGCTCAAATAGAGCGCTTGATTTTTCTTTCAGGTCAGGCTGTAGATAAAGACGTGTGTGCAACAATAGCAAAGCAACTGGAAATGCCTGCACAGATGGGAGATTGTCTGGCGGCAGTGGAAATAACTAAATCCTGCCGCCTGAGCAGGGACATCGAACATGACAAAGGACATCTGGGCGACCAAATAGACAGAAGAGATTGTCCCGTCAACTGGGCTGTTACCTTCGGACTCAGCTTATCGTAGAGACGGGCGCCCGGACGTGACAGAGTCTGTTCGGCAACCTGACAAAGGGAGGTAAACTTAAAATGGTAAATATAAATTTTGTTCCTGATGATTACACCCAAAGCAACGAATCCCGCAGAACGAACTTGATCTACCTTGTTCTGTTTGCGGTGGTGATGACGGCATTAGGCGGCTCATTTGTGTCTATCAAGATACGCCAGCGCGCCTGCCGTATCAGTGAAGAGCTGGTTAACGCCAGGATGACCGAGATACAAGAGGCCATAAAGCAGTTCGAGGAGCTTCAGTCCAAAAAAAGAGAGATGATGAAGACAGCCCTTACCACCGCGGAACTGCTCGAACCCGTGCCGAGAAGCATTTTGCTGGCGTCGCTGACGAATAACCTGCCTCAGGGCGTGTCACTTTCGGAGGTGAGCATGATTCAGAAGCAATCGAAGCAAAGCACCGCGGCTGTAAAAACAAGTAAATACCAGGCGGCCCAGGCCCAGAAAACGGCGTCTCAATCGAACGGCTCGCAACAACAGGCCGCCCAATCGCAAAGGAACGAGCCTGAGAATCCGGAGAAATTGCTGGAGACACATATAAACATAGGAGGCATAGCACCAAGTGACCTTCAGGTCGCAAGCTATATCGAACAGTTGAGCAATTCGAGCTTGTTGGATAACGTGGCGCTAATAGAGTCAAAAGAATACAAACTCCAGGACGGCACGGTGAGGCAGTTCAAATTGAGTGCAATGCTCCGGAAAAATGTCCATCTTACCAAGGAAGACATCGAAGGGATCAAGAGCAAAGCTGAAAATACCGTCTGGAATTTCTAATGCCGGTACCGGTTGAGGCCCCTGATAGGGCCCCGGCGGCAAATTGGTTCATCTTTAAAACGAGGGCATAATTATGACTGGCAATTTTAGGAAAGTGGTTTTTTTCGTCTTGATATTGGGTGTGGCTGTGGTTGGTTATCAATACATGATTAAGCCGGCCAACACGCATCTGGCTGAGGTCAAAAGCCGTGTCGATACGAAATTTGCTCAATTAGCAAAATTCCAACAAGCCACCGCAGCGGCAGAGGATCTCACAAAACAGCTTGAGCAATTGAAGGAGGCGATAGGGTTTTTTGAAAGCAGACTACCTCCTAAAAGTCAGATTCACGAAGTGCTCGAACAGGTTACTGTAATTGCACAAAAGGAAGGTCTCGAGCCTAAAACAATTCGAACGCTCACGGAAAAGGACAATAGCGGCTATATAGAACAGCCGTTAAAAATGGAGCTGGTGGGCAATTTCAACTCGTTTTACTCGTTCCTGTTAGAGCTTGAGAATCTGCCGCGAATAATGAAAATTCGCGAGCTAAAATTAGAAAAGCAAAAGACCGACGAAGGTCAAATAGCGGCAAACTTTATCGTGAGCATATTTTTCCAGAATAAAGTCGGTTAAAAGAAACTTAACCCGAATCAGATACGAAATTAACGGAGCTTAGCTATGTTATCTTTTTTACGTGAGCAGGGTAACGCGGATTTGCCGGCACAAAAACCGGATACCGCCGCCGAAGCGGCACCGGGTGACGGCGCCGAAAAACCACGGGAGCAGGAATATCTTACCGTAGCGGCTTCTGGAAAACGAACCCGCAAGAGTACGATATTGCTTGCCGTTTTGTTTATCATTGGCCTGTTGTGCCTCGGGTATATGATCAAAAAGAGCACACCCAAGGCGGCCTCGGCAGCGTCTGGTGTCACTGAAGAAACGCAGCTTGAGGCGGCCGTCGCCCGGCTTACCGGCGTTAAGTCGGAAATGTTCAACAGTATGGACGAGATAGTCAGGAAATTCTATGAGTTTTCTGATGTGGTCCAGGTCAAGGTCGGCGAACTGGTTAAAAATCCTTTCAAACTTGAAGTATTGTCGGCAAATGTGAAAGAAGAACCCCGCATCGAGATAAAAGTCCCCGAAGTTGACATCGAAATGGCACAGCAACAGCAGATAAGACAAAAAGCAAAAGAAATGAAGCTTCATGGTATTATGCGCTCGGATCGGGGTGAATGCTGCATGATCGACGATAAAACTCTCTACGAGGGAGATTATATTAAAGAATTCATGGTTCGCCAAATTGGCGATAATTTCGTTAAGCTCGAATGGAATCACAATCGTAATAACGGGTCTTTGGGAACCCAATCAGAGCCTGTGGAGATCATGCTGAACTTGTTGGATTGAGACTACTGTTTGTACTTAAAACATCGTCTAAAAAAACTCTTTGGAGAAAGGTGAAATGGTAAACATAAAAACGATATTAGAAAACGTAATAGACAACGGAGCAAGCGATTTGCATGTCAACGTTGGTATGCCGCCGATATTGCGAAGGAATACAGAGTTGACCGAGCTGGATTTTCCCGCCATCAGCAACGAGGATGCCAAAGAAATGGTTCTTTCCATGATTGGGCCCAACAGGTACAAAAAGTTCGAAGAAAACAAGGACCTCGATTTCTCGACAAATCTCGATGACGGCCATCGATTCCGAGTTAACGCTCACTTTCAGCGGGATACAATTGCAATTTCATTCAGAGTTATTCCGAATCAGATTCCCGCCTTGGATGAATTGCACCTGCCGCCGATAGTCAAAGAGCTGACCGATTTACCGAGAGGTCTTGTGCTCATAACCGGCCACACCGGTTCTGGAAAAAGTACGTCACTGGCGGCGATGGTGGACTTGATAAATAACAAGTATCGAAAACGCATAATTACGCTGGAAGACCCTATCGAGTATATGATAGAGAATAAAAACAGTATGGTCGAACAGCGAGAGATCGGCTCAGACTGTCCAGAATTTGCTTCAGGGCTTAAACACGCGCTTCGGCAGGACCCGGATATCATTATGGTTGGTGAGATGAGAGACCTGGAGACCACCGGATCAACAATTACGGCTGCTGAAACCGGACACCTTGTCTTCAGTACGCTGCACACGATCAATGCTTCGCAGACGATCGAACGTATTATCGATATCTATCCCGCAGCTCAGCAAAATCAGATTCGAACGATGCTGGCCAATACGCTGCAGGCGGTGCTCTCGCAGACACTGTTCAGACGGGTTGATGAGCCGGGAATGGTTCCCTGTACCGAAATACTGCTATGTACATCCGCGGTGAGAAACTGCATTCGTGAGAATAGAATCTATGAGATTCCAAATATTATCGAAACTTCCCGCAGACTGGGTATGCAGAATTTGGACAACAGCATAACCGATATGTACTTCAAGGGTTACATAGACAGGGATGAGGCCATAATGCGGTCGAGCAATCCGGCGAAAATGGAAAAGACGCTCGTACCGGTCGATGGGTTTGAAGTTGTTCAGCCTCATCAAGAGGCTGAAGAGGCTGCCGTTCTGCAGCAATAACCAGCACCTGCATTCGCTGGTGCGTAACGTGTCCCCGGAAAAAGACCCGACAGGGCCGGGGCAGTCAATACAGAAAGATGGGGCATGTGAATATGCTTGAAGAATCTTCGCAAAATAACAAAGGCGCAACCGCAGTTGCAGAAAATCCGCAAAACGACCGAACTCCGTGGGAGCAGAGCCAAAGGCCCCGAAAGTCTGCATCTGCAACGGGCCGGCCCTCAAGGAAGCAACAAAAAGGCGCCTGGCAACAAGTCAGTCACTTCAGGGTGGAGTTCGGGCCGAGCAGAAAGGACATCCTGAATTTTACGAATCAGCTTGCGGTTATGGTCCGCGCGGGGATCAGCCTTCAGGATTCGCTCGAATCGATAGCTGAACAAAACGAAAATCGGAAATTCAAGGTGGTCATTATCGATTTGAAAAACCGAATCGAAGCCGGACAAAGTTTCTCCCAGGCGCTTGCCGAGCACCCTCAGACATTCAGCGATCTCTATATCAACATGGTGGCTGCGGCAGAGATTAGCGGCTCGCTAAGCGGAATGCTCCAAAAATTAGCGGAGTATCTGGACTCCGAAACCGAAACTCGTTCACAGATCAAAGGAGCGATGGTCTATCCGATTATCATAGCCGTCATGGCGGTGTCGGTGACTATTTTCCTGCTGTGTTTTGTTCTGCCGAGGTTTACGGCGATCTTTGCGGGCAAGGAACATCTGCTGCCGACGCCCACCAAGGTTCTGATGGCCAGCAGCGCATTTCTACGCGGCTACTGGTTCCTCATTTTTCCGGCAATTGGCGCCGGCTTCTGGGGCTTTTGGTATTTTGTTGGTACTGAAGACGGCCGGAAGTGGTGGGACAAGACTAAATTGTCCCTGCCCCTGATCAAATCGCTCTGCCAGAATCTCTATATCACCAGGAGTATGCACACGATGAGCGTGCTTACAAAAGCGGGTGTGCCGATCTTGAACACAATCTCGATCACAGCCCAAATTGCAGGAAACGTTCTTTATAAGAAAATGTGGCTCAGCGTCTATGAGGAGGTTCGCCAGGGCAATAAAATTGCCTCCAGTCTGGGCCAGTATAATTTAATGCCGAGCAATGTTGTGCAGATGATTAAAAGCGGCGAAAATTCAGGCACGATGAGCGACGTACTGAGAGATATAGCAACTTTCTACGCAAGAGAGCTTAAAACGGCGATCAAAACAGTCACATCGATGATCGAGCCGATCATGATCGTGCTCATGGGTGTTTTGGTTGGCTTTATTGCGATGAGTATTATTCTGCCGATCTTTAGGATGTCCAGTATCGTAATGGGCAAATAAATTCGTCGCTCCGGCCCCGGAGTTTGGGCTCGGAGGTTGCGATTGAGGGCGAAAGAGATGCAAAATACGAAATACAAAAGCGGCTTTTCACTTATCGAGGTGTTAATCGCAGTACTGTTGGTTGGTCTTGCAGTTGCTTCTCTGGTGGCGTCTAACAGTGCATTCACGAAAGCGAACGGTGCCGGAACTGATTTGTCGACAGCCGAGTTTCTTGTTGAACAAATAAGAGAGCTTACCGCGCTGCTTCCGGTGATTGATCCGGGAAGCACGGTTTGGACATTTGGCCCGGAAGCCAGCGAAACATTGGCTACCTATGACGATTTGGACGATTTCGATGGTACGAGCTTTTCGCCGCCTATCAATGCCAATAGGCTCCCTCTGAACGATTTGGCCGCGTATAGTCAGCAGGTTACTGTTGAAAATGTCAATGCATCAAATTTTGAACAGGTTGTAGCTGACACTACTACCTCTTTTGTTCGAGTAACTGTAAGGGTTTATTTGAACTCAAAGGAAATCAGCTCGACGAGCTGGCTCCGGGCGCGATACTAAACGGCCTGCAGCGTATTTCCTGATGCGCAAGGTTATTTTCGAGATACCAAATGAAAAACGCAAAATACAAAACCGGCTTTACCATTGCGGAATTGCTGATTGCTCTGGCGATATCTGCGATGCTGCTCGTTGCTGTAGCTGTTGCCTTCAACGCTTCGGCTATAAACTACCGGGAAAACGAGGACATCTTCAGGACAATCAATAACACCCGGCAGGCCCTGTTTCGGATTACAAGTCAGCTTCGCACCGCGAAAGGGGTCGACTCGACCGCGCCAAATAATGAATGCAGCTTTATCACCGCCGCCGATGAAGACATCACTTATCAGTTCAGAATCGCCGATAATAAGCTTTATCTGATAACAAACAGTGATGCGCAGGAGTACGTTCTTTGCGACAATGTTACAGCTATGACTTTTACTAAGACTATCGTGGTCGAAGAAGCGGTAATAAAAGTCAAAAGTGTTCTGATTTCCATGACGGTCGTATGCGGCAATGTTCAGAAGACGATTTCCGCCGCTGCAGCGATCAGAAGAAATTTGAACTGATTTCAATAAATTTCCTTGCCTTTTAAATTCATCCCGGCCATAATAACCTCTAATGCCCTTTGGGGCGGTTAGCTCAGTTGGCTAGAGCGCCTGCTCGACACGCAGGAGGTCGTTGGTTCAAGTCCAATACCGCCCATTTCCCAAATATTGGCTTTGTTTGGCTTTGTTTTTCCGCTGCCTCAATCCATTAAAATCTCCACAAACCATTATCATTATTAACTTAACACCAATTTGCCCATTTGAAAATTGGGTTTGTTTTTTCAAATTCCTATTAACCGCGGAGTCCGCGGAGAACGCAGAAGAAACAAAATCTCCCAGCCAGCTACACCAACGCGAGTTTTTACACATTAAAAACCTCCGCGCACTCAGCGTTCTCGGCGGTAAAATTTAAATTGGCTTTGTTTGGCTTTAAATTGGCTTTGTTTTTTCGACGCCCGAAATTGCAAAAATCTTCATAATATCCTTTCATACAGATACTTAAGCTCATTTTGCCCCTTTGCAAATTGGGTTTGTTTTTTCGTAACATCTCACCGAAGTGCCGCAAGATGATTTGACATTTTTCTAAATGTTAAAATAGGCAACTTGCGCTTTGCGAGGGAGTGCATATAATGCTGCTATGAAGGTAAA
>Ga0268285_1001078_pt1 | contig 13984 bp, 10 predicted proteins | sample saktaG_2_FD_190144 | JGI IMG/M metagenome (GOLD analysis project Ga0268285, IMG submission 190144) | Saline water microbial communities from Sakinaw Lake, British Columbia, Canada - sak_2013_06_06_120m | ecosystem: Environmental > Aquatic > Non-marine Saline and Alkaline > Saline ... | reverse complement strand
CTCGCCTCAGGCTATGCGATAAGGTGTCATTGAGCGCCTTTATCGCTGAGTCCATGATCACCTTCCACAAGCCTCGATCCTCTTTGAGTACCTCCCGTAATCGGTCAGGTAGGGTCAGGACGGCATGTCGGTGCGGCACGTCGAACATCGCCTCGCTGAGCCGCATCGCCCATTGATCGGTATACCGCTTGCCGCATTCTGAGCATAATCTGCTGTTGCACCCCAGGGAAATGGTGCGGTACTCCTTGCAGGTTGGGCAATAGTAGACGAAACAGCCCCGCTCGGGTCCTTTGCAGCTCAGCATCTTCTCCACTTCTGCCTGCTCTACCGGCCGTACCTTCCGCCGGTGGACGTAATAATAGCGGTCCCAGTTGTGATTGTCGGTGAATATTTCCTTTACTGAAAATGCAGACCGTTGGAACCCGCCGATTTGTTCAGGTGACCTGAGGTCTGCAGCTCGAACCACGGTGAGACAGCAGAGAAGGACGGATAAGAGAATACTCGGTGAGGCTACCACTTCACCCATACTGGCTCGAGGGAAGGGAGGACGTGAGAGGAGTTATACTTTATAAACCATGAGAAAAGCTCAGTTAATGGGCGGTAATCTAAAATGGAAGTAGTGCCTCTTTATATAACGTGCAGGAAATGCAATGGCCAGCGAAGAAAGCAAGCCCCGCCTGAAAAGACTGAGAGCGGTGTGCGAGCGTATTGACGAGAAGTTCGCAAAGATCTCGGACCTCCAAGGCTTTGTTCATGCCGGCTTTGCCAGACTGTACAAGAACAAGCCCGTTTTGACGCTTCTCCTCGCCATCCTCTTCTTCGTTGCCATTGCACTTTTTGATGCGGCGGTGCACGTCGGGGTACACGAGTGGTACTATCAATATCATGAGTCTCCCGAGCTGGGATCGCACACTGAAAGTGAGCAGATAACGCCAACGCAGATCCATCATCTGCTGACCCACGGGGACGGCGGGTACGTCCGTATCTGGGAGCCCTGCACGAGCCAGCATGCACCGGATAAGGGCTGGTTGATCGTTGAGAATCCCTATTACCGGTTGAGTATCAACCTTGATCACAGCTACTACACGATCTTTGACAAGGTGAAAGACCGGGACATCCTGGTCTACGATGATGCCGTTTCGAGCGAGATCGATATCCTCACGGCCTGCGATCTCGGCTTTGCGGATCATGACGGCGACAATTCCCTCGCCTATGCGAGCACTGCGCTCTACGATAGTGACGGACTGGAGTATGAACTCGTTTATGAGGACGTGGCCCAGGGCTTTCTGCTGATCGATACCCGCGGCTGGGATACGTGTCAGAAGGAGGCTGGAAAGGGGTATGATGTGGAAGCTGAGGTCATTTTCGGCATCTTCGCCGACAGACCGTACTTCATCAACGCCGTTGAGCTCGTCAACCTCCAGAAGGCGGGATATGTCTATCCGAACGCTATCAAGGATCCGGATGAGATCGTACAATCCTGGGTCTTGATCGATGAGTATCGCACGACCGGTATGCGCGGCGGGGATAATTCGCATCGTGATTTGTGGGGCCCACCGCTGCTCTACAATCTCACCACGATCGGTAGGAGCGAGCGGAAGCCGTGGCACGTCGGTTCTGCCGCGTTCTCGCAGATGTTCCCCACCCATATCCTGCTCGGTGACAAGATCGGTGGCGGTGTGATCTTCTCATTGCCCGAGGGTAGCTTCAGATTCGATGACCGCCTGGGTATCTACGGCGATCAGATCGTGGGCGAGTTCATCATCAATGTGGATAAGCCCCAGAACGCTCTAGCGTTCACCGTGAATCCCGTTAACGAGCTCCTCTTCTTCTATGACTTCGAGGAATTCAACACCGTTGCAGGATATCCGGAGCTGATGCGCGAAACCTGTGAGCGCTATGGGTTGGAATATCCAAATGGGACGCTGGATGCGCACCAGTGGCAGACGAAGCACTACGCCTATGTGGTCACGCTCGTGGATCAGTGGTATGATGCGGAAAACACTCAGGTTTCCGAAGCGACATGGGCGCTCGCAGATAGCAGCCTTGCTGATTTTTACCGCTACCAGAGCAGAATCCACGAAGAGCTGGTGAGCACCGCCCCGCTTGCCAGTCGCTAGCTAAGATTGGTTGGTGCACTCAGTGCCTGCACCTGCGCCGTCGCGCGATATATGTCACGATCATAAAGCAGCCGATCGCTGCGATTGCTTCATATCCGGGAATCGGGAATTCGAGACCCCGCTCCTCTTCCGCCACTGTTGGCAGCGGTGAAGCAGGCGGCGGTGATGCTGGTGGTGTGGCTGGGGTTGGTGTTGGTCCAGGCGTCACCGTCGGCGTAGGCTGCAATGGCAATGTAGGATCTAAGGGGAAGGGATCCAGACCGTCGTAATAACCATCTTTATCCGTATCGTTAGTCTTTGGATCTGTTCCCAGAATCAACTCCTGGAGGTCTGAAAGCCCATCGCCATCAGAATCGAGCGAAGCGGAGCTACTACCTGAGCCTGTGCCTCGCTTCGGGGTGACCGAACCAGAAACCGAGAAGACACTGTAGTGCGAGATGTTCGCCCAGACGTAATGCCCTGCGAGATTAACGCCACCGACAGGCACCTCCTCCCAGTCTCCGGAACTTTCGTTGTAGTAGCGAAGCGTCAGAGAGCTCTCGTCGAGATTTCCCAGCTCGCCCGGATCGTAGAATACCGTGATGATTACCCACTCGGTGCTATTCGCCACGTTCTCGCTCACGTTCGCCCATACATAGCCGCCGATACTATTTGTGAGCTCGCGAACGCCCGTTGGCGGCAGGGTAGCGCGTTGCACGCGCAGCGAGCCGGCGGAATAATCATCCTTAGCGCTGATATCGAAGTCGACGTCCGACTCAGCAGCGGCTACGTACAGCGTGCGCGCACCCGTGAGCCCCAACAGATCACTGTCTCTAAAATCCGAGCCGATCAGAATATCATCAAGCCGCTGGTCAGAATCGATGGTGTAAGCGACGCCCTGTATCGTAACAGAGCCCTCTGAAATTATCCCTGCATTCACCCTCGCATTGGTAAGGGTAACCCCAGGGGGTAAGATGGTATTAACCACCACGCTGTTCGTGATTACCGAGTTGGTGATTGTGGAATCGGTAATAATGGAGTCAATAATTGCTGATCTATCAATGATAGAACCGCTAATAGAAGAAGTCAACCCGTTCTGTGAGCAATTGATGATCGCGGAATCGGTGATGGTGCTGGTAGCATCAGGTTCTGGGCCGACGATGCCGCTCACAATCGTCCATGTTTCAACGCTGTCCTTCACGGTCGGGTCACTCACTGAGCGCGCTTCGACCGTAGCCCGGTATATGCCCGGCTCGGAATCGCCAACTGAGAGTGTAATATCCACCTTCACGTCATACGGCCCACGCGTTACGCTGGCAGTGTCCAGGATGAGAACCCCCGGATCATCGCTGCTCGAAACGAGTAACTCAAATTCATCCGGGACATTACCAAGATTCTTTACCTTGATATTATACGTTGCATTTGTTTCGTTCGTGACCGCCTGCCATGACGGCGTTGCCGATTCTGAAATAGAGACACCGGCCCCATAGAATATAGCCTCCTGAATGTAATAGGTGTCGCTAGGATCTATATTATTTTTATCAGGAGGCGAGATATAGAGCCATACCTCACTATAATAGCACGATTCCGCGTCGTTGTTTGCTATAGTATTATTCGATGCATTATATAACGATGCCCCAAAATAACTTGCTGATACAAAATTATTGGTTATAGTATTATAACTTGATTCCAGAAGATAAAAGCCGTCAAAGGTATTAGAACTCATCGAATTATTCGAAAAGGTATTGTTCTCAGATGCCCATATATAAATGCCCGAAACACCGTTTTCATTCGCAATGTTGTCCGTTACAGTTATATTCTCTGATGAAAGTAATCCTATACCCTGCTCATTGCCTGTAACGACGTTCGAGCTTATTAATATATTGGAAGAAAGGGAAGCGCCTATCCCGAAATACGTATTATTTGAAACAACATTGTGGGCTATAGTATTATCTGACATATTGTATAACCAGATACCATCAAACTGATTGTTAATTATGGTGTTATTCGTTATCATGTTATTGCATGCATTTCCGTCAGTTCCATCTATGCTTAGCCCAAATCGGTTACATAATAATTTGTTCTGTGATGCTGTATTATCACTACTAGAATCGAACAGAACAATACCAGCACTGAAAATGTTGTAGCTTGCCGTGTTGTTTGTGATTGTATTATTGTTCGTAAAATTATACAAATCAATCCCATTGTAGGAGTTGTTAGAAAGGATATTATTGTTCAGGTAATTGTTATTCGCCCTATCCCATAAGGAAATGCCAGATCCGTAATTTGCAATCGCGATATTATCTTCAATAGTGTTCCTGCTGCTGGTGCCCATAACGTCTATTCCCGAGTAGTAGTTGTACTGTGCGTCATTATGAGCAATAGTATTGTTATTATTAGCGTCCCACAGAATAATCCCAGAACCGAGATTAGAGCTGACGATATTATCCGTTATGGTGGTGTTACTGCTGGTGCCCCAGAGGCTGATGCCACCGTACCAATGCTGATACTTCACCGTGTTGTTACTAATCCGGGTATTCGCAGCATCACCGAGAGATATGCCCTCGATACTATTTGAATCGAGCGTATTTCCGGATAACGTGTTGTTATCTCCGCCGTACAGGTAAATGCCCCAGTAATTCGAGATCGCGGTGTTGTTACGCACGATATTACGATTACCCGATTCGAGATATATGCCCGTATCACCGTTTGCGTCCAACCAATTATCCTCTACGATGTTCTCCGATGAGCCGGATAACACTATGCCGATATATTCATTGAGGCTCAGGTCGTTAGCACGTATAACATTACGGTCACTCGCGGCTGAGGGTGAATCTCCCGCGCCATTGACCACATCTATGACGAGCGGTCCCCCATACCCACTCAAGCTCGCCTTTCGTGATGGTCGTAAAGCGGACGGTTTTGGTGGCTCTGGTAGCTTAGTGCGGACGTCAAAGTCGTTATCCGCCGTTCGTGCAACTCTTCCAGAATAACGCTCAAATGGCATTGCACTATGCATGGTCTGTGGACACGTCGCCGATGATGCACCAGCAGCGATCGCATTCAGTGCGATAATGCCGTTATAATTACCGGTCACAATATTGTTCTCGATGAGGTTGTTGTCAGAAGCGAGGAAGATACCCGCCCTTCCTGCTGCCGTTGCATTCAGTATGGTGAACCCGCTGATGGTCACCTGATCAGCAGTAACTGTAACGACATCAATGCTCGCATTGACCGCCTGAATAACCGTGTCAGATGGGTCGCCCGTAGATGATCGAATCGTTACTGATTTGTTCACCATCACGTTCTCGGTGTAGGTTCCAGGATCGACCTCGATAATATGACCTTCAGTCGTATTGGGCGCGTCAATGGCAGCCTGAATCGAGGAGAAATCCTCGGAGGTGTTGAGATTGTGAACAGGATACGGTGCGGTAAGTCCCGTTGATATAGGCACGGCGTCCACGACCGCTTCAGTCGTTGAGTTCGCAGTACCCTCACCGCCAGAGTACGGTACAACCCAGCAAACCAGCAAAAAAACGACGAGTAAGAGACTCGGGATAACCTGTTTGCGCATTTTCAGCTTCACCCCTTGTTTACCCAGTTCCCCCTTAGAGCGCCGTGATAGTACGGATCTTCAGGCCGCTTGAAAATGGTAGCTGAGTGAGGCTTCAGAAATGAACTGCAGTCGATTAAAATGCCAATCCACGAGTCAGAAGTAGCCCGGAATTTGCCATCTGGAAAAGCGGTCGCCATGCAGAAGAACTGGTCATTATAACGATATATGGTGGAACGCCTTAAAAAGTTTGCGGTGGTGACGGTATCAGCCAGTTCTCGGTGCTTACTGCTGTCAGGACGATACTTGAAATTGCGCCCTTACGTTAGATATTTACTGAAGTGTGCGGGCACCAGACAGATCATAATCGAAACCTTTAAATAGCGATTTACCAATTGCTCTCTGAAGGAAAAAATGCCGGGAACCTGCTATAAATGCGGGGCAGATTTGAACGCGGCTGGTAACTGCAGCCCCTGCGACAAACCACCCGTGGAGTGTAAGTGCCCCCCTAAACGACGCACGCCACCCACGCCACCTCCACCAAAATAGAGCTATCACATTCGTATAGCCAAATCGTGGCGAGTAGTGGAGAGGGCCAGAAGAGTTTTTGGGAGATGGGTTAGGTTTGACTCTAAGTGCTGATTTTGATACTCATGGTCGTCTGTGCTGAATTGTGTGCGGTCGTTGAGGACGCGCGGAAGCAAGGGCTGAACGCATTACGGAGATCACTGCGGGTCAGGGAGCTGCAGCAGATAGGTGGTTGCTGTATGTAACTTGCGGGCATACTTCTAGCTAGCTCCGTGCCTATAATCAAAACCTTTAAATAACGAGTGCGCCAATCTCACTCCCGATGGAAAGATGCCACAAACGGCAACATGGTACTACTGTTATGCCTGCGGGGCACCTTTGGACAAGGAAGGTAATTGCAGCTCCTGCGATAAACCACCCGCGGATTGCGATTGTGCGGCTCACGGACAACCAGGTAAACCCACCGGTAGGTAACCACTCCGGTTAACTTACACTCCCTGGGACTGCCCTCGCGAAGACAAATCGTGAATTCGTCCTTATAGGAGATACTACAGGAGCTGGAGCTGGTATCCCGCGTAGATATACGTGCGCTATCCGAGAACAGGCGCCCTTATGCTGTTTTTATCGAACTCCACTACACGGCAGGAGCTATCTTGTCTTGACAGGATCCCCGCGATCCTGTGTACGAAGATTAACAGTAAGGCGCACGAGCGATCGAAACCTGGAATCAAGCTACTTAACACTTCGTGCTACAGTACTAACCACGAATAGAGAAGGGAGCGAGGCTGAACGATGCACGAATGGGCACTGGCGGAAGCGGTCATTGAGGCAGCCGTTGAGGATGCGCGTAAGGAAGGGATGACCAGGATCACGGAGATCACCGTGCGGATCGGGGAGCTGCAGCAGATAGAGCTCGACCCGTTCACCTTTGCGCTGGACGAGATCACCAAGCTGCACGGCGAGCTGCTGCAGAACGCGCAGGTGAAGCTGGAGGACGAGCCAGCGATCTTCAAATGCCGGGTCTGCGGTACCGAATGGCACTATCAGAAGGTGGACCTGAGCGAAACTGAGGGCGAAGCGATCCATTTTGCGCCTGAAGTGGCGCACGCGTATATGCGCTGCCCGAGCTGTAAGAGCCCGGACTTTGAGGTCGTGCAGGGTCGCGGCGTGACGATCCAGCGAATAAAAGGGCTGAAATAAGGAAGAGTGTGGGGGAGGCATGACGATGGATCCGCGAGTGAGCGTGGTTGACAAACGGTTAGCAGGTATAGAGCGAATCATCGCGGTAACAGGCGGCAAAGGTGGCATCGGGAAGAGCCTGACCTCATCGGTGCTCGCCCTGACCCTTGCTCAGCTGGGCTATAAGGTCGGGCTGCTCGATCTGGACATGTCCGCACCTTCCGCGCATGTGATCCTGGGCATTGACGGTGTCTTCCCCGAGGAGGAGTACGGCATCATTCCGCCCGTGGTGCACGGCATCTCGTTCATGAGCATCTGTTATTTCACGGGCGATGAGCCAGCACCGCTGCGCGGTGAGGATATCACGAACGCGATGCTGGAATTGCTCGCCATTACCCGGTGGGGCGCTCTCGATTTCCTCATCGTTGATATGCCGCCCGGCATCGGCGATGCGGCGATGGACGTCATCCGCTGGCTGAAGCGCGCCGAGTTCCTGATCCTGACCACCGGCTCGAAAGTCGCCCTGGTCACGGTGAAGAAGGTCATTCGGATGCTTCAGGAGCTTCAGAAGCCTATTATCGGCATCATCGATAATATGAAGATGCGTGAGTCCGCACTTGTGCGGGACGAGCTGAACGAATACAACGTGCCGCTCCTGGGTGCGATCGAGTTCGATATGGATCTCGAGGATAAGATCGGTGATGCGAACGCGTTAGTCAAGAGCGTCATGGCTGCGCGGCTCACTGAGATCGTCATACACGATCCGCGGTTCAAGCTGAACTCTTCATGATGGAAAAGCCAGTAACCCACACAGATTATGAGTCCTTTCCCAGGCTATTTTGACGGAAAGGAGCTAAATTAGATAAATAATAGATGATATCCGCAGAAGAGTGGTGGAGCATTATTGGAGCCTATGGTTCGAAAATCTGGCCTGCCCAGATTATTTTCTACATCGTTGCAATTCTACTCATTGAGTGGCTTCTTCTCAAACCCGGTTCTGTCCAGACCAGGTTCATCAAGCTGTATCTCGCAATTGCCTTCGCATGGAACGGTGTGGTGTTCTTCCTGATTCTTGCCAGGGATATAACCGGCGATAGTTACGGGAACTATCTCTTCGGCTCCATCTTCGTCGTTGTGGCGGTGCTTTTTGCGGTCGATCTGTTCAGGCAGAGGATGCAGTTCTCGCCGCCAACCGCCGGATGGCACGCGTATGTTTTTTGGGTGCTGATGTTCCTGGTGTTCTGCTACCCTCTATTTGGTATCGCGTTCGGACACCATTCCACGAGCCTTATCATGCCTGGCACCTTCCCATGCCCCACGACAGCTCTCGGCTTGCTTATGTTGACAACCGCTCTGCCGCGGGTTGATAAGATAGCGTACATCCTGCTCCTTTTTTGGGCGATTCCTTTTCCACCCTTCATCCAAATCCCCAGGTATGGCGTCTATGAAGATGCGATTATGTTTGCTATCGGCATCTACAGTCTGATCTTGCTCGTGCGATATTGGAAAATTGAGGATCTCGATGGCTAACCTATTAAAAGCCCTAACGCCTAACTCGGTTTTTTGATACAGTCGACAGGTAATATATGAGTTTCTCAGAATTCCAAAGCACGAGGATCCTTCACAATAGAAGCAGAGCAGCGCGTGTCGTGTAAACTCAACAGATCCGGGGCACGGGATCGCCAATGGGCGTCTCCACGATCCGCATGCCACCCACCCGGGTCTTCATCACCACGCCCTTCAAATCGTCTGTCGCCGTGCCGATGATCGCGGCGTCCCGACCCTGCTTTGTTTCTCGCAGTGCCGCCAGCACCGCTTCCGCCTTCTCCTTGACTACGCCGAGCACCATCTTCCCCTCGTTCCCGATCTCTAACGGATCGATTCCCAGGAGCTCGCAGGCGCTCCGCACCGATTCCCTGACCGGAATCGCCGCCTCCTCGATCAGAATGCCGACGTTCGATTTCGCACTGAACTCGTTCAGCAGATTCGCGAGCCCGCCGCGCGTGGGATCCTTCATCGCTACGATCCCACCAACCGCCAGGATCGTCTGGATCGGCTTGTTCAAGGGCGCGATATCCGATTCCAACGCGGTATCAAACTCGAACCCTTCACGGAATGAAAGCAGCGCGACGCCGTGATCGCCGACGTACCCGGAGACGATTATCTTATCGCCCGCGCGCAGATTCGAATCGATTAACCAGTTGCTGTTGAGCGCCCGGTACTTCCGCACCTCCGCGAGATTACGCTCTAACGCTGCCGTTCGCCGGCCAATCGCGGAGGTGTTCACCACCAGCTTCTCCACCGCGCCCCGCTCCACTACTTTCGTATCGCCCGTGACGACCGCGACCTCAGCCTCCTCGCACGTCCGCTTCATGCTCGCTAACACCCGCTCGAAGTCGTGCATCGGGAACCCCTCCTCGATCACGAAGGCGACCGAGAGCCCAAGCGGTTGCGCACCCATAACCGAGATGTCGTTCACCGTACCCGCGACCGCAAGAGACCCGATATCACCACCCGGGAAGAAGAGCGGCTTCACCGTGTGCGAATCGGTCGTAAAGACGATGTCATCAACGACTGCGGAATCGTCCAGCGCCTGTAACGGCACCTCGATCGTGCTCCGCATATCGCCGTTACCGCGATTCGCCGTGAACGTGAAGTTAAAATATCTGAGCACGAGCTTGAGCAACTCGTGCATTCCCTCGCCTCCTGCACCGTGCTCCAGTTTGATACTGCTGTCGATCGTCATGTGTTTGCTGGGGGACGCTACGGGTATATCTTTATAGCTGGAGCATATTAAGCAGTGGATACCCATGGGCTCGAGAAGGAAGGTGCTCTTCATCACCTCCAATGCGCACAAAGTACAGGAGATACAGGAGCTGGCGGCATCCGAATCGCGAGCTATCACGATTGAGCATCTCGATTACGACTACCCCGAGCTGCAGCTCGATACCGTCGAGGAGGTGGCGCGTGAGAGTGCGACGTACATCCAGAGCCGGATCGCGATCAAGCGGCCCTTCTTCCTCGAAGATTCCGGACTCCACATACCCGCCTTGAACGGCTTTCCCGGCCCTTTTTCCGCATTCGTCTTCCGGACGATTGGGAACGAGGGGATCTTGCGGTTGATGGCTGACCAAACGGGTGAAGCCCGCAACGCAACCTTTAAGACCGTGGTCGCCTACTGCGAATCACGAACGACGACGCCGCTGCTCTTCGCCGGTGCCGTGAAAGGTCGTATAGCGGAAACGACGAGGGGCACGAACGGCTTCGGCTATGATCCTCTATTCGAGATCCGAGGAAAGACCTTTGCTGAGATGAGCCACGAAGAGAAGAACAAGCGCTCGCACCGGAGCCGCGCATTCATGAAATTCCTGGCGCATATCTCACAGAGCAAGTCTATATAATATATATACTATATATAGAAATTTCGAAAGGCTTAAATACCCCGCATTCTTTTTTTTCTGCAAGGGATGACACGAGGTGAAGCGCGGAAGCGGTTTGCCACTCTTATTACCGGGCAAGCCGAAACTCGTAGCCCTGCACCTACCCTTTTTGCCAAATGCTTCGTGCTCGGTTCCGTCTTGCATGGCATGTCTGTCTTCCTCCCGCACGAGAAGAAATTCTTCGACCTCTTCGAGGAGCTCGCGGATACAGCGGTGGAAGCCGCGCAACTGATGCTGGATTTGAGTGCTGAGTATCAACCCGAGGGGATCCCTTCGCTGAGCCATGATTCGCGCAGTTCCAACCTCCTGGAGATCAGAGAGCGGCTCAAGATCATTGAGCAGGAAGGTGACGCTATTGTGCACCACATCATTCAGGGGCTCTTTCATGATCACACACGGGTCACGGAGGAGAAGGGCGACATCCGGTATTTCGCGCACAATCTTGACAACGTGATCGACGGCGTGGAGAAGGCCGTTGCGCGATTGGCATTCACACCGCACCCGACCATCCCCGAACCCGTGAGTGAGTTCGCACCCATCATTCTGAAGGCCGCGACCGAGATAAAGAAGGCCGTGTGCTGTTTACGTGCCATCAGACGCAGTGAAGTAACGCTGGAGGAGAGCTGTATACGAATCAACGAATTGGAGAATGAAGCGGACAAGGTAAATCGTAAATGGCTCAAACGGCTGATGACCACGCCGACGGAGAATTCGAACGAGGTGCTCGAGCGGATGCTGATCAAGGAGATCGTGGACATCCTGGAAGATACCATGGATAACTGCGAGGACGTGGCGAATATCCTGGAAACTTTCCGCTTGAAAGGCGGCATCTGATCTCATGGCCTCGGCAGTTCTATACGTCAGTATCATCATAATCCTTGCGCTACTCTACAACTTCCTGAATGGTGCGAACGACAGCGCGAATGCGATCGCCACGGTGATCGCGACGAAAGCGTTGACCCCGCTCAAGGCCTTAACGCTCGCGAGTGTCTTCAACCTCCTTGGCGCGTTCGCGTTCACCGCGGTGGCGCAGACGATCGGGAAAGGTATCGTCTCGATCACCGACCTAACCACAGAGGTCTTCTTCATCGTTCTCATCAGCGGCTTAGTTGGCGCGATCATCTGGACCTACGTCTGTACCACGAGCGGGATCCCGATCAGCGTGACGCATGCACTGGTCGGCGCGATCATGGGTGCGGGGCTTGTCGCTGGTGGCACGCGCGTGATCAGGTGGGAGATCCTCACGGAGAAGGTCTTCCTTGCGATCGCGCTCGGCCCCTTTGCGGGCTTTGTTGCCGGGGCACTGATCTTTGCGGTCGTCAGCTGGGTGCTCTTTCTCGCCTTTAAAGGCACCCCGACACCCGAGGTGGCGCGATTCTTTCGCAAGCTCCAGCCCCTCTCCGCGTCCTTCATGTCCTTCAGCCACGGCATGAACGATACGCAGAACGCGATGGGCGTGATCAGTGCCGCTCTGATCGCCGCGGGGTTCCTCGCTGCACCACCCGGTGAGCCGTTTCCCGTGCCCTGGTGGGTGCGAATCGCCTGTGGCGTTATCATGGCGCTCGGTACACTGCTGATGGGCTCGCGGGTGATCCAAACAATGGGCATGCGCTTGACGAAGCTGGAGCCGCGGCACGGATTTTCGGCAGAAGCGGGTGCCGGACTCGCCCTGGTCGCCGTGAGCTTAGCAGGCATGCCGGTGAGCACGACGCACGTCATGGGCTCCTCGGTGATCGGCGGCTCATTCTTCCAGAGCCTGAGCCGGATCCGCTGGCCGGAAGTGGGCCGCATGGTAACCGCGTGGGCGATCACCCTCCCCCTGGCTGCGCTCATCGGTAGCGCCGCCTACTGGCTGCTCGATGCGCTTCTCTAGTGGGCGGAGGAACAACAAACGGATTTCGTACTGCTGTTACTATTTATATTTAACCTTTTCTTACGAGCTTCTGGGGTATTTATATAAACGTGCCACGTTATATATATCCGAGGTAAGTAACTCAGATGAAAAAAGCGAAGGCGATAGCAACAACGGCACTCGTCCTTCTGGCACTCGGTGCCGGGCTCACGCCCGCGATTGACGCCGCGATCCCCACCGGGCTCGCCGGTTCGCTCACCATCGCCGGCTCGACCACCCTGCTCCCCATCAACCAGGAGTGCGCGCGGCTGCTTATGGACGCGAATCGCGACCTGCGGATCTCGGTCTCCGGCGGCGGCTCCGGTCACGGCGTTAAGGCCGTCGGCGCGGGCGAGATCGACATCGGCGCGGCATCACGAGACATCAAGCCCTCGGAGCTGGTGCAGTATCCCGATCTGAAGCCGGTGGCCATCGGCACGGACAGCGTGGCTGTCGTCGTGCATACCAGCAACGCGGTCAGCGACCTGACACTGGAACAGGTGGCGCGGATCTTCAGCGGTGAGATCACGAACTGGAAAGACGTGGGCGGCCCTGATGCTGAGATCCGGGTGATCACGCGGGAAGAAGGTTCCGGGACACGCGAGACTTTCGAGACGTATGTGATGGCACCCCTTGCCCTGGACATTGCGGCTCGGGCATCGGTGAAGTCCTCGAACGGCGAGGTACGTGCAACCCTCAAAAGCGACGACAGAAGCATCGGGTATCTCTCACTCGGTTACGTCGACGCTTCAATGAAGGCCGTCCGCGTTGGAGGCATAGCGGCAACAGTCGAGAACGTTGTAGCGGGGGACTATCCGATCCAGCGGAGTCTGTATCTCATCACGAAGGGCGAGCCGGACGTGCTCGAGCAGGCGTTTCTTGAGTTCGTGCTGAGCAGCGAAGGGCAAGCGGTCGTCGAGGATATGGGCTACATCAAGGTGCGTGGGGCTGCTACGCCAGCACCGACGCCAGCTCCAACCACAACACCGTTCGCGACGGCAACAGCGGCACCAACGCCGACGCCGGAAGCGCCTGGCTTCGAAGCGACAGTCGCCGTTGCTGGACTGCTGGCCGTAACGTGTCTCGCACGCCGCGTGAGGCGTGCGTAAAGAGTGCCGAACTGGAGAAAGAAAACCAAAAAAGAAGATGAAGTGAAGGATAGAGGTGCTTTTTTCCTCTATCTTTGGTATTTTTTTGATTATAGTATCCCGCATACCAAACCATAAATAGAGGAGCGCCTTAATTCCACAGTATGATACGAATAGCCGAGCCACAGAAGTTAGATGAGTTCTTG
>Ga0268285_1001073_pt1 | contig 14014 bp, 8 predicted proteins | sample saktaG_2_FD_190144 | JGI IMG/M metagenome (GOLD analysis project Ga0268285, IMG submission 190144) | Saline water microbial communities from Sakinaw Lake, British Columbia, Canada - sak_2013_06_06_120m | ecosystem: Environmental > Aquatic > Non-marine Saline and Alkaline > Saline ... | reverse complement strand
ATCATATCTCTCTGTGGCACTGGTCATTGGCTCCTGTAGATACACAACAATATCCTCTGGCTCTCCTTTCTGATATCCGAGAAGAATCCCATTTTTCTGGATAAACCCTGGTAATGGGACTGTTAGCGTACCTGTCCCGGATAGAGCAGTCGTTTCCTGATCATTTCTTCTGATGGATTCCGGAAGTGGGATGTTATCAATATTTAGTAATGATTTTGACTCTTTATCCTGAAATGGAGCGATAACCTGATTGAATCCTGGAATCTTATCAAAAGTTACGTGACTACTTATCGGTTCATACTCAATAGCACCAAAGAGTATGGCTACTGCAACTACCAGTATCACCGTAAGAAATATTGATATACCCACCTGTAAGGAAGTTACACTGGTTTTTCCAGTATTAATCGAGGGATCATCGACATGAATACTGGTAACAGGACGGGCAATATCCCGCGACGGGGCATTCATAATAAGTTCTTCATCAATGAACGTATTTCCATGCTCAGTCTTTTCCCATTTATAGGGATTAACCAACAACTGGAGCATCCCTTTCCAGGCACCGATACTGATTAGTATCCAATAAATTGGAGAGAAAAGAGAAAGTAAGAGTAAATCATACTGTTTCTCTTTCCATGTTGCAATGAGAGCAAGTGTCAGATATACAATGTTGCCAATAAGCAGATTGAATACAGCTATTACTGCAAAAGGCCAAAAATCAAACCAGGAAATAAAAAACGACGGAATAATAAAACCCAGAATAAAAACAAACCATAATAACGGATTACATAATGGCATATAAAAATTGCCACCAAAGGTTAGATGAAAAAGGAAAAATTTCTTCCAGCCTAAATCTTTAATCAACTGAACCGGATGACGCATGTGGACAAACCAGGTCACAATAAATCCTTTCACCCAGCGGGAACGCTGCCGTATCCAGGATTTAGGACTGCTCACCGCCTCTTCATAGGTGTGTGAATTTATTATGCCAGTTGTGTATCCCTTTCTCGCAATCCGCATACCCAAATCGGCATCTTCAGTGACATTATATGGATCCCATGCACCGATCTCTTGTAAAGGGACTGCACGAAAATGGTTACTCGTTCCTCCAAGAGGTATCGGTGCATTCACTTTGTCAAGTCCCTGTAAATAGAAATCATACCAATACGAATACTCAATTGTAAACCACCGGGTGAGAATGTTTTTTCTTGGATTATAAAAATTAAGTTTACATTGAATGCTAATACAAGTTTCCTCCTGCTTTGCAAAAGCTGCAGCTACTTTTTTGAGCTGATCCCTGTCAGGATAATCTTCTGCATCATAGATGACTACGAGCTCACCACGTGAACGGAGAAGTCCGTATGAACAGGCACGTGGTTTTGTCTGTATTTCAGCACTCGGAATGATTACCGGCGTAAAAATACTTAAAAAATCCCGGTATTCTTCAGTGGTATAAGGTTCAATTACTTCTTGTATATTTCCAAATAATCCCAATTTTCTAGCCTGTTCCAGAGTATCAGAATCGTTTTCTTCCATCAGGATCTTGACATCCATCTTATTCTTGGGATAATCAAGAGAATGAATATTTTTTAGGATATGAGGGAGCATATCCTTCTCATGGTAGAGTGGCACAAGGATGGTATATATCGGCAGATCTTCATCATGCAAATGTGCAACTTCTTTATCTGATACATATAACATCCGATCGGTCCCGGTCATCCCCCGAAGGGAAATATAAAATTTGACAGGATTAATGATGAAATACGAGATATTTATGAGTGTAAAGAGGAAAAAAGCACCCCAGAACAGATCATATACAAGAAGGAGAATAACTGCAAGTGCCAGTACAACTACCATCGCCCGGTGCCAGGGAATTAAGATCTTGTATGCTGATTCATCAGGGTTCCTTTCATAGAGTTCAGATAACGCACTGTAACTGTGAACCGACTTATATCCAATATCCACCGCAGTCTGTATCGCTGATATTGATGCAATGGATATTCTAATGGATTTGCCAGTATCAGTCTTCAATCTGTCGAACAAATCATCCTGAAATGGATTTGCAGTAGCGATATGCAGATATTCATCTGTCTCCTGAAGGGGAAACACCAAATGCTCAAATTTGCAGACATATGATGAAGAAAGACCACATTCAGGTGAAAATTCAACTGCTTTTCGGCTCATTGAGAGGAGAACATCGTAATCAATGTATGTCAGCTCATAAATCTGAGCAATCTCACGATAAAAAGACTCTGGAACAGGTAATTTGTATCTGGCAAGATATTGAATAACATTTTCTATTGAAATTTCTGGTTTTTGAAGAGTTTCAATGTCAACAACCCTGTTGGAAGTTAATATCTTTATTATATCTTCTTTTTGAAGTCTTATCATCTAACAATCCTCCATGAATAATTACATTGTTCTTATCCGTAAGAAATATTACAATTTCTACCAATACTCTATTTAGCTAGTATATACAACGTTCGAGTAATAACAATTGTTAATTCTCTTTTTTTTAATCTAATACATCTCTGAAAACCAGAAACTGCACTCAACTTTTGCAATTCAATTTTTTTTAATGGCAATATAATCAGAATATGGGGGGGCTGAATCAGCTGCATAATGCAGCCCATGTTTTCAGACTATATGACCTCTGCAGCAGTCATATTGCTATTTTTATAGCAGGATAATGTACTATTTTTCGCAACTCTGCGTCTTTCTTTCCTATAAGAAGCCAATAGACAGATATTAGTAACACCACTTAATATAAAATAGGAACAAAATTTAAATAGAAGATTATCTATATAAAATAATATGACATACGGGAAATTTGAAGTATATGAGGATGCTTCTGGAAAATTCAGGTTCAGACTAAAAGCAGGGAATGGAGAAATTATTGCAACGGGTCAGGGATACGGATCCAGGCAATCCTGCCTGAAAGGGATTGAAAGTGTTAAAAAGAATGCATCCGATGCAGAAATTGTCGATGCAACGGAATGATATACATTTTTGCTGCCCTGATATGATATGTCTCATTTTTCTCACTTTTTCCACCTTATTACATCTTTGATGAACATCAGATTCTTATATCTGCAAATGCATACAGGTTTTTCGAGTCAGAAGCAAACGCATCATATTTTGCAAGAACCTTATGCTGTCAGGTAGACCAGATTGAATACCCACATATAAAACATCGCTGCATCCTAATATATGGAGAGATAGCAAATAAATAACCAGTAATATTCCTTATTGTAGATCTATTGAAGGGACAATTCAAAGACAAGCATGAATAGTAACTAACAACGATAATTCTTCTCCAAAAAAATTAATCATGAAAATAACTGGCATAAGCGGGAGTCCGAGAAAAGGTGGAAATACCGATATAATACTTAAGGAAATTCTTCTCGGTGCAAGTGAACACGACATCGAAACAGAAGCTATTTTCCTTCGGGACTATACGATTAATCCCTGTATAGGGTGTGAGAAATGTAGAAAAGATCTCACGTGTTCCCGCTTTAATGACGGAATGAATCTTCTTTATCCAAAAATTGAAGAAACTGAGATAATAATCCTTGGATCACCCGTCTACAACTATAATATAACAAGCCTGATGAAATCCTTTATCGACCGATTATACCCGTATTACGAATTTTCCGATGATCGTCCAAGGAAATATCGTTCACGGCTTTCGGACAAAGAACGTAAATCTCTTATTTTTTCGATATGTGAGCAGACGGACCCAAAAGAAACCGGATTTGCAATAGAAGCAATGTCAAGACCTCTTGAAGCACTCGGTTATCAAACGCTGGAGAAATTACCCTTGAGTGGTTTTTTTGAAAAAGGAATAATTCGTCGTGATGAAATAATTATGCACAAAGCCTACTCCCTCGGGCAGAAACTGGCAGGCACTGTCGATTTTTCAAGTGATATGAAATAGTCATGTTAGAATCACATTCGTTTGAGAATTGAAATAATTTAACCGCAGAGGACACAGGGGGGAACCCCAGGTTTTAGAACTCTGCAAACGAGCATTCCCTTCTTGTTTTACATCAGTCCAATCGGAAATTATATTGAGGTTGAAACAGTCTCTTGCGTCCTCTGCGTTCTCTGCGGTTGGAATTCTTACCCTAATATGGTATGAAAGTCAGAATGTCACGTAATTATATCCTGCCTAAACATGATGATATGGTATCACTTGGTTTTTAGACAGAACCACTGGCAGAGAATCTATGAATAATATAAAAAATCTGATAATACTTCAACCGCCAGTCATCTCCTCAAAGCAGGAAATAATTTTAGAGGAACCTGAGCAGAAAATAGATGCTGATGTAAACATCTGTACGTACCAGGAGATTGCAACCGAGAATCAGAATAAATAAAGATCATAAAAAACCATGCATACTATGTAGTATCTCATCAAAATACCTGAGGATATGAATGAGTTTGTTCGACAACTGAGTCATCTTCTATTTGGTCTTCTGATTGCCATCTTCATTTATTTGGGATCCGCACCTGTGGTCATAGCGGTTTTATCATCAAGTATTTTTGCAGGTTTTCTCTTCTCTGATGCTATCAGCAGAGGAATGTATATTCCACTCATCTCTCCAATCGTTGGACATCTGGAACGTGATGTTGAGTACCCCGGAAAAGGAACACTAGTATTTTTGATAACGGCTCTCTTTTTAACAGCCGTCTTTCCCGGTCTGATTGCTGCATTGTCTATTCTTGTTCTTGCAGTACTTGACAGTATCTCTACGATTGTAGGAATAACTTTTGGTAACCATAAAATATATCAAAATAAATCAGCAGAAGGGACACTGGCGGGAATCGGAGCAACATTTCTGGTTCTTCTTATATTTATCCATCCTGTGGTTGCGTGTATTACAGCATGCATCGCCGGTATTACAGAACTTTACTCCCCGGTTGATGATAATATGACAATTCCTTTGATAACGGCCCTAACTATAGTATCACTATCCCTTTTTTCAGTAATTATGTAATTTTATTCTGAATTATTACAGAAGATCCAGATATGGATTGAAACATGTTTTACATGACCTTTCCATACCTTCAAATCATCATTACCCAGGTTTCTCTCAATAAGAACAGCAATTATTAACCCTTCTCACACCGACAGAAATGAGAATGAAAAATCCGTTCCATGTCATGATAATCCCAACCCTTGGATGTCCTTCAAACTGTAAATACTGCTGGAGCTCAGAAGAGGGATCTCCCATTATGACGGTGGAAACCGTCAGAGAAATAGTCACATGGCTGCAGGGATTCAAAGAAGACAGGGTAACCTTCACCTTTCACGGGGGTGAACCACTCCTTGCAGGTCCTGACTTTTACCAGGAAGCTCTAGCTCTCATTTCACAGGGATTACCCCATATGACACCTGAATTTGCCATCCAGACGAACCTCTGGCGGATGACTCCTGAAATCGCAGAGATATTTGCAGAGTATCATGTTCCGATTGGTTCATCCATCGACGGGCCACAGGAATTAAATGACCTGCAGCGGGGAGACGGATACTTTGAAAAAACAATGAAGGGATATGAGATAGCAAAAAAACACGGGCTATCAGTCAGGTTTATCTGCACCTTTACCAATCACTCATTCAAACACCGCCAAGAGATTGTAAAATTCTTTTTAGATAACGGATTTACCTTAAAACTTCATCCGGCTCTCCCATCACTTCGGGATACCAATCCGGAAAAATGGGCTCTTGCACCTGAACAATATGGGGATCTTTTAGTGTATCTCCTTGACCAGGCACTTGAACATATCAGTGATATCGATATTATGAATATCAATGACCTTGTCAGGTGTGTCTTTACCAGACAGGGAAATGTATGCACCTTTGCTGACTGTATGGGAAGCACCTTTGCAATCGGGCCTGATGGGAATATTTACCCTTGTTACCGGTTTGTCGGTATGTCTGAATATGTAATGGGAAACGTGTACGACCATCCAACACGTGACGATCTCACCAGATCGAATGCCTGGAAATTGATGCACGCGTATAAGGATTTTGTTGATGTCACCTGTAAGGACTGTTCGCATATCAGATATTGCCGGGGTGGATGCCCGTATAATGCTATTGCACCTACTAACGGGGAGATAAAAGGAGTTGATCCTCACTGTACTGCATACAAACGAATATTTGATGAAATAACAGATCGGATGAATACTGAGATGTTTGAATCACCTCCAATGGGAATGCCAGGATTTGGTACATCCCCGAAGCTTAATCAAAAACCGGGAATTATGGCGCTTATGCACAAGATTGTAATGCAGTAAAAAAAGTCTATATCATTACATCTTTTGATGTTCTCTTCCTTTTACTTGCGGTCAATGTTGTATTCCAAAATTGGCCTGTAATGGGCATCTGCTCTAAAAATGGCGTATATTCATATTAAAACCTATTTTTTTATTCGATACATTTTGAAACATAAGTACCTGATAATCATTCATCCCTATCAAAAAGTATTGTTCTGTGATTTTCTTCTAATAAGAGATGCATATATCCCAACAATACAAAGGAGGGTGAAGAAGATGAAGAGATAATGAACACTCGCAATGAATTCCGGATAATATCGAGGGACAATCTCAATTCTGCCAATGACTAATGCAAAGACCATCATGACGATACCCATTGAGAACATCTGTCCAAGTAGCCGCATCGTTGCAAGGGTGCCCGATGCTACACCATAATATCTCTTCTCTACTGCACTCATGATTGCATTGGTATTTGGAGATGAAAAAATACCAAATCCCACGCCAAGAATTACAAGAGCTATCAGAATATACCAGATAGATGTGTTTTCTCCCAAAAATGTCAGAAGAAAAATGGCTATTCCGGATAATCCCATTCCAACTGATGCAATAACTCCCGGATCTGCATGATCTGATAACCGGCCAGAGAAGGGAGAGATTATCATCTGCATTACTGGTGCGGTTACCAGGATGAAACCTGCATATTCAGGAGAAAAATTATGGGTGTACTGAAGAAACAGACTCATGAGAAACGAGACAGAATATGTTGCACTATAATTTATCAGTGCTGCGAGATTTGAAAACGCAAATATCCTGTTTCCAGAGAAGATCCGTATATTTAACACGGGATATCGCGTTTTAAGTTCTTGCCTGATAAACAAACAGGTACAGAAAAGACCGGCTAGTATCAGGAACAGACCAGATGCATCGGGGAGAAGAGAAAAGCCATACATGACCATCATGAGTGCAATACCATAGAATAACGCCCCCACAAGATCAAATCGCTCCTGATTACATTCTGCCCATTCTCCTTTTAATTTAAATCGAACAAGAATGATTGCAGCGATTCCAATGGGAACATTAACCAGAAAAATGCTTCTCCAGCCCAGATATGTAGTTAAAAAACCACCAAGAAACGGACCAACAGAGAGGCCCAGATAGACTGCTGTGGTATAAAGTCCTAAAGCAGATCCCCGCTCGCCTGGTGGATAGACCGACGTGAGAATAGCAACCGCAGTTCCAAATATCATAGCACTTCCAAGACCCTGCACAATCCGAAGAGCAATAAATGCCTCAGAAGAGGATATCAGGGTCATACAAAGTGATGCAACTGCAAATGTCCCGATACCACAGAGATAGACCTTCTTTCTCCCATATATATCTGCTATCTTTCCAAATGGAACGAGAAAAACAGCACAGGAGAGAAGATATGCAGTTGTCACCCAGGAAAGAGTGATGATATCCATGTGAAATTCAGTACTAATTACAGGTAAAGCGATATTGACCGCAGAGCCGTCAAAGGGAGTGATAAATCCAGCTAAAATAGCCAGAATCAGTACTATCCGTTTTTCAGCAGCAGGGACTGGCGAACTGAAAGAAGGAGAAAGAGCTCCTTTAGTACAAAAAAAACGATCCAACATCTTTCCGTTCATATGTATTCACCACCGGTATAGTATATCATTAATAGAAAACTTTCTGGACGTTTACCTTAATTTATGAAGCGCAAATAGCTTTTAAACCTTGGAATAACCTTTGTTTCACTTCAGTTATTCCACGAAGTTTGCAGTGCATATAAGTAGTACTATACAACCTGGATCAGGTTGAATGTATGTATTTTTAAATAGAGAAATACTATTTTTAGAGATGAGAAAGGTATTTTATCCAGTATTCATTGTTCTCATCATTGTGACAATATGGTCGGGAATAGATGTAACGGTTCTTGCTGATGAGAACGCTATCTACCTTAATGATATTCTTGATTCATATATCGTTTCTGATGAACCTGGCATGGTCATCTATGTCAGTGAGGGAGAAAATACCTTATCAGCTACCGGTGGTCTTTCAGATCTTGTGAAAAAAACACCAGTTCACATGAGTGACCGGTTCCGTATTGGAAGTGCAACAAAACCATTTGTCGCAACCATCGTTTTGCAACTGACAGAAGAAGGACTCGTGGATCTGGATGCACCACTGAGTTTGTATCTTTCGGCTGATATTGCATCACACATCGCAAATACAGATAGTGCAACCGTCAGGCAGACGATGCAGATGAAAAGCGGTATTCCAGATTATATGACAGATGCATTTGATGATGCAGTAGAACAAGACCCCATCCATCCCTGGACTGCTGCTGAAGTGGTGACCTTTAGTTATAATATCCCGGCAGATAATCTTCCGGGTAGTGAATTTGTCTACTGTAACAACAATTATGTCCTGCTTCAACTCCTTATTGAGCAGGTAACCGGCAATTCGTTAGCAGAGGAATTAGAGACACGAATATTTGATCCTACAGGGATGAATTCCTGTTATCTTGAAGATCCGGCACATATTGGAGACGGAATCATCAGAGGATATGCGTCTGATAATGACAGATTTGTTGATGTCACCATGGAGAATGACGGGCTTGGACTTGGCGACGGGGGGATTATCGGGACAGCCGAAGATATTGCCAAATTTGTGCCGGCTCTATTGAGCAATCACTATTTCAGCAATGATATGCTTTCTCAGATGCTTACCACGGTTCCAGATGACGAGGATGAAACATATGGTCTTGGGATATCAGTGATACAGACACCATATGGCGAGTTAATCGGTCACGATGGTGCATCAGGCGGATTTCAGTCTTCAATGTATTACCTGCCTGATACTAACATGAGTCTTGTTATCCTGACAAATAACTTTGATTCTGATGTTGTTAATGATGTCAGGGAAGAAGTAACACGATTAATGACAGATACAGTAAATGAAGAGACTGAGGAAGACTAATTTTTTTACAGGGAACGAATCATGCTGGTATTTTCACTACCTGACATCGGAAATATCAAAATGAGATTTTAGATAATTTAACAGAGGATATTCTACCGAATTTGTTGTGATATGTCTATCGTAAGACTGGTATGCTTTTACCAGAGTGTGTACCTTTTCTCCGTTATGATACCTAAAATTCTCTCTCCTGATTAGAAATCTGAAAACCCGCATGATAGCCACGTCAATGTCTTGCGATACATGCTATCAGGTACTGCTCCTGACGTATTCAGACAAGGTACCAATTAATTGATTCACTTCTCCTTTTGGTTGTCCTGACCTTCTACGCCATTATCACCAGTTACATCCCATAGTATTCTAAAAAGCATCAAGTATTGCATTTTCTACCGATAAAAGATCCAGACAGTGCCATTTTATAAGAAAACGCTGAAACCCCGGATTGTCAGTTCATATGAATAGTGGGGAGAAAAAAAAGTGTCGTTGACAACAATATCCCGATACTGCCAAACTCACAACCTTCCGATTATCGCAATCCTTATACAATCGTGGGATAATAGCATTGTAATGCTACATACACGCCAATTTATGTTGTGTTTTTGTTGTATCAGTCTTTTTTTTCTTTCTGCAGGAGTTCTTGCTGATGCGATGAATCTGGTTGAAGATTTGAATATTGGTTCTGAAGGAGAAGGAGATGGACAGTTTCTCTGGCCGTGGGCAATTGCCCTAAGTCCAAACGGAACAATATATATTACAGATATATTCCGGTGTGATATCCAGGCCTTCACCCCGAATGGAACATTTATTACGAAATGGGGTCAGCAGGGAAGTCTGGATGGTGAGTTTCTCTATCCGCAAGCAATTGCGGTAAGCCCTGATGGGAGCATCTATGTCGTTGATTCCGGTAAAGCTCAGCATGTGCAGCAGTTTACGTCTTCCGGTTCGTTTATCAGATCTTTCGGGGAGTCAGGATCAGGACCGGGAGAATTTTCTGCCCCAATCGGTATCGCAGTAAACAGCACTGGATATGTCTATATTGCTGACTTGATGAATAACAGTATCGAGATATTCACCACAGACGGGCAGTACCAGGAGACATGGAATACAACAAATGGTATGCCACCTGATTTTCTCTACCCGATGTCAATAGCAATCGATCAGGATGATGCTGTCTATATCGGTTTATGGCAAGATGCAATATATAAGTTTTTACCTGACAAAACTCTCGTACAACAATGGCAGTTGCCAAACTGGAAATACGATTATCATGTCACTGCTGTCGGTCCTGATAAAATCCTTTATGCCATTGGGATTGATCATGTTATGCCCGGAGATTCTGCAACAATCTATCGATGTGCACAAGACGGGACTGTCGAACCCATGCTTACAGAAGGTAATTTTAATTTTCAGGGAATCGGGGTGGATGAGCAGAACCGGTTTTTCTGTACTAATTCAAACCGTGAATGTGTTGCACGACTGCTGCAAGGGACTAAAACACCCGGACTGCCGGTTCCGAACCTGGTATGGTCAAAATCCCTTACTGAAGGGAGCATCATGGATAGAGGAGTTAGTAATTTCATGACAACAGATGGGGGTTTTATTGAGACCGGTGCCATCTGGAACGGGTATTGGGGAGATGTGCTGGTTTTAAAAAAGGATAATAACGGTGCAACCGAGTGGATGAACTCATATGGAGGCAGTGAATCAGATCAAGGGAATAAAATTATCGGAACACAGGATGGAAATTTCATCCTGAACGGATATACTAAATCTAATGATGGTAATGTAACCGGGAACCATGGAAACGGGGATTACTGGGGAGTTATGCTTAATGCAACCGGCACATTGCTATGGGAAAAATGTTATGGAGGATCTCTCCTTGATTATGGTACTGATATCCTTGAGACGGATGACGGAAATTTCATCCTGGCCGGGTATACTAACTCTGTTGATGGTAATGTAACCGGGAACCATGGGGGACGCGACATCTGGGTTGTTAAGATAAACAGAGAGGGAGCCATTCTCTGGCAGAAGTGCTATGGCGGGACAGCAGATGAGGGAGGAAACGCCATTATAAAGACTTATAACGGGGGGTACATTCTGACAGGATACACAGAATCTGATGATGGTGACGTTTCAGGGAATCATGGGGGACGTGACATCTGGGTTGTTGAAACAGACAGTGAGGGAACCATTCTCTGGCAGAAGTGCTATGGCGGGACAGCAGATGAGGGAGGAAACGCCATTATAAAGACTTATAACGGGGGGTACCTACTGACCGGATACACGGAATCAGATAATGGTGATATGTCAGGGAATCATGGCGGGACGGATCTCTTCCTTATTGAGACAGATAATGAAGGAACTATTCTCTGGCAGAAGTGCTATGGCGGAACAGAAGAGGAGGACGGTTCTGATATTATGGCATATAACGAAAAGTATATTCTTGTCGGGTATACAGAATCGTCTGATGATGATGTCACCGGATACCATGGAAATGGTGATGTCTGGATGATACAGACAGATACAAATGGAAATATCAAATGGACCACGTGTTTTGGGGGTTCAAGCTATGATGATGGATACAGCGGTATTAGCAGGGGAGACGGGACGTATATCATTACCGGGGAGACACGTTCCCGCGATGGCGATGTATCTAATCCCGATGTGAATAGGGATCTCTGGACTTTTATGCTGGATGAGATGGAATCAGACTTTTCAACAAGTACACAATCAGGAATGGCTCCACTTACCGTTACCTTTACCGGTAGGACATCCTCAGGAATGGAACCGAATTCATGGAGTTGGTACTTTGGTGACGGTGGGATATCATCTGAAGAAGAACCTGTTCACCAGTATACGACTCCCGGTACCTATACGGTCAGTATGCAGGTATCAGGACCAGAATTTAAAAACTCAGTTGAGAAACCAGGATATATCAGGGTAACGTAAACCAGATTGAGAAAAGAATTCATACGATTACTCTGTCATTCGTGACCGTTGCGTTGCTGGCAGGGTGTTATATATTTTTTTTTTGATAGATTGTAAAAAAAACAAGTATACCTGCTTTCTTATCTGAAAACCAGCGGGATGAACAACCCAGGAATTACAGACAACCCGGGAGTTGCGATTCACTGAATATTGAATCGGGTGATGATCAATTCATGTAATGGTGCCAAAAAAAGTATCAACACGGTTGAAGAGGCACTTTATCATCCGATAGTAAAACAAAAAGCTGCCGCAATTATCAAGTAGTCCGTCTCAGGGGGTCCTGATTTTTAATTGCCAGATTGATTAACAGGTACTATTTTTTCTTGTCCCTTGTGCTCAGGTAATTTTTCATACAGAATTGGTATGTAATGGGCTGTCAGTACCGTATCAATCTGCATAAAAACCGTACCTGTTGATAACACTATCAGAAGGTAAAAATAATCCAAATTGGGATGGAATGACTATGTATCCTCCTTATTATTGAGATCCCAATCTAACTATCGTACTACTAAAATCATCCCTTTATGAGCCACAGGTATATGTAGTATGGCATATCAATAGTACTATAACGAACGGTTTCTTTATAAATCGTTTGAGATAGCACAATATTACAAGGTAAGATTAGGTACGATATCAATGAGAAGTCCATTGAGATTTTCAGAAAATAAAAACGGAGAAGGATGCAACAGGAGCAGGGGATTGATCCAGTTATATATTCTTCATTCCCTCAAAATCGAGCCCAAATCAGGTTATGACCTCATAAAGGAGATATCTGAAAAGACAAAAGGTGCATGGGTGCCAAGCAAAGGGACCCTGTATCCCATGCTTACTAAAATGGAGACTGAAGGACTGATACTCATATCTGAAACCGGAAAACGCTCCAAAAACATTTTTCAACTGACTGAAAAAGGAGAGAAAACACTTACAAAAATTGTAACTGAGAAGAAGGAAGAGAAAGAAAAAATGTTTATCTTTAGAAATCTTCTTTTTGAAATTTTTAGTGATGAATCTGATTCTGTTATGGCAGATATTATGAAGATCCATATGGTAACAGAGAAAATTACGCCTGAAAAACAGGATGACGTAAAAGCAATAATAAAAAAATGTCTTTTAGATGTACAGAGGCTGGATTTAGATGAATGCAGTAGTAGTTAACAATCTTACAAAGAAATTCGGTGATTTCATTGCTGTTGACAATATCTCATTTGATATTAAAGAAGGTGAAATATTCGGCCTTTTAGGGCCAAATGGAGCAGGTAAAACAACCACATTATCAATGCTCGCAACAATGCTGGACCCGACTTCAGGAAAGGCAGAGGTTGACGGACATGATATAACAAAGGATGAAGACGGTGTCAGAAGGTCAATCGGCATTGTATTTCAGGATCCAAGCCTTGATGAAGAACTGACAGCCTGGGAAAATATGGACTTTCACGGAAGATTATATCGGATTCCTAAAAAAGTCAGGTTTGAACGAATAACTGAGCTGTTAGATCTTGTAGGACTACAAGAGAGAAAGAATGACCTCGTGAAGACCTATTCCGGAGGAATGCGGAGAAGGCTTGAGATTGCACGGGGACTTTTGCACCGGCCAAATGTACTCTTTTTAGATGAGCCCACACTTGGCCTTGATCCCCAGACCAGGAATTATCTCTGGGAATATATCGAAAAATTAAGTACAGAGATGAAAATTACCGTTATTATTACGACCCATTACATGGATGAGGCAGACCGGTTGTGTGGGCGTATAGGTATCATAGATAAC
>Ga0268285_1001069_pt1 | contig 14068 bp, 11 predicted proteins | sample saktaG_2_FD_190144 | JGI IMG/M metagenome (GOLD analysis project Ga0268285, IMG submission 190144) | Saline water microbial communities from Sakinaw Lake, British Columbia, Canada - sak_2013_06_06_120m | ecosystem: Environmental > Aquatic > Non-marine Saline and Alkaline > Saline ... | reverse complement strand
CCCAGGGCCAGGGAGGCCGGCAGGTCCGCACCGAACCCGACCAGTTGTTCGACCACTATTCGGTCGAATACACATTCGGCGACGGGACCCGGCTGCTGGCACAGGGCCGGCATATGGATAACTGCTGGGGCTTCTTCGGCGACGTCATCCACGGAGCAAAAGGCTCGGCCGTGCTCGGCGAGGGAGTTTCCGATCCCCGTATTTTCAAAGGCCACCAGCAGACCTCTGCTAATGTAATCTGGAAGTACGAAGGCCCGCGATGCGATGCCTATCAGCACGAGCACGATATGCTTTTCGATGCGATCCGCAACAACAAGCTCTACAACGAGGCCGAGCGCAGCGCCTACGGCGCCATGACCGGTATTCTCGGGCGTATGGCCGCCGAGTCCGGCAAGTTGATTACGTGGGAGCAGGCTTTGGCTTCGAACATAGAGCTGGCGCCGGGCCTGGATAACTATACGATGGACTCCGATGCGCCGGTCAAGCCCGATGCTAAGGGCGGCTATCCTGTTGCGATGCCCGGAATAACGAAAGTACTCTGAAAGGAGTTTTGAGTTTTGAGTTATATGCCGGGTCGTTGGCGTTTTTAACGCAGCGAAAGCCGTAGATGTCGTATCCGAAGCAAACGTCCGCGTAGCCGGGATTTTCATTATAGCGATAAGCAGAGCTGCAGCTCTCGGCGCTGAATTTCCACGCCCCGCCTCGCAGGACTTTGGTCTCGCCTGTTTCGGGGCCTCTCGGATTTTCTTTAGGACTTTCCTGGTAGTAGTCCACCTTATAAAAATCGTTGCACCATTCCCAGAGGTTGCCGTGCATGTCGTACAATCCCCACGGATTCGCCGGCTTGCCGCCGACCGGCCGGGGTTTGCCGCCGGAGTTGTCCTCGAACCAGGCATAAGCCTTCAGCTTCGATGCATCGTCCCCGAAGAAATACGCAGTTGTTGTTCCCGCCCGGCAGGCATATTCCCATTCCGCTTCCGTCGGCAGCCTGTAGCCGTTTGCGGCGAAATTACATTTCCATGTATCCAGTTCGTAGCAGGGCTCAAGTCCCTCAGACTCGGAGCGGGCGTTGCAGTATCTTACTCCGTCGGACCAGCGCATCTGCTCGACCGGATTTGTATTTGCCTTCCAGCGAGAAGGATTATCTCCCATCAGTTTTTCGTATTGCTCCTGTGTCACCAGGTTCGTGTCGATATAGAACGCGCTGACGGTAACCTCGTGCGGCGTCGCGTCTATCTCATTCTCATAGCCCATCGTAAACGTCCCGCCCGGAAGCAGGACCATCTTAGTTCCGGATTCGGTCTTCGTTTCGCTCGATGTATCGTCCGGGGCTTTGCGGCTGCAACCTTCGAGCAGGGCGATGGTCCCTGTTAATAAAAGTGCTGCTAAAATATAATGTTTCATGATTTTAGATTTCCTGAATTTCGCTGTTGCTCTTAAAGATTACAGTTTCAATAGTCCGCCCATATTTCATAACCGTCGGCACACCGAAGACATTTGGTGCAGCGTGCTCTTATCTGTTGAGCTATTGCGACGGCCTTAGGTGAACTTGTGCAGCCGTAGCCGGCTTCCTGAAACAGCTTCCTGGTTATCCTGTGACACTGGGCGACAAGATCGTCCTGGGCCCCGCCCATTCGCCTCCATTTCATGCTGAGATCCTCGTAGGCCGGAAGATTTCCCGGCTCCTTCTTTCGGGTCAAAGCTTTGGTCTGTTGGGCCAGTTCATCGGCGTATTTCAGGCTCATTATAAGCTCCTCCTTACTGTGATATTCCTGCGGTATCTCCTGCACAATTGCCTCCATCCGGTCGAGGTACGGTTTCAACTCGGCTGCGGATTTTCGCGTCTGATTCAGAAATTCCATCATGTCACGGGTAAGGTCCTGATATTCGCCGATTCTCCCCATGTGCTGCGTGACGAAATAGACCATGTCACCGACTGCTCCCTCGACGTATTCTTTCTTCTGCACTTCCTGGCCGGCATTGAAGACGGCCTGTATTGCTTCGGTGCATCCGCACGTACAGGCGCGGCGAACGCCCTCGCCGCCCCTTCGGTGGTGCGTTCTCAATTTGCGGCCCGGCAGGTCGAGTATCGTATCGCACATCTGCCTGCCCAGCGTTGCCTTCATGATATCGACTGGAGTCAGAACAGAGGCGGGAGTATCCTTCCTCTCTAAAAAATAGATGATCGATTGCCCTTTAGGCGGTATTTTCTTGCTGAGACGATATGAGGCGTTATCACTGCTGAACCAGACGGGATAGGTGTATTGACCTATTACGCCCCGCCAGATATTGCCTTTGGATTCTCTAAAGGCATAAGTGGTCTGCACCCGGCCTTCGGAGAGTTGTGTGATCCATTTTGCCCGAAAGGGCCTTTTCCAGTCTATTGTGACATCCTTTTCCAGGTAAGCGGGCTTTAACTCTTCCTTATGCCAGATACCCGGTGCGCTTAGCACCGCCAGATACAAACTTTTGCCGTCGTTGTCAAAGTCAACAGACTCGACTAAACGTGGCCCTTGCTGATTATCGCCCAGTACAAGTTTCATTTGCTGCTTGCCCTCCGGCCAGGTGACAACAAGCATATCGTTTTGGCCTGCGAGCAAACCCACAAAAAGATTTTCCGTAGGAACACAAAGCGTATTTGTCAAAGCGTATTGGCCGGGACTGAATATCAGGTCGTCGCCAATAAAGCTCGGCACGACGCCGTGCTCGATGGGGCTGATAAGGCTTATCCCCTTCATGTTCCGGCCCGGTTTGATATCGACAATACCGGCCCTGTCGAACGCTATTACTGCCGACAGACTTTTTCCTTCGCCGGAGAAAGTCACTTCCAGAGCAGCGTCCTGGCCCGTATTCTGCAGAATCAAACAATGTGTAATCCTTGCCGGTCTGCCTTTAAGTTCAAGAGGTACAAATTCCAGCTTTTTGCTTTTCGAATCTGCTTTCGGGTAGATAACCACGCAACCTTTTTGCGACTGGAACACCGCGGTTAATCGCTCGTTTTCCACCACCGTATCCCCGTTGAAAGCGTATTGGCGGCCGTAATAACCCGGATCCGAAGATGCAGTCGCCGGGTCACGTTCGAGCATAAGAAGATCGGTGGGGACAAGTTTCCAACTCGTTCTATTCTGCAAATCGACTGTATCGCCAAAAGGCGACATCGTGTCCCATATCAGCGTGTTCGTCGTCTTTCCTTCAAGGTCGGCTGCTAAAATGCCCGTGCCCATTATAAGCAAAACAATCAGCGCCGTCTTCCGCAAAAACAATCCATAGCTGCCAATGCCTCGATCAGACTTCATTACGCGTGTCCCTTTCAAATTTGTTGTCCCCTGGCAGGATGCTCATCTCCCGAGTGAAGGTTCAACGGTAATTATATTGAGCTTAGCTTGTCGCGGTTTTCGTAGACCTTGATTATGGCGTCGGCAATGTTGTCCATGTCCCCTTTGCCTGCCAGCAGCGGGCCGGACGCCCAAATCATCGCCATCTCCCGGCAGACCTGGTCGCAGGTCGGACACGGAACCTGCCGGCGATATTCTTCAAGTCTCTGCCGGGAGAACATTTTCTTATAGACCGGCCGCTCCAGGATGTGCTCTATCCACGGTTCCCGGTGCAGTCCCTGTGCTATATATGTGCTGAGACTAACTCCCTCGGCGGCGACGGCCTTGAGAAACTTGCTGCGGTCGGCGTTGTTGAAGTGCTCCTTTCGATAGCTCATGGGATAAAGGTACCACGAACCGCTGTTCGTGCCGTCGTACAGTTTCTGCGGAAGAATGCCCGGCACATCTTTGAGCCTAAGGGTCAGATGGGCGGCGTTTTCGTTCCGGCGTTTGAAGCGTTCCAGGATGCCGGGCCATTGCCCGAGCAGGGCGGCCGCTTCGAATTCGTTCATGCGATACTTTGGCCCCGCCACCTCGGTGAGGCCCCGGCGGGATGTCCCATGATTGTGAACGGTGTAGCATTTGTCCATAAGCTCTTCGTCGTTTCCGACCACGGCGCCGCCTTCACCGCACGCGATGGTCTTGCTCGACTGAAAACTGAAACACCCAACGTCGCCGATAGTACCGAGTTTTCTGCCCCGATGCTCGGCAAGATGCGCCTGGCAGGCGTCTTCTATGACTTTCAGATTGTGCTTCTTTGCAATGGCCATAATGCTGTCAATGTCACATGGCTGGCCCATCATGTGCACGGGCATAATCGCTTTGGTGTTTTCGGTAATTCTGCGTTCCACGTCGTCGGGATCGAACTGATACGATTCGGGATCCAAGTCTGCTAAGACCGGCAGCGCCCGCGCCGACAGAATCGAAGCAATCGTCCCGGGATCGGTATAGGGCGACGTGATGACCTCGTCGCCGGGACCGATTCCGAGAGCCTCGACGCAGGTGTGCAGCGCCTGGGTTCCGGAGCCGGTCGCCACGCAGAATTTGGCCCCTATCAGATCAGCGAATTTCTTCTCAAGTGTGGGCACTGTTCCTGACTTAGATTGTATTCTGCACCAGATCCTGCTCCTGGTCGTTTTTACTACCGAGTCCACTATGCGTTCATCACAGTAAGGCCAGCTCGGCCAGCTTTTGTTCTTCCTGACCGGTTCGCCGCCGAGGATTGCAAGTTTGCCCGCTTTTTTCGTGATGTTTGCGTAGCTCGGAATGGTTCTTGAGACTACCCCGGCGAGCGAGCCCGCCGACGCCGCGGCGATGAATTGCCTTCTTGTTAAATTATTCTTAGCCATTTTCCAAACCCTTTCATTTGGCATTTTCTCCAAACCTGATATTTAGCTGAAAATACCATTATAATCTTAAGCCGGGCTCGATGTTAGCGGAAAAAACGCCGCAGGCAAGTAATTGTACTTAATTCTACACCTATAATTCTCCTGAATAGATTCATGGCCTTACTTGGACAAGGTTGCAGGATAGAGAGCATTACCTATCATTGAGTTACAGACTGTCCTGTTCGTCCTTCGCTTCATCAAATCTGACGATATACACGTTCCCAGTGCCGTACTCGTTAGATAGTTTCTGTTGCGGAAAACAAGTACCCACAATGTCACCCCTGCGAAAGCAGGGGTCCAGAGCGAAAAAACTGGATTCCCGCCTGCGCGGGAATGACAAACACTGCTTCCGCAAAAGGAACTAGTTAGAGGGAGAATACGACCAAGTCCAAGATTCTATTGTTTTTCGTTGCCATAACCCTTTTTCCTACCGATCAAATTGGAGTCATTGGGATCGGGCAAATATTCCTTGAGTTTAACCCAGTAGATATCCGCGCTGTGCTTTCTTGGATCCCAGCCGTTGCTGCGGGTGAAGAACAGGTACTTCTTGTCCGGAGAGATCCTTGGGCTATGTTCAAAGTAGGCAGAATTAATCTTAGGGCCCAGATTTCGAGGTTTGGACCACGTGCCATCCGGCAAATGCAGGATCAGGTACAGGTCCCGCTGCCCATAACCTCCCGGTAGATTTATGGCGGTGAACACCATAAACGACTCATCCGGAGCAATTCCCGGATCGGACGCTTGGTGATTCAAAGAGATATGGTCGGCCCGGGGCCATGTGTTGTCCACAAAAGGGGCAACCCATATTCTGCATTTTATTTCCCCCTTGCGTTTAGAAGAGAGGTAAATACTGTTATCCGCTGCTAAAGAGATTCCAAGCTCACGTGCCGAAGAACTTAGTGGTGGTCCTAGTCTCTGCGGCTTAGCCCATCCATGGGATGTTCGGTTGCAGCGAAACAGATCGTAGGGTGGGGACGGATCGTAGCAGGAAATGAAGTAGATACTATTGGCATCCAGAGACAGACAGCAATACGCCGTCTTGTATGGAATACTTTTTATACGCTTAGGCGCTGTCCAGCCCTGGTCCGTATTTTCTGTGATATAAACATACCCAAGCCGGTTAAAACAAAAGGTGTTGCCATCAGCCGAGAAGGTCCCCCAGGCTTCCCCCTGGTGTGGCCGAGTATCACAGATCAACCCCGGGGCAAAGACCTGTGCGACAGGGCCGGGCGGAGTCTGTCCCAAATAAGGTCCCACGGCAAAGGGCTTTGCTGACGTTATACAACATATCCACATCAAAAGAAAAACACATTCGATAATAGGCAGTGTTCTTTTTCTCATTGTCTTTCTCCTTAACAAAGGGATTACATAGTGGCTATCTATAGGATTCGGGTAGATACTCCTTGAGTTCGACCCAGTAGATATCAGACGTGTCGCGACTCGAATTCTCCCACCAGCCGTTACTGCGGGTGAAGAACATGTATTTCTTGTCCGGTGAGATTACGGCTCCTATTTCAAAATACCTGGAGTTGATTCGAGGACCCATATTCCGAGCTTCGGGCCAGGTACCATCCGGCCGTCGCAGGGTTAAGTACAGGTCTTGATACCCATACCCTCCCGGGTGAATGGTGTTGACTACCATAAAGGACTCATCCGGTGCAATTCCCGGGTCCCCTACCCCCTTCCCCTGGACAAGCACAGAGAGATTGATGGCCTCGGGCCAGGCGTTATCCACAAAAGGGGCACAAAATATACCGCCCTTTTTGTGTGGCCCAAAGGCCCAGGAGACGAAGTAGAAATTGTTATTCGCAGCCAAAGAGAATCCAGATCCAGTGCCGATCGATGATCCTATTATTTCCTGCGGCAAAGACCATCCCCGGGACGTGCGCATGCAGCGATGACGACTGTAGCGTTTGGACGGATCGTAGCTGTAATTGAAGTAGACACTATTGGCATCCGGAGATAGACAGCAACACGCCGCCCTGTATGGAATGCTTTTTATACGCTTAGGCGTTGTCCAGCCCTGGTCCGTGTTTTCTGTGATACAAATATACCCAAGCCGGCTAAAACAAAAGGTGTTGCCATCAGCCGAGAAGGTCCCCCAGGCCTCCCCCTGGTGTGGTCGGGTATCACAGATCAGTCCGGGGGCAAAGACCTGGGCGATAGGGCCGGGCGGGGTCTGTCCCAAGTACGGTCCCTTGGCAAAGGGCTCTGCCAATGCCTGGATGGAACCAATCACTAAAAAGGCTGCGAGCCAAACAATGTTCTTTGTTATCTGTTTCATAACATATCTCCTTTTTATAGTGGCCATTTGCCTATTTGATATTCCTTCAGGCTATATGCGTAAAGGAACTCGCCATGGCGGATATAGAGCCTGTCGCCGCAGACTACGGGATGAGCCCAACTTTTGCCTTTTCCGCTTTTTGGAATTTTGAAATCGCTGACTAACTTGTGTCCGATAGGTGTAGGTTGAACAAGCCCCATAACGCCGTCTATACTTAGTGCATATAGCATTCCATCGGCGTATGTGAGCGATACTTTTACACACTTATCCATATATTTTATCCGGCCGGTTTTCCAGTCCAGACAAACCAATAAGCTGTTGTGAACGGTGCTTGAGCCGTGGAGATTCCCATTAACTAAGATGACTCCACCGTGATGATTGTCAAGTTGCTTTGTGCGCCATATTTCTTCGAGTGAGACCTTGCCGTTTTTGACATTAACTTTCCATTTTACAGAGCCCACAACCACGGTACTTATAAAGACCTCACCATCGTGGAAAATGGGCTTCATTATGTTTTCATCATATGGAGTTTCGTGTTTGATACGCCATAAAAGATCGCCGGTATCTGCATTCACGCCGATCATACTCTTGAGAGTCAGTGTTGTGATGATTCGCAGCCCTTCATGCTCAAACAAAGCCGGAGAGGCATAGCCGGCCAATTCTCCCGTGCTGGGGGCTTTCCAAACAACCGTTCCGGTTTCCTTGTTGAGGGCGACCATGCAGGTTTCAGGGCCTCCGGGACAAGAAATCAGATGATCACCATCAACCAACAAGGATTCCGATAGAGCCCATCGCGGAACCTTGCTGTTGAATTTCTCAATAATGTTGAGCTGCCATATTATGTCTCCGGTATTTGCATTCAGGCAGACTATACTTCCATGAGGATTTTGATGATACAGCCTGTTTCCATCGATGGTTGGAGTTCCACGGGATCCGGGATAGGCTCCAGTCCAGGCCTTGCCGTTTTTCACTTGCCACAACATTTTGCCGTCTAAGTTTAAAGCGATGATAACTGTATGTTTACCGATACTACCGGCTGTGTAAATCATTCCATCGGCAATGGAGATGCTGGAATATCCATGTCCCAGCCCCTTGGTCGTCCATAGTAGAGCAGGGCCATTCTTTGGCCACTTTTTCAAGAGTCCTTTTTCAGTAGAGATATTATCTCGATTCGGCCCGTGAAATTGGGGCCAGAAAGAGTTCTTATCTGCGGCGTATGTTACATTTGCCAAGAAAACACTAAGGGTAAATATGAGAGAGGTTATTTGCCTTTTTATGGTTTCTGATTTGAACATCTGACTCTTTGTCCGCCTCATAACAAATATCCTTTTCATAAGGCCCCTTTGCCTGTTTGATATTCCTTCGGGCTACCGATAGGATTCGGGTAGATATTCCTTGAGTTCAACCCAGTAGATGTCACCCGTATCACAAACCGCACGCAGATTCCATCCGGTACTGCGCGTGAAGAACATGTATTTCTTGTCCGGTGAGATTCTGGCTCCGAATTCGAAATATGGAGTATTAATGCGCGGCCCCATATTCTGAGGTTTGGTCCAAGTGCCATCAGGCTGTCGCAGGGTGAGGTACAGGTTCGTTTCCGTTCCTAGCGGTGCTCCTGGTTTAACTGAGTAGAATACCAGAAAGGATTTATCCGGGGCGATTCCCGGACTGTGGCCTCTTAAGTTACCCATCTCTATAGGGAGCTTTATGGCCTGAGACCAGGTGTTGCCCACAAAAGGGGCAATCGAAAAACCGTCTTTTCTGGATTGAAAACAGATACTGTTATCCGCTGCCACCGTGAAATCACCCGACGTGGCGTCAAAGGGTGGGCCTAATTCCAGTGGCAAAGACCATCCCTGGTCCGTGCGCGTACAGCGACGCATAAACCAACCTTTGGACCGAAGAGATCTTCTCCGTTTCAGTCTGCTGAACGGGCCGCACCGGATGTAGATACTATTGGCATCCGGAGACAGACAACCCGACCAGGCGTGATATGGAATACTTTCAATACGCTCAGGCGTTGTCCAGCCTTGGTCTGTGTTTACTGTGATATAAGCATACCTAAGCCGGTTAAAACAAAAGGTATTACCATTTGCAGAGAAGCTGGGCCAAGATTCCCATTGATACGGCCGTGTATCACATATCAGTCCGGGGGCAAAGACCTTAGCGATAGGGCCGGGTGGGGTTTGTCCCAAATAGGGCCCCTTAGCAAACGGTTCTGCGTAGAGGCCGATGGAGCTAATCCCCAGGAAAACCACAAGCCAAACAATTTTTTTCTTTGTCTGCTTCATAACATATCTCCTTTTCATAGGGCCACTTTGCCGTTTAATATTCCTTCAGGCTATCTATAGGATTCGGGTAGATATTCCTTGAGTTCAACCCAGTAGATGTCACCCTTATCGCGACCCGGACCCAGATTCCACCCGGTACTGCGGGTGAAGAACATGTATTTCTTGTCCGGAGAGATTCTTGCTCCGAATTCATAATACCCGGAATTAATTCGAGGACCCATATTCCGGGGTTTGGTCCAGGTATCATCCGGCCGTCGCAGGGTCAGGTACAGGTCCGTCTCTGTTCCGCCTGGTGCTGCCGGTCGAATGGAGTAGAATACCATAAAGGACTCATCCGGAGCAATGCCCGGATGGCAGCCTTTTAAATTGCCCTTCTCCACGGGGATATTTATAGCCCGAGGCCAGGTGTTGCCCACAAAAGGGGCAACCCAAAAACGGTTTCTGTATGGTCCCTTGCGATCGGAAATAAAGTAGATACTATTATCTGCTGCCACAGAGAATCCCAACCCCGAGTCGCTGAAGGGTGGTCCTAATTCCTGCGGCAAAGACCATCCCTTGGACGTGCGCATGCAGCGACGAAGACTCGCGCGTGTGGACGGATCGTAGCTGTTCCGTATCGATCTGGTGCTGGATCGGCCCATGAAGTAGATACTATTGGCATCCGGAGACAGACAGGGCGACCATATTTTGTATGGAATACTTTTTATACGCTTAGGCGTTGTCCAGCCATGATCTGTGTTTTCAGTGATATAAACATACCGACGTCGGGCAAAACAAAAGGTGTTACCATCCGCAGAGAAGTGCCCATGTGATTCCCACTGGCCTTGCCCGGTATAACAGATCAATCCGGGGGCAAAGACCTGAGGCGTGGAGCCGGGTGGGGTCTGTCCCAGGTAAGGTCCCTCGGCAAAGGGTTCTGCGCACAGGCCGATGGAACCAATCCCCAAGAAAACCACAAACCAAACAATCTTCTTCTTCGTCCGCTTCATAATAGATCTCCTTTTCATAGGGCCCCTTTGCCCGTTTACTATTCCTTCAGGCTATCTATGGGATTCGGGTAGATATTCCTTGAGTTCAACCCAGTAGATGTCAGACGTGTCGCGATACGGATTCTCAAACCACCCGGTACTGCGGGTAAAAAACATGTATTTCTTGTCCGGGGAAATTCTCGCTCCGAATTCAAAATACCCGGTATTAATTCGGGGACCCATATTCCGGGGTTTGGTCCAGATCCCATCCGGCCGTCGCAAGGTGAGGTACAGGTCCGTTTCCGTTCCGCCCGGTGCTCCAGGTCGTTTGGAGTAGAAGACCATAAAGGATTCATCCGGGGCAATTCCCGGATGGTGGCCTTTGAGGCCGCCCGCTATATTATCCACAGGGATCTTTATAGCTCGAGGCCAAGTGTTGTCCACAAAAGGGGCCACCCAAAAACAGCCTCGTCCGTATGGCACCTTGCTGCCCCAAAAGTAGATACTGTTATCCGCTGCAACAGAGAATCCCCATGCCTGCCCCGAGGAGCTGAAAGGGGGTCCTAATTCCTGCGGCAAAGACCACCCCTGGGACGTGCGCATGCAGCGATGAAGACTCCGGTCTTTAGACGGATCATTGCTGTTCGGCGTCGATTTGGTTGACGAGCCGCACATGAAGACGTAGATACTATTGGCATCCGGAGACAGACAGCACGAAAATGAGTTGTATGGAATACTCTTTATACACTGAGGCGTTGTCCAGCCCTGGTCCGTATTTTCTGTGATATAAACATACCCAAGGGCGTTATAACAAAAGGTGTTGCCATCCGCAGAGAAGTGCCCATGTCCTTCTCCCTTGTGAGGCCGTGTATCACAGATCAGTCCCGGGGCAAAGACCTGGGCAATAGGGCCGGGCGGGGTCTGTCCCAGGTACGGTCCCTCGGCAAAGGGCTTTCCGAACACTTGGATAGAACTGAACCCCAAAAAAGCAACAAGCAAAACCAATTTTTTCATTGTCTGTTTCATGACAGATCTCCTTTTTACTTGTTTGATATATCTTCAGGCTACCTGTAGGATTCGGGTAGATACTCCTTGAGTTCCACCCAGTAGATGTCAGCCGTATCACGATACGAATTCTCACCCCACCCGTTAGCGCGGGTGAAGAACATGTATTTCTTGTCCCAAGAGATTCTGGCTGCGTATTCAAAATACGCAGAATTAATTCGAGGGCCGAGATTCCGAGCTTCGGTCCAGGTACCATCCGGCCGCCGCAGGGTCAGGTACAGGTCCGTGGCACCCAGTCCTCCCGGTTGACCGGAGGTGTTGAATACCATAAAGGACTCGTCCGGGGCAATTCCCGGAGCGCCACCATCAACAGAGAGCTTGACGGCCCGAGCCCAGGTATTGTTCACATAGGGGACATAAAACGTTCCGCGTACTCTACCTACACCCTTTTGCCAAGTAATAAAGATGTAGATACTGTTATCCGCAGCGAAAGAGAATCCACCATGAGACAGCCCCGGATAGTTAAAGAGTGGTTCTACTTTCTGAGGCAAAGACCATCCATCCGACGTTCTTTGGCAGCGAAACGGATGGTAGAAATTAGACGGATTGTCGATGTCCATGAAGTAGATACTATTGGCATCCAGAGACACGCAGGGCGAAAATGAGCTGGATGGGATACTTTTTATTCGCTTAGGCGTTGTCCAATTCTGGTCCGTGTTTTCTGTGATAATAACATACCCACGCCGTTTAAAACAAAAGGTGTTACCATCTGCAGAGAAGCTCCCATGGGATTCCCACCGGTGTGGCCGAGCGTCACAGATCAGTCCCGGGGCAAAAACCTGAGCCGTAGACCCGGGCGGGGTCTGCCCCAAATATGGCCCGATAGCAAATGGTTCTGCAGTCGCCTGTACGCATCCGGCCCAAACTATGGTCACAATCCAATACCTTGTATTCCATTTTGGTTTCATAGACAATCTCCTTTCGCTAATACAAAACTACCGGCTATGTCTATTTTAATCATCCCGCAAAAAGGGATTTGTTTCAGAAGAAATGGATTAAGGTTCTGTTCGTTGGATGCGTGCCCGGACTGAGTAGAATTCAATACCCCTGACGGCATTATTGTTGAAGTTGCCCATCAAACGTACCGCATGGGGCTCAAAGGGTATATCCAGTGTGGCCAGGTCGAAGTCGATGATGTGTATATGCCTGCAGACACGCATGCGTAGGCACTGGGGTTGAGGCAGTTCTAAAACCTTGCTCATGCCATCGGTAACAAACACCCGGATATAAAAGCGACAGTGCCTGGTGATTATCAGTAAATCCGGACCGGGCCCGTCACGAAGGGGGCCATCAAAACCGAGTTCCACCCAATGGTCTTTGGGCAATATGAGTCCCATGCGCGGCTTATTGAGTAAAACGTCTCTGAGGAGATCTGGTTTCAGGCGTTGAGCCGGTGCAGTTGGAGTGTTTAGATTGACAACCATAAAGCCGTCATTATCGGGATCATTCACGTCAACCACCTGGGATGGGGCCACAAACTCTTCGTTATCCAGCAGTGGATACAGATGGCTGTAGAGTTCCTCGCTGGTCGGTATGGGATCTGGTTGTTTGATCCTACTGACCGCAAAACCGGCGATGATCAAGATACAGGCTGCGGCTATTGCTGTTTTAGCGCTCAGCAGACCCGCCAAGCTAATGCCTAATCCCGTTTCCAGGGAACTGGCTAAAACTATTTCTTCAGCTGCTGCCTTTTTGCCGGTTCCAACGGTTAAGCCGGCGAACATGGTCAGGGCGGCCAGCAGGTGGTCACGTTTAAAACCGTGGCGTTCCAGTTGGTTCTTCAGGGAATGTTTAGCCCGGAAGAACAACAATCGGGTCTTGAGTTCGCTGCCGCCCGTTATCCCGGCAATCTGACCATAGGACAGGTTCTCGAAGCAGCGCAGGACCAGAATATTGCGGTATTTGATCTTAAGGGCCTGCATGGCACCCAGTACCGTTTTCCGGATCTCTTCACTAACCAGAGCGTTCATGGGATTGTTGTCATCGCTTGGGCAGGACTCCAGAACGAAGTCGTCTGAAATAGTTTTCCGGGCCAGACGCCGGGCGCCCTGGAGCCGAAAGTGGTGCTGTACCTTACCGAGGGCGGTGCGGAAAATCCAGCCCCAGAAAGCATTGACATGGAGCACCTCAAGTTGAGGGAGGGATTTGATCATATCCAGGACCATCTCCTGGGTCAGATCCTCGGTCAGATGGTAGTCCAGCGTGAGACGGTAGATATACGTATAGACCTTCTGCCGGACCTGCTCGGCTACTACCGACAGACTCTGCGGATTCCCAGCCTGTGCCTGCTGGATAGTCTGGATATTCAGTTCTTTTTCCATTGGCTTTCTATTTTAATCATCCCAGCCAAACTTATATGTTTCATATTTTTTTTATTCTAACATTTGGACGGATGTTCCTATTTATCCGGCACTCCATTTCTTCCTTCTACCCCTTTTGTGGTAGACGGGATGTTAAAATTGGCTTTGTTTGGCTTTGAATTGGCTTTGTTTTTTCCCTGTCAAAAACCGCAAAAATCATCATAACCCCTTTATATATAGATATATACGTTCATTTTAGCCGCCGGCAAATTGGCTTTGTTTTTTCAAATTAAGCTCAATTTTCGTCGTTTTCTACTCTTTTTCACCTGTTTTTTTCATTATTTTGGATTGTTTTTTCAAATTTTAGAGAGCATCAGGCTATAGTCTGTCATTGCGAG